>Ga0209784_100221_pt1 | contig 38770 bp, 38 predicted proteins | sample AraplaCvi_mLB_r2_2_FD_184284 | JGI IMG/M metagenome (GOLD analysis project Ga0209784, IMG submission 184284) | Arabidopsis root microbial communities from North Carolina, USA - plate scrape CL_Cvi_mLB_r2 (SPAdes) (version 2) | ecosystem: Host-associated > Plants > Roots > Endosphere | place: USA...
CCGAATCCTCCTTTGCTTGAGTGCTTAGCTTTATTATGGCCACCGGACGAAAGCGTTCATAGTTACAATTGTAATGAAATCGGCAGGGGAGCGCTGTTGAAATATGATGCCGGATACGTTACCATCAGGGAATTAGCAAATGTGTAATCGGCCAGTAAAGGAGTCGTATCTGCGATGACCAAGGTACTTGTTGTGGATGATGAGATCAGTATCTCAAGCGCAGTTGCTTATGCGCTGAGAAGGGAAGGATATACGGTAGAGACGGCAGGGGACGGGCAGGAAGCGCTGGAGCGCGTGGAATCGTTTGATCCTGACGTGATGGTGCTCGATGTCATGATGCCGAAGCTTAGCGGGTACGAGGTTTGTCGCAAGCTCGAGGATCGGCAGCGTCCTGCCATTCTGCTGTTAACGGTGAAGGACGATATTGTGGACAAGGTGCTTGGGCTGGAGCTTGGTGCCGATGATTATATGACAAAGCCCTTTGACATGCGGGAGATCATCGCCAGGGTAAAGGCATTGTCCCGAAGAAGCCGTATTCCTGAGACAGCCGGGAAGCAAGCCCCCGAAACACATGTGATCCGGATAGCCGGACTTACCATTAACCTGTTGAATCGCACCATTCACGCCGAAGGCAAGCCCCTTGAACTGACGCCGAAAGAGTTTGACCTCATGGCTCTCCTGGCCCGGAATCCGGAGCGGGTATATTCGCGAGAGGCTTTGCTTGAACAGGTATGGGACATGGATTTTGCCGGCGGCACGCGTACGGTAGATATTCACGTCCAGCGATTGCGCAAGAAGCTGGGAAACCAGCATGAAGTGATCCAGACCGTGTATGGCATCGGATACAAAAGCACGGAGATTCCATCATGAACAAAGGAAAAGTGCGTTTCGGCTTAAAGTGGAAAGTCGCACTGCTTCTCGCTTTGCTGCTGATCGCCGTTGTGGTTGTTCTAAGCACGTTGGTTCTTGCCGGGATACGGGAGGATCAGCGGGTGCGCCTGGAGCAAACCTTCGCCCAGGAAGCAGAAGCAGCCAATCTCAGGATTCATCAGGAATTACTGACGAATCCTCAAACGCAGCCGGATGATTTTATGGAAAATGTCGGTCAACGGCTGGCCGTCGATCTCGGAACCCAGAGCGGCATGCCGGTGACCCTGTATAAGATTGATGGTACATTCACGGGGACTTCCCTTCCGTTCCAGCCGAAAATGGATGTACAGGACGCGCTTGCTCACACGGCGCAAGGGCGTTCCGCCTATATTACCGAGGGCGACCAGCTGTTATATCTTGCCCCGCTTCGGAATATGGAGCAGCCGATCGGAACGATTCAATTCCACGCCTCCCTGGCCGAGCAGCACGCGTTCTATGACCGGATCCAGAACCTGTTTGTTGTGACGGGTCTTGCGGTGCTGGCCGCCGGCTTCCTGATCGGTTTTCTATACGTCTGGCGGCAGGTGCATGTCATCAGCAGACTGAACCAGGCTGCGCAGAGGATCGGCGAAGGCGACTATCTTCGAGAGCCGACGGTGAAGCGAAACGATGAGCTCGGCGAGCTGGCGCAAGGGATATATGAAATGAGCGGGCGAATTTCCTTGTCGGTGAACCAGCTCACGGAAGAGAAACAGAAGCTGCTGGATGCCATTGATCGGCTGCGGGAGCTGGAGCAGCAGCAGAAGCAGTTTATCGGAAATATCAGCCATGAGTTGAAAACGCCGCTGACCTCCATACTGGCTTATGCGGACCTGCTTGAGATGTATCGCGACGATCCCGCGCTGCTTGAGGAAGCCCGTGGACAGATCAGCCAGGAAGCACAGCGTCTATATCGCCTGGTAGAAAAGGCGCTTCAGTTATCGTCCTTGGATATTTATGAATTCGAAACCCATGCGGAACACGTAAACCTCATGCCGATTCTGCAAGAGGCGGCAGCCCGGTTGGAGGCCAAAGCAGAGCAATCGGGCATAACGCTGCAATCCTCATTATCCGAAGGCAAGGTATGGGCCGATCCGGAGAATTTAATGCATATGATTTTGAATCTGCTGGATAACGCCATTAAATATAACAGGCCCGGTGGGACCGTTACGCTATCGAATGAAGTGGACCGGGATCCACAAGGCCATGATCGTATGGTCATTAAGGTAAGCGATACCGGAATCGGAATTCCGGACGAAGCCCGGGAACGGATCTTTGATCCGTTTTATACGGTAAGCAGCGACCGTTCCCGGGTACATGGCGGTACCGGCTTAGGGTTATCCCTGGTTCGCAATTTGGCGGAGAAGCAGCGCGGTTATGTGGAGGTTGCGGAATCCAGCCCAAACGGTTCTACGTTTGTGGTCACCTTGCCGATGGAACGGCCGCAATCTCAGAAGGTTCATTCGGTGGAAGAAAGCTCAGACTTGGAATAGGTCTGGGCTCTTTTTAAAATGCACATCTTTGTTTACAAGTTCGTTACAAGCTCGATATCGTATCGAGATATTCGCATTCTATACTGAGTTCAACAGGGAAATATGAGGTATGCAAAAGCGAAAACCGCAGCTGCCGAAGCTCCTTGGGGGATATGCAGGGGAGGAACCTGTTATGAGAAACAGACTAGGTAAGCATGGATTCAAGTTGCTGTCTATCGTTGCCGTGGCTGCAGCCCTTGCGGCCTGCCAGTCGCAGGATCGGTTGACGATCGTGGAACCGGGCAGTCAAACCAGCCAGCCGCCTGCTTCCAATGCCGGAGGGAAGACACCGGGAGAGCGCAAGCTCACGGTCGTTGACGGTGCGAGCGGGCAGACCGGTCGGGAAGTGGTCGTGAATCAGACGCACCGGATTGCCTCGTCCAACATCGAGACGTGGATATCGGAGGATAAGGTCAGGGTCACGACAATCAAAATGGTCAAGGAAGCAACCGCAACGGAAGAACCGAAATATGCGTACGCCACCGAAGAGGTGGACGTAAGCACGGGCGAGCGGCGTGAGCTAACGAATCAGAAAGCGTCGCATCCAGGCCAACATCTGGTCAAGGAAGAGGTGTCGCCGGACGGTAAATATAGCTTTGTACAGAAATGGAGGGATAAGTACACGGCAGACAATTTCATGAAGGATCTTAATACCGGCAAGAGCATTCCGGTAAAAGGGGACAACTACATGGAGATTGGCGGTTGGCTCGATGCAGACACCTATGTACTTGCCGCAGGCTCCATGAGCGGCAAGGGGGAGATTCGTCTCATTTCCACGGACGGTACTTACACCACCACCGCCATTGAGGATGAGGACGTTGAAGTTTACAACCAATTCGGAGCGAGTAAAGGCCGAATCTATTATACCGATGTGAATCAGGTGCTTAAGGTGGTTGAACCGGGGCAGTCAAAGCCGGTACATCTCATCGAAAATGTATGGAGCTTAACCATCTCGCCGGACGGAGAGTTCATTGCCGTCTCCACAGCAACCAACACGGAAGGGAACTCCGGCAGCAATTTACTGATCTATGATGCAGCCGGCAGCTTGCAAGGATCGCTTATCGGAAAAGGCAATCTGATTTCTTACCCGTCCTGGTCGCCGGATTCTGCCAGATTAGCCTTTGATGTGTACTCGGAGAATGAAAGCGGGATGAACGGCGTGTATGTGTTTGATACGGCTTCCGGGAAAGTAAGCTGGATGGCGCCCTATTATTCAGCGGTGCATCCTGCGGCCCATCCGGTCTACCCGCTGACTTGGAGCCCATCTGGAAAAAGACTGGGAATTACGATTGATGATAAAGAAGCTTTAATTGCGACGCATGTCATTGATTTTCAATAAAGTTATTGCGCTTCATACTATGACTCATCGATTTGGAAGGTTGGTGAGACAAACGAGAGGGATGAATGAAATGAAACAGTTGAAAAAATCAATCGCGGCGGTTGCCGTGCTGGGAATGACCTTATCGGGAGCGGCAGGTGTCTATGCGGGAGCCAACCTGGAGAAAATCTCGGCTTACCTGAATCACAGCATCGGCATCCAAGTGGACGGTACCGTCTATAACACGGGCAAGAAATTGACTCCGATCACGTATCAGTATACAACGTACTTGCCGGTACGGGCGATTGCCGATGTGCTGGAAGTTCCTGTGCGATACGATGCGAAGAATAACCAGGTGTTAATCGGAAGTAATCCTGGAAACGGTCAGACGATCGAGCTGACCAACGTGAAATACAGCGATGCCCAACTAAAAGAGATCAAAAGCGCATTCGCCAAATTTGATGGTTTCCAAACACCGTACGCTCCAAGTCAGATGGTAAAAGGCGATGTGTATCAAAAGACGGGCGCATCGGCAGATGGTGTGAACATGGTCTTCAAACATATGACGGTGTACATCTCTCCAAGAGACTACGCTCATGGATATGACAGCAAACCGGTTACATTGTCCAATGGGGTTAAAGCGAAATGGTATACACCGGATGACACGGATATGCTGGGATTTCAGATCAATGACCGCTTCGTGACGATCAGCTCCCCGGATCATTCCTTAAGCAAAGCGCAGCTGGAGAAGGTTGCAGTAAGCGTTACCCAAATGAAATAAATATAGAGACAAAAGATCATAGAGATATGGTTTAGATGTGAAAAAGGTGAATAGAGGTTCTTACGAGGAAGCTTGCAGGAGGATAGGAATGCCCTGCGGGCTTTTTCGTTATGAGAGGCTAACGAGGGAGTATTTCCTGGGCAATCGATCTGGAAATCGATGGGATTTTGTGAAATGAATGGAGAGTTCCTGAGCTGTAAATGTATGGGTATAGAGGTTGGTAATGTGTATCGAAACTCGTAAATAAAATAGACTCATTTCGTAAATAGTGTTGCTTCAGTGGCAGAGTAGTTTTTGTTTACATTGATTTTATAGCAAGTTTACGCATAATAGATACAAAGGGAGATGATTCCACTTTGATCGATAAGAATATTAGCACTACAGTTGAAGGAGATTTGATTGTTACTCGTCTGATAGGGAAGATAAACACTGATGACGTTATTGAATGGTTTAATGGTTTTGAAAAGTCATGTCAGCAGTTTATTGGTGAGGGTCTGAAATACAAATTATTGGTAGATAGAAAAGGATATACCCCAAACCACTTCTCCGTTCAAAAAGCATGGAAAGATAAGTTCTTCAATGAAACCATTCTGAATCATAGCAAAGCAATTGCGTTTCTTCTTGAAGAAGGGGAGATCATGAATTACTTACAGCAATCCAACACAAAAGAATCCGTTAAATTTTTTGATAATTATGAACAAGCATTCAAGTGGTTAAAGAACTATCCAAGATAAGAACTTTACTGAACCAGTTGCTCTCAACAACTGGTTTTCTTATGCCCGCAGCTTTACTGTTGTTGTGAAATTGACATACTTGCAAGCTTCTAATATCTTGTTTGCAACAATATTAATGAAAAGAGCTAAAAAAAGAAGCAGCATGATCGCTGCTCCTTCCCAAATCTATTAATTACGCTGCAATAATAGGTATCCGCTAATGTTGGATGTTCTTTGGCGGAATACGATTTTGAAACCTACATCATGATCCAGTAAGCAGGCTAAGGCGGTTCTTAACAGTGCATTCGGCGTCAAATCAGCTCGGCAGGGAGAAGCATTGCCAATGACGCGGGCAGCAACGATTCTACGCGCGGAGCCCGTAACAAGAGGGTTTCTTGACCAGCTGATTAAAACTAAATCTGGTTGAGGAACAGCAGTGATACGACCCATTCAAATCACCTCTTATACTATAGTAGAGTCCGTATATTAAATGACAAGTTGATGAGAAATGTGCAAAGCAAAAGGCGGAGTTTTACAAAATTAGGGTTGTAACCTACATTGACGAAAGGGGATATGTAATGTGAATCCTATGAAAATGAAGGACTTCTCCTATCGTTGTCAGACTATCGCTGGTTATTCGTTTGAAGATGTGGTGGCTGTGGTAGAGGATTACAGTTGATTGGGCTGGATGTATTTTGGAAGAGTTTATCTAAAGTCGTTTATATCCGGGCATATCCCAACTCCATATGGTATTATTTGGTTTAGTGTATGCTCGCTTGGGAGGACAATGATATGGACATCGAGTTAATGCCAGTCAATCGAAAGAACTGGGAAGAAGCATTGGCACTGCAGGTTTTGGACCAACAGCAGGGGTTTGTGCCAGCGGTAGCTGTATCTCTAGCCAAGATCTACATCAAACCGGATGGTGAACAAGTAGAATACATTCCTTTTGCGATATATGACGGGAACCGAATGGTCGGATTTATTATGCATGCTTATGAAGTGAATACAGCCGGTGGTTATTGGATTAACGGCTTTTTAATAGATGCAAAAGAACAGGGCAAAGGATATGGCAGAGCAGCTTTACTCCAGATGATCACATGGATCCAAGGCCAATTTCCGGAATGTAAAGAAATACGCCTGACCGTACATAAGGATAACCAGATAGCGAAAACTTTGTACAGCAATCTAGGTTTTGTGGAAACGGGAATCTGGTTTGGCGATGAGGAAGTTATGAAGCTGAATGTTCAATTAAACCTACAAGTAAAGATAAAGAGGAGTGACCAATTGTCACAGATTAACATCAATCGTAGCAGCCCGGAAGAAGCGCTTGCGGTACGGACGAACCTGATTCAATATAATGCCCGGTTTATCGCAGAAGATTTGCAGCAGAATTATGAGGAAATCAACTTACATATAAAAGATGAGCATGGAGAGATCGCAGGCGGCATCAACAGTGTATTTTGCTGGAATTGGATTGAGGTCGATATTCTGTGGATCGATGATCGATTTCGAGGGCGGGGATATGGCTCAAGATTACTACAAGAGATTGAGACAATCGCAAGAGAAAAGCAATGTACCATCATCAAGCTCAATACCTTCAGCTTTCAAGCGCCGGCATTCTACCGTAAGCATGGATTTCAAGAGATAACTCGCATTGACGATGCTCCAAGGGGGCATCAGCACTATTATTTTGTTAAACATTTGGCATAAACCAGTGTGAGCATCAACAACGATTCGAAGGAGCTTGACATGATTAGACTGCAGCCCGTAGATAAGGATAATTGGACCGAATGCATTAAACTGAAAGCAAAACCGGAGCAAGAAGGCTTCATAGCCTCCAATCTGTATTCGATTGCCCAGTATCAATTTCTAGAACATTTTGAAGCGATGGCCATTTATGATGATCAGACGATGGTCGGGTTCGCGTTATATGGCTTGGACGCCGATGACGGCAACTATTGGATTTACCGTTTCATGATCGACGGGAATTTCCAAGGAAAGGGTTACGGGAAAGAGGCTTTGCGATACATCGTTGAAGAAATCCGAAACAAGCGTGACCGGACAGATGTCCTTATGCTAAGTTTTGATCTGAAGAACGAACGGGCCAGACAGCTGTACATCAAAGCGGGTTTTGAGGAAATCGGCGTTATGCCGTGGTCAGGGGGAGAATCCGTAGCGAAGCTGGGGCTATAAGCCCTCAGCCTACAAGTGAGAGAGGATTATGCTGAAATGAAAATCATAGTGACAGGCGGCGCCATCATCCAGGATCATCGAGGGCGGATATTGCTCCAGCGGCGCTCGGACTACGGCAATTGGGGTCTTCCCGGTGGCGGTATGGAGGCCGGAGAATCCGTTGAAGAGACGATGAGACGGGAAGTGCTAGAGGAAACGGGGTTGGTCGTACTCGATAGTGAACTCTATGGAGTCTATAGCGGATCCAGAATGCAGTATCGATATCCGGATGGAAACGAAGTCGTGTTTGTCATGTTTGTTTTTAACGCCACGGCGGATTTACAGGGAAAGACGGAGGAGACAGGCAGATTACTGATTCATCACGATGAGTACAATGAGTCACTGCAGCTGGAATTCAAGGCATTGCATGATATCGATCTAGAGGATATCAGTTCTGTACAAAGACCGGTATTTGAGGATTTGCTAAGCGGGAAGGCAAACATTTTAAGAACTTGAATATGTCTTGTAACACGATAAAAAGGGAGTGCCTACTGTTTGCAACAGTTGTGCACTCCCTTTGTTAACTTAACTAGAACTTGGGTTCATACCATGTGGCTTGGGTAAAGTCCTGGAACGTATCAGCGTAATAATACATAACTTCAATGTTGTTATTTTCGCCGGTTGCTTTTTGACCCTTGCTTCGGATAATGGGGATGAATTCCGCATAATATGCGCCATTCAAGGGAATTCGAATAGGCTGCTTAGGGTTGCTCAACTGCTCGTAAGTATAATAGGATGGCTCCCCGTTCACGTTGATCTGCAAGTCGATTTTCTCCGTAGCCTTCAAGGCCAGATAGAATTCCGGCAGGGCATCGGAATTCACCAAAGCGAAGTCATAAACCGGACTTTGTCCGTGTCCTGATGGGGAACCCGCATAGATAAAGTTTCTTGTGCCATTGGGAATGAGATCATCCGGCGATGGTTCCCGGACATAGTCGCTGCCACTATAATAGTCGTAAATTCGATGCAGGACAACTGCGGTTTCTGCTAACGTTACCTTTTGATTCGGGCGAAAATACCCTTTCGTATCGGGTTTCATGATGCCGGCCTCGGCAAAGCCGAGCAGTGCATAGGCTTTGACGTGATCGAGATCGGAGGCTAAGGAAAGCCCCCATCTTTTGTCTTGCATCAACCCGATTTCGGGCGCTAATGGCTGATAGGCATACTTCCACTTATCATATTGCTTGTAGGAATTGAAATTTCTTTTGGGTAGGTCTTTAATCGCCCGCAATCTCGCGATATCCTCACCGTCGTATAACTCCAAGGAATAACCAATATCATCGAACAGCGTATTCAGCGTAATCAACAAGTCCCAGCGTGTTAACACTTTCTCCGGTATATACTTGAAGGTTTCATCGTTGTAATTGATTCTGTCTGCGGCTCCGATTAATCCGTTCGGCGCTGAAGGTATGCTGCCGTAAACATCCTTAAAAATCTGGTAGGATGGGTTCCCGTTAGGGACGCCGGGAATGTTGATATTCTTATCAGCATCGACCCGGAAATCGGTAAACAGCCGGTGAACCATAAGGGTCAGATCGGCTTTGGTCACCATCCTGCCTAGCGTTTTTGTCCGATACTCCATGTTCTCAAAAACCCCATGGGATCGAAGGAAGTCAATGGACTCATTGGCCCATGCATACTTGGCTTGACCAGATTCCGCCGCACTTGCCACGGATGTCATGCAAAACGATAAAATAAGGGTTAAAGATAATAATTGACGCCACCTTTTTAAAAACATGAAATCCTCCTGTATGTATCGATAGATTGGATTAATATTCCTCCATTGTAGACGACAAATTATGACAAGAGCAATGTTTTTTTGGTCCTCCTTACCTATTGAAAGAGAGCCGGTTTGCATTGTCCTTGATCCGAACGTATGGGAAGCGAAGACGAATGCCGGGGAAATCGAATGAAAGTGGATGATGTTCAACGGGAATTTTAAATGTAACCGTTGACATTACGGAACAAAATGGTAATATTTTAAGACATTAGCAATAGCGGTTATTTCGTTGATTCGGTACCTGTTGGCATGCCCAAGATTATGTAACGACAGGGTTGTGCCATCTTGGATTGTGAATGCAGTACAGCCTATCACGGAGGGGGGAACGCATGGGAATCGACTGGTATGACATGATCGCGCGCAGGAATGGCGGCTATAGAGGAAGAGCGGTGTGTACCGTAGTAGGAAGGTCGGCGGAAGATGTGTTTGAGGAGCGGCTGGTGGAGATGCTGCCGCAGTTTCATTCGGTGCTGGATGCAGGCTGCGGGCATGGCGAGTTCACGCTTCGGATGTCCAGGTATGCTGAGAACATCATTGGATTTGACAACTCTGCGGAGATGATCCGAATCTCCCAATCCTTACTCGAGAGCAGCGGAACCCGGAATGTGGACTTTGTGTATGCCACAACGAAGACCGAGATGCCTTTTCAAGATGGTCAGTTTGATCTCATCTATGACCGCAGGGGGCCCACCTCGATCCTGGAACATCCCAGGATATTAGCTTCAGGCGGTACCATCTTCGGGATACATAACGATGTGACTCAGGTACGAAGGCGATTGTCGGAGTATGGCTACATGAATGTCGAGATTGAGGAGTATAATGAAGCGATTATGTACTTCCCGAATGCCCGCGAATTTGCATTAAACCTGTCGGATACGCCAGGCAATCCCGATTATACTTTACCGGAAATGAAGGGTGAGCTCGAGGCCAGGATACGGGAGAATCAGATCGACGGCCGGCTTGGAGTTCGCGAGCACAAATATATCTGGAAAGCGATGAAGGCATGAATTATGGATCTTTTATCATACCGAATAAGGAGTGTGCGATATGGATCATGAGTTCAACCGGAAGTGGCTGGAGCACAAATTTGAAAACATCCGCAGCCGTATCTTGAAAGCGTTGGTGCAGTTAAACGATGAGCAAGTGAATTGGCGGCCCAATCATACCAGTCTGAGCATATCTACGTTGATCAGGCACATCGAAGGCAACATTCAAGAACGGGTCATGAAAGGGATATTGCAACAAGACGTTGCCCCGCGAAACCGGGAGCAAGAGTTGTCCCAGGTATTTGTCAGCCGGGATGATCTGATCCAGATTGTGAAGAATCGGTTCCAGTTCCTGATCGATACGGTAAAATCCATGTCGAGTCAGGACTTTGAAAGGGTTCAACCGGTCAGGGGAAAAGAACGAAGCAATCTCGACATTCTGCATCAGTGCGCCACGCATTATTCAGAGCATATGGGTCAAATTTTTTATATCGCCAAGCAGTGTTTAACGGTTCAATATAAATCCACATCGATCTAATAAACGAGTCCCCCTTAGATGGCGTTTTTAGCTAAGGGGGACTTTATTTCAGTAGAATTATATAGACAAGTGCACAAGATTAATTCAGGGAAGGCGTCACGCCGGCTTTCAGCACATTCCCGCTGGTGGTCCAGTTCACATGAGCTCCGAACAGAGCAGGGATTGTCTTGATGGGAATCATGGTTATGCCATTCTTCATGATGGCCGCTTCGCTGTTGTACACCGCCTTGCCATCCATTTCATAGATCGCCTGTCCGATCGGGACGGTTAAGCTTTTACCAGGGGCGGTTGCTAAGGCCGCATGGCGCTTAGGATCCCATTCCACTTCATAGCCCAAACCTTCAGCGAGCGGACGGAGGGGAACATAGAACTCATCCCCGATGATGGAGGAGCCCAGGGCGGAACCATTGATGGCGATCGACAGCTTGAGATTGTTAATAAAATGCCGCTTATGAATCAGCGCATGAATTCCTTTGGTTTTGTCCACCACCTGGGAAACTTCGTAGTCCGTAGCCGCACTCATGTAAGCGTAAGCCGTTGCGCGATCCATGCCCAGCTTCTCATTCAAGAAGCCAAGGGCTTCGCGTACCGCTTCCTTCATGGCCTCATCCAGATCGGGGTCAAGACCGACGGGAATCCAGTAATCCTCCGTTTCGGCAAAAGGCTGCTTGAGCTCTGTACGCGGCAAGGATGGGTCGCCAGCTTTCAGCACCGTCAACCGGAAGGTGCCGCGAAGGGAAGCCTCCATTGCGGTCAAGGCAACCTCGCCATCTCCCTGTGCAAAATGAGGATCGCCGGTATAGAAGAGCCCGCCTTTTACCTGAATCGGAAGATACAGCGTAGACCCGACGCCAAGCTCGTTGATATCGATGTTGCCTCCGGTTTCGATCGGCGGGACGCTGCTAACTTTTTCACTGGTATCCGGTGCGACGCCCATAAGTCCCATAAAAGGCTTGAGCGGGAAGCGGACATGCCCGCCCTGTTCAACGGGAAGCACGCCATAGAGTTTACCGTTGATTTCCTCTACCGGCGTGAATTTGGAAATGTTTTGGTATAACTCGGGATTTGCTGCGCTTGCTCCTTCTTTACGCCCGTCATTCTCGGGATATTCGCCGGGAAGGGCACCCTTGTAATGCCGGTTCGATATGACGCCATAGGGAACCCGGGGGGTGAGAGAAAGAACCTCGATCTTCAACACATCCCCAGGTTCTGCTCCCTGGATTTCGATCGGTCCCGTGACGACATGCGGTCCATCGTTGTCAAAATCATGCTGCAGCTCAGAGGCAGCAACAGCTTTAGCGTCATTTAGCACTTGATCCGGCCGGATGCCGAAAGAAGCAAAATACTTCTCCGGATTCCTTCCCTGGTCTTCAAGGATGCCTTCATGGGATATCGTATCAAACGTGACGGTGCTGCCGGAGGTGACGGTTATGATGGATTTGCTGTCCCGATTCGGAAGATGCCCCCAGCTGATATTCTCTACGGTGCTGGGGACATAATAATCGGCTCTGAGTTGCTCATTGCTGGTGGATTGCAGGATGGGAAACGAATCGAGGGCAGCGGCTTGCGCGGGTACAGCGGCGAACAAGGAAATCGTACATAAAGCTGCGGTGATGGAATGAAAGCGAGTATTTCTTTTCCTTGATGACATATTATCTCCCCCATATCCTGTGCACATTATCAATCTAGCAGCATTATACATGGAGAAGGATAAGTTTAACAATATTTATGTCATTTTATATGACATGAAAAGATGAAATTAATTACATAGAACTAGATTTCTGAGGGTGAATACCTAAGAAACCTTCCACGCACCATGAGCCTGAGTCACGGCATGTGGAAGGTTTATCTGTTTTTTTTGGAGTATGACGCTTACGGCTGACCAGGGGAAGGGCGCTGAAACGTGCCTTTTTTCTGCATAAAACTCATCAGCGGCGCAGGCTCCTGATAGGTGATCGACTCGTTCACACCGGCATCCAGCTGTCCGTTATTAAACTGGACCCCTACAAGATGCGTGCCGGATGGCGATGAAATACTCAAGGAACGTCCGCTGGTGGAGGTTCCGTTCAGGCCCTGATTGTTGCCCGGCGTGAAGACGGCAAGCACCTGAGACGGTAAGAGCTCATCCCCTTCGGCATGATAGTTGGCAAGGAACTGCTCCAAGCTCAGGTCATAACAGCAAGGCTGCTTCTTGATCCAGACCACCTTGGTTTCATTCGGGCCGATAAGGGTGTTGGTGCTGTAGCGATCCTTCGTAATGGTCCAGCGGTTGGACTTGGATTTGTCGAACGGAAGGGCAGGGTCGTAATAATAGTAGATTTGATACCCTTCCAGGTCGATTTCCCGGTTCGTGGGGTTATAGATCTCCACATAATTGTAATTCCCTTGCTCGTTCGAGTTGGCGACCACTTCGGTGATATGCAGAGCCGTGGTTAAGGGCTGCTTGGGCACCGTTTCTTCGGTGGTTTTGTTGGATTGTTGCAGGGTGCCCTCCATCATGACGGGATAATGATCGCTAGGGTATTGGTCGTCTTCCTTGTAGTTGATAATCTCGCTGTGCAGGACATTCCACCCTTGGCCGTGCAGAATCCAGTCGATCCGGTTTCCGCTGCCGCCGCCCGTAGGATCTTTGTAGTTATGGAAGGTTCCCAGATCATCGTTGGTTCGCTTCTTGGCCGTGACATGCGCATCCGACAACCCGTTGCTAGTAAAAATCGAATACGTATCGCTCCCCGGAAGCGTGTTGAAATCGCCGGTGATTACAACGGGGATATCCGGGTCAAATGCCTTCATCTTATCAACGATAAGTGCGGCGCTCTTCTGCCGGGAAACCTCGGATTGATGATCCAGATGCGTGTTGACCATATAGAAGGTCTTGCCGTTTCGAAGATCCTGAAAGCGAACCCAGGTTGCCATCCGCGGAATTTGGTTGCCCCAACTGGCCGAGCTGATCGTCTGGGGCGTATCGGACAGCCAAAAGTGAGACTGCTCCAGTGGCCTCAGCCGTTCCGTATTATAAAAAATCGCCATATATTCCCCTAAGCTCCCGCCTTCACGTCCGACTCCGATCCGATCATATCCCGGCAGATCATTCTCCAGATCCACGATTTGCCGGTGGAGTCCTTCCTGAGTTCCAATGACGTCCGGCTGATGCTCCAGGATGAGGTTCCTGGTGACTGGGCGGCGCTTCTCCCAGGGCTGACTGTCATTGGCGGCATACCGCAGGTTGAAGCTCATAACCTTTAAAGGGCCCGACGATGCTTCCGCGGTGCTTCCCATTTCGCCGGAAGCGGATAGCGATGCCGTCGTCAGAAATGTAAGCATCATGAACAGGCTGGTGATTTTGGGGATCCTCATTAAAATTCCTCCTTTGTCATGTGCAAGAATATGTTCCTACTTGAATGCTGGCAGGTTATTTGCCCTCCCTTCCTGATTTGCCCATATCATATCGTATTTTTAGCGGGCTGCGTATTTACAATTCTTTAGGTTTTTGCTGTTGTTTTGGTTATTCGTGGAGGAAAGCCACATATGATCCGCTGCGGGTTGATCCATGAAAAGTTCATCAGGCTGTTCGTAATATGTAAACCTGGCCCCGCCTCTCCGGTTGTTCCCGGCTCCGCGGCGGTACGGCACAAGAATGAGGCCAAGAAGACCATTGTCCTGCAGGCCCCTTTGACCTCAATACCGTCATTATCGTAAATAACGTCTCAAGAAGCACAGGCTCCCGAGGTTTAGTTCATTTGTAACCACACATTTCAGGTTTTTAAGAATACGCCGAGTTCCCTTACTTTCCCTGTGCCCGATGTGGCCGCCAACTTCACATACCGGGTGAAATGCGTATTTTGCAGCAGTATCGATTTTTCCGTTTCCGGTTCGCCGCCGGATTCCCAGAAAAGCATATCGGTAATGCATTGATTGATTTTTCGCAAAAAAGCGTTACGGATATACGGGTCTCCCATATGATGATAAAAAACGGTTAACAGGAGGCCGATCTCATACTGCTGAAGTCTTGATGAAGATTCGAAGCGGTCCGGAAGCAGGTCAAAGTTCACCCTTTCCAGCCGATTCAGCCGCAAAGCCAGATCATAATGCTCAGCCAGCGGCTCCAATCCGGTTACGTGCGCACCTTCGCGGGCGAAATGCCGCGCGTAATATCCGATATTGCAGCCGATATCGATCACTTTCGCGCCGAGAAGAGAACGTGAACCCAAGAAATCCATAATGACATCAAGTCTGGTCGGATAGGTTTGATCGCGCTCGCTCTTTAAATGAAGATAGGAAGGGTGCAGTATGGGGGTATAAATAAGGCTCCGTTGATATCTTTGAAAAGAATCGGCAACCTCTGACAGCCCTTCGATATTCATCCAGTCCATATAATCTTCGCTGGACATTTTGACTTTCATGCTCCTTTTACCTTGGCAATACAAAAAAGTAGACCTGTGATGCCCGTCCCTCAGGTTAAAATAACCCCCTGCGCGATTAAATTTCACCAAAGGCGGGTCTTGGTGAAAAAAAGCGCTGTTGGACGACAGATCCACCTTCATTATATGATACTGATTTTTCCTAAAGGCGAGGACCTCTTCATCCTGTAAAGGCGGGTCGATTCCCCTGGTGAGAAAGATCTTCTTATACCAATCCAGGTACGCGGACGGGCTGGCTAGTTCGTTCATGAAATATCGGTACAGGCTCTTGTGCGAATCAAAACGCATGATCGGCATATCAGCGGAAAGCTTGTGATGTTCGTACCAGCTATCGGTGTAGTTGGGAATATCCCTTTTTCTTTCCTCCGTAACCAGATCCGTGAACAGCAGTTCGATCGGGACATCAACATTTACATACCCGGACATCGCTCAACCTCCAATTTATCGTAGTTCCCTTATATTCGAAGAAAATAAATAGGATTCAGCAATCTCCGATAGGAATGTTCAGTAGAACGTGCTTGCTTCTTGCAATATTGGCATTCAGAAGGGTAACCGGAGAATTTGACATCATGATCATGGGGTGATGTTCTGGAGCATTCAGTCTTTAATAATATACTCTCTGCCCTATCGGCTTGACCCGACGCGTGACTCTATCTTAAAAAAAAGACTTCTAGCAGCGGTGGGTCAAATGCTTGAGAAGGAGAGGCATTCAAGTTGAAGGTTCAATAACGTCGTGCCGATTGCGTGTTATGTGCGTTAACGGTAGAATAAGGGGAGTTACCAGATAATTCATCCAAGAACCCTCCTCGTGGTTAACGCCAAAGGTGGGTTCTGTTTATGTAGATCATGTGCAAAGGATTGTGGATATGACGGAAAATGGGATCGTGCTTGTGGTCAGCGTTACCCTCGTACAGGGGGATCAAGTGTTCATCATCCAAGAAAATAAACCTTCGGTTCGGGATACCTGGAACTTCCCGGGAGGGCGTATCGAGCCTGGAGAAACGATGGTTGAGGCGGCTATTAGAGAAGTGAAGGAAGAAACAGGGTATGTAGTCCAACTGACGGGCACTACAGGGGTTTATCAATTCTTGAGCAGTTTGAATTACCATGTCGTCATGTTTCATTTTACCGGAATCGTGACGGGAGGCTCGCTTGAATTGGGTGCGGAAGAGATCAAGGATTGCCGCTGGGTCACGCTGCCTGATATCTTCGCGGATGACAGCATGAAATTCCGGGATGCCGAAGTCATGAGGCGAATTGTGGAGAGCCTCGAAAAAGGCGTACAGCACCCGCTTGCGCTGTTTCATCCGTCTTAACTGCTTCTAACTTCGGGGTCATCGCATAATCATAATTCTTAGTTGGAGGAGGTAAGGAAGTGGTGGTCAGTATACGTTATCCCCTGGGCTCCTTTGAGCCATTGGTAGAGCCGACTTTGGAGGACAGACAGAAGTTTATACAGCAGATCCCTTCAATCGTACCGACGCTTCGGCAACTCATCATGAAGTGTCCTCTTTCTCAGCTGCATATGCCATACCGTGAAGGTGGCTGGAGCATTCAGCAAATCGTGCACCACCTCGCCGATAACGACATGAACGCTTACTTGCGATTTAAACGGGCATTAACCGAGGATGAGCCGCTGGCTAGCTCGTATCGGGAGGATTTATGGGCTGAGCTGAGCGATTACACGGAAGTTCCCGTGGAGAACTCGCTTTCGCTTCTGGAAACACTCCATTTTCGTTTTCTAATCCTGCTTAAGGATCTACATCCCGAGGATTTCAAAAGAACCATGAGAACCCAAGTGCTCGGCAGCATTACCCTGGACATCGCCTTGCAGCGATTCGTATGGCACAACCAGCATCATATCGCACAGATTCGATCCATAGCGAACCGTGAAACTGTGAAGTTACATAAGGAATGAGCCCATATGAGCTGGAGATCCAGGTCATAAGAAGCTAGATTTTAAGCCTTTCATGTCAGCAAGAAGAACCAAACCAAAGGAGCGTAAAGCCATGGGAATGTCGGATTACTATAAAGATTTGAGAGAGAAGATCGGAGATCAGCTGATATTCATGCCGTCCGTTGCAGGCATTATCCGAAATGATCAGGATGATATTTTGTTCGGAAGGAAGCATCAGGAAGAATTATGGGGCCTTGACGGCGGAGGCGATGATTCGCGAGGCGAAGGAAGAGACGGGGCTTGATATCAAGCCTGAACGAATCATTGGGGTATATGGCGGAAAAGAACACCGATACACGTACGGCAATGGGCACCAAGTGGAATACCTCACCATTGTGTTCGAGTGCAGCGTTGTAAGCGGTGCGCTGGACCAGGGGAATGACGAGTTTGCGGAGCTGGCGTTTTTTCCGGAGAATCAGCGGCCACCGACGGCTTTGAAATATCCGGAGCCTATTTTCATCAAGGGAAATGGAGAGCGGGCTCATTTTGAATAGAAAGCAGGGCGCCTATGACAGTAAAAGCGATCATCTTCGATCTGGATGAGACATTAACGGACAGAAGGGCAGCAATTAACACGTTCATCAAGCGATGGATTGCCAGGTACTTTCCCGACTCCGATGAAGCTGCTCAAATGATGATAGCCAAGCGATTCAAGGAAGCGGATCATAACGGCTATCGGGATAAGCGCGAAGTATATGAGATGCTGGTCGAGCAGCTTCCGTGGGTGAATCCCCCGAAGGCGGATGAATACCTGTCATTTTTCAGACGGGAAATCGCTTGTTGTATCCAGCCGATGGATCAGCTGGTTTCCGTCCTGCGCGAGTTGAAGACTTGGGGACTTAAGCTTGGCATCATCACCAATGGAACCGTTCAAGTCCAAGAGGGCAAGATCCATCAGCTGGGGATTCGCGAATACTTCGATTCTATCGTGATCTCCGAAGAGGCTGGCGTCAAAAAGCCGGATCCGGCCATCTTTACGAGAGCTCTGAGCCAACTTCACGTGATGCCATCAGAGACATGGTACGTCGGAGACCATCCGCATAACGATATTATCGGGGCAGCACAATGCGGTATCAAAGCTATCTGGTATACGAGAAACGGGAGATGGGACGCCTCTTTGGACGTGAAGCCATACAGGACCATACATAAGCTGGAACAATTGATCCCTATATATGCCGAACACCATGAAGGCAAGTGCATAAGATAAAGTTTATCTGATTGGAGGTGCTGGTATTGAAGCGATTTAAAAGCAATCATGGACAAAAGCTCGTCTATGCATCCTACGACCGCCTGCTGTCGGGATGGTCGGTACCGTATGAGCAGCATAATGTTTCTACTTCCTACGGTATCACTCACGTTGTAACAGCAGGTTCTTCGGATCTTCCTCCGCTGCTGTTGCTGCATGGAACGGGCGATAACGTCGCCATGATGTGGATATATAACGTGGAGGAGCTATCCCGTAACTTTCATATCATCGCGGTGGACAATATCGGAGGGTCCGGGAAGAGCGAGCCGAACGACAAGTATGCTCGCGAATTCAATCAGGCAACATGGTTGGACGAGGTCCTTGAGGCGATGAATGTGGACGCTGTCTATATCGCGGGCGTATCCTATGGAGCTTATCTGGCCTATCATTATGCCATCGTCAGACCGGATCGGGTGAACAAGATTGTTTGTTTGTCCGGCAGCATTGCCGGAAGCCAGTTTGAAGTGATGAGCAAAATGATGCGGGCTTTTCTGCCGGAAGCCTTATTCCCTTCGGAACGGAATGTGCGTTCATTGCTTCGTAAGCTGTGCGGTACCCATGCGGATGCCTTTGAGAACAACCCGGAGCTTATGCAGCACTGGTTCTACTTGCTGAAGTACTTCAACAATCGCTCCATGATGAAGCATGCGATTACGATCCATTCGCCTGCCGACATTCAGGTTATTCGCAGCAAGTCCTTGTTCGTCATTGGCGAGCGGGATTTGCTTAGTCATTATCCGAAAGCGGTTGCCAGATTGGAGACGAACGGGATGCGCTACCGCATCGTTAACGGGGCGGGTCACGCCATTAACCATGAGATGCCGGAGCTCGTTCATGAAGAGATTATAGGCTTTTGCAAGGAAGCATGAGCGAGGTGTGCCGATATGAAAATGAGACGTTTTGCCGCTTTAATCATCATTGCGCTTGCCTTGCTAGGCGTGGTTCTATTCGGCAATATGATGACGCCTCGGCCCGGCAGCAGCTCCGGAAACGGCAATCCTGCCATCCTGCTGCTCATCCCTTTAAGCATTCTTTTTCTTATGTTGGTCTATCAATGGATTCGTATTTTTAAAGATCTGAAGATGGCTTTCAGCTGGTTATGCCTTGTGATCTTTGCTCTGGCTGGCTATATCCTAGCGGGTTATGCATACCAGCTTCATCGACTCGAAATCTATAGAGAAATCCTAGCCGAAGCTTTCCAATTGAGGTGGGGCCAAACGGACTGGGATCACATCGAATCGATAACGTCCGGCGGACTCCTTTCGATACATATGAACAATCAATTTTTCAATTGGAACACGTATTTCATGATGATTGCCTTCTCGCTGCTGCTGTGCTTCATGTACAAACTGATACAGCAAATTATGAACAGAAGACAAGGAACATCCGCGGAGAATTAATTTCCGTAATCTGGCTGGGGGGGACAAAACATGTCTATTGATGAAATTTACGACAAGCAGGCTCAAGCCTATGAGGACATGGTTAGCAGACAGCCTGATTTATCTGAACTTATCCGTAGGGTCAGGCCGTACGAAGGACTGGATGTCCTTGATTTGGGGGCAGGATCAGGCCGATTATCCATGCTGCTTGCCGCCGACGCTGGATCATTGATCTGTACCGACATATCGCAACCCATGCTCGATATTTTGGACGATAAATGCTCTGAAGCAATAGACTCTCGCAATTGGACCACAATGGTTGCGGATCATCGCAATCTCCCGGTTGCTTCATCGAGTGTAGATCTGATTGTATCGGGCTGGAGCATTAGTTATCTGGCCAATTCCAGTCACGAGGAATGGCGTGAGAATCTTGAACTTGTGATGACGGAGCTGCATCGAGTCTTGAGACCCGGGGGGACGATCTTGATACTGGAAACGATGGGAACCGGAACGGAGACGCCGAATCCTCCCGAATTCCTAACCGGTTATTACGCTCAATTGGAGCATCAATACGGATTTAGCCATCAGTGGATTCGGACCGATTATGTTTTTGATACGGTAGAGGAGGCATTGCTACACACAGGCTTCTTTTTCGGTGAAGAGTTAACGGACAAGATCATAGCGAACCAATGGTCAACGGTGCCGGAGTGCGCGGGGGTCTGGTGGAAGCATGTTTAATTAGGGGGTGACACGGCCTCGTGGAGCTTCTAATCTATGTCGTGTTGTTCATCCTGAATATTCCGATCTATAAGTGGATCTTTAGACGGATATTCGATGACGTGGATGATCTGAAGCAGTCGGTGAAGTATTCGTTTACGCCGGATATTATCTCCTTGTTCCGCAGACGTTATTGGAAGGATCAGTTCGGGGAGCTGAAGCTGTCCGTTTTCTATTTTTGTTGTTTACTGATCTTCGTCATGGAGTGCGTGGTCGCGGCGAAGGTGATTGACGTGATCTTTCGATGAGTTAGCAAAGGCTATCCAAGCGTCGTTTTGACCTGGATAGCCTTTTTATTGTGCGCCAACCGGTTACTTCCCGCTGACTTGATAATGATGCTCCACATATTCAATGAATCGTCTGGCCGCAGGCGAGAGGTAGCGGTCTTCCCTCCACTTCAAGCCGATCTCCCAGAACCAGCCTTCATCGGTAATGGGAATCCACGAGAGACCTTCCAGCATGAGGCCGGCCGTTTTCGGCAGAACGGAGACGCCAAGTCCCTCTTTAATAAAACCCGCAACGGTGGCCAAATCTTCTGCATCGTACGTCGAAGACAGAATAAAGCCGGTATGCTGAAATCGCGATTGAATCGTGGCTCGAAGGCCGCAATTATGCTTCAGGCCGACGAACGGCTCTCCGGACAAATCCATCAGACTTAGCGAGGGACGTTTGGCCAAGCGGTGGTGGCTTGAAACCACGATATATAAAGGCATGGTTCTCATGACCAGCCAGTTATGATGATCCATGGTGGATTCTCTCGATGTAATCATGAGGTCCGAATGCCCTTTTTCCAAATGTTCGTCAATATCGCCGAGGTTTCCCTGATGCAATTCAAAACGAACCTTGGGATGAGCCAGCTGATAGGCCCTGACAAGGGCAGGGACGAGATCGACCCCTAAAATATTCAGGTAAGAAACCGAAATGATCCCCGTGTCCGGATTGGACGATTCTTCGATTTCCTGCATCCCGTTTTGAATGTCCTGGAGTGCCTGCTCCACCCATCTGGCAAACATGCTGCCATAGCGGTTAAGCTTCACATTACGGCCATTTCGTTCAAATAGCGGGACGCCCAGTTCACTCTCCAACTTGGAGATGGCGTGGCTTAAAGCCGGCTGCGTGATGCTGAGCGCTTTCGATGCCTTCGTCATATGTTGAAGACGGGAAACCGTCAAAAAATACTCCAGCTGTGTAAGCTCCAATCGCTAAGCACCTACTTTATATGAATTTTATTTATAAATTTTATGATTATTATAAATTGGACGTAATAAAAGCGTCAAGGTAAGATATCCTTGTCTTCAACCGGACCGGGGGAGGATAAGCGGCGTCAAGCCTGAGGAATATCACATCATAAGGAGTGAAGCGTTTATGATCGAGATAAGCGAGAAGCAGCTGCCGAGTATAATTCGCACATTTATATCCGCAAGCAATGATCATGATACAAACCGGATGCTTTCGTGCATCGGCAAGGATGCTATAGTCGTCGATGACAACAGGGAGTTTAGGGGCAAGGCAGCCATACAGAAATGGAGCGACGACGAATTCATCGGCGCACGGGTAAATGTCCGGGCGACAAACATTCATCAACGCCTAGACCAGTACATCGTTTCAACCGAAGTAAATGGTGATTATCCGGCAGGCCCTTACTATTTTGATTTTTGTTTCACGGTGCAAAGCGGTCAGATTTCAAAATTACAGATTACTGAATCAAAGTAAGGAAAATATACCATAATCAAAATTTGAGCGTTCGAATACTGGAGGGCCATTATGAAACATAGACATGAAGGACCATGGAATGAGTTTGAAGGCAAAAGAGTGCTGGTTACTGGAGGAACCAGAGGAATGGGTCAGGCCATCGTAAAGCGGCTTTCAGACGGAGGGGCGGCTGTACTGACTACCGCCCGTTCCGAACCTAGCGTTCGGGTCGGCTCCGGCTTGTTCGTTCAAGCCGATATTGCGACGTCTACAGGCGTCGATAAGGTGATTCAAGGTGTAAAGGAGCACCTGCATGGAATTGACATCGTGGTGCACTGCGTAGGCGGTTCGACCACACCCCCTGGAGGAGCGCTTGTCTTGACTGACGAGGATTGGGTTCAAGCCTTGAATTGGAATCTTCTCGCGGCGGTTCGTTTGGACAGGGGGCTGCTGCCGTACATGGTAGAGCAGGGATCGGGTGCCATCATTCATATCACTTCGATACAGAGACGCCTGCCGCTCTATGAAACCACGCTGGCTTATGCCGCGGCGAAGGCTGCCCTTGCCAATTACAGCAAAGGGTTATCCAACGAGTTTTCTCCGCGGGGCATTCGAATTAACGCCGTATCGCCCGGATTCATTCAGACAGAGGCTGCAGATGCCATGATCGACCGGATTGCGTCGGTATCAGGAAGCCGAGAAAGCGCGCTTCAGGAATTGATGGATTCGCTCGGGGGGATTCCTCTTGGACGTCCCGGGCTTCCGGAAGAGGTAGCCGAGCTGGTGGCATTTCTTGTATCGGACCGGGCGTCATCCATAACGGGAAGCGAATATGTGATCGACGGCGGCACCATACCAACCGTCTAACGATAAGATTTAGCGTGAGAACAGTGGTACTTCATCATCCATATGTAAAACAGGCTATCCGGAGAGCTTAGGCGCTCTGAGATAGCCTGTTTCTTATGAGCATATCCTTCGCCAGCGATCGGTGCGATCAGCCAAAAGAGGCCATATTGCATTTTAACAAATGAGTCGCTCCAGATGCGTTATATCCCGATATGGATCGGAAGATCGTTGTATAGTAAGCGCTTTAACCGCCCTTCTATAATGGTAGCAAGCTGTAAAAGGCGCTTGATGCTATAAAACGGCCTGAATGCAGCACAGATGCACGCAGAAGGAGGCAATCCACAGATGTTAGGAAGCAGCGATACGGCGGTGAACGTGGGGGTGAATGCCGAAACTCACATTCGCTTAGCGAATGGCCTGGTGGCCATTGAGGTGGATTTGGAAAAAGGCGGTTACGCCTACGCAGGCAGCAAGGGATTCGTTCTGCAAGAAGTACGAAGCGGCTTTCGATGGCAGGGCCGGGAATACCATACGGGACATTACGACCGCCACTATATGATGGGACAGCCGGAGAAGATCCAAGATCCGTTCGGTACGGGAATCCATGCCGTGATTAAGCATGAATCCGATCTGCTCCCAGGCCTGGAACAGCATTTTTATGTCTATGAGGGAGCTTCATCTTTCATCACAAGAGTCGTCATAGTCGGTCAAGAGGAATTAAAGGTAAACCGCATCGCGGTGGTGAAAACCGATAGCGTATCCAGCGGGAGCGAGACGGTTCCGGGAGAAGCGCTGCATGTGCTGCGCGTGCCTTATGATAATGACAAATGGGTGCGCTACCTGACGGAGACGGCCCCGCTGGAGACGGAAAGCTACGAAGTGACGGCCTTGTTCCAGCCGGATAGCCGCCATGGATTGATCCTGGGATCGATTAGTCATGACGTATGGAAGACCGGCATTCGCGTCAAAGGGGAAACCGCAGGCAAGCTGGATGAACTGGAACTGTACGCTGGCGCGGCCGACGCCATGACCCGAGATTCCCAGCCGCATGGCTACGTAAGAGGAACCCGCGTCGCATCTCCGCTGGTTATGGTCGGCGATTACGACGATTACCGGACAGGACTCGAAGCGTATGGGGAAGCGAATACGAAGATAGCGCCTGCTCTGAGCTGGGACGGCGGCGTCCCGATCGGCTGGAACAGCTGGTCGGCCGCCATGAGCACGCTGGATTACGACCTCTATGTAGCGACGAGCGATTTTCTGAAACAGGAGGTACAGCCGCAGGGCTTTCATAACAGGGACGCGCTGTACATTAATTTTGATGCGTTCTGGGATCGCCTGACTCCTGCCGAGATGGAGGATGCCTTGAAAAGGGTCCGCGAGAACGGGCACAAACCCGGTACATACTGGACGCCGTTTGCGTTCTGGGGAAGTCCGGCTGGGTTCGGGAACCCCGTGGAGGGCACCGACGGGAAGTATACCTATGGCGATATCCTGCTTCGCGACCAGGATGGCGAGATTTTGCCGGATGTTGATGGCGGACTTGCGATTGATCCTACGCATCCCGGGAACCTGGCGCGAATCGATTGGTTCATGGATAAATTCGTCTCCGAAGGATTTGAGTATATCAAACTGGACTTCATGGCGCACGGGGCTCTGGAGGGCAAGCATTATAACCCGGATATTACGACGGGGATCGCTGCATACAACTACGGCCTCTCGTATCTGACGGAAAAGCTCTCCCCGGAGCGGATCGGCAGACCGTTCTTCATCAACCTGTCGATTGCCCCGCTGTTCCCTTATTCCTATGCGCACAGCCGCAGAATTTCCTGCGATGTGTTCGGAACGATCAAGGATACGGAATATATGCTGAACTCGCTGACGTACGGGTGGTGGATGAACGATACGCTGTACCGTTTTAACGATCCGGACCATGCCGTGATCTATAAAAGCTTCAATCAGGATTCGACGACCCGCCATGAAGGGCGAAGCCGTCTGACCGCGTCCGTGATCTCGGGAACGGTGCTGCTGCTGGGCGATGACTTCAGGCATGAGGAAGCGGCATGGCGCGCCAAGAACTGGCTGGGAAATGAGGCGATCATCGAGATTGCGAGATTGGGCAGAACCTTTGTGCCCGTAGAGGGGAATCTCGGAAAACAGGCTGCGGATACGTTTGTGCTGACCCATCCGAGCGAAGCGGGAACCACGTATATAGCCGTATTTAACTTTGACGGGGCCGAGTCCGTGCAGAAGACGGTTTCCTTGGAACGCTGCGGCCTTGAGGCGCACGCTTCTTACACGATTCTGGATGTGTGGGAAGGCACGGCAGGTCAATCGGAAGGCACGCTTGTGGTCGAGCTGGCGCCAGCCGAATCGAAAATCCTGAAATTAATTCGAAATCAATAGAAGGAGGAGAGGTTCAGTGCGTATTCATCCGTTCAAATTCTTCCAAAAGCCATTCATGCTCTTCTTATCGATTCTGTTAGCGGGGTCTGTGCTAGGCAGCTCCTTGGCTTCGGCAGAACCGCAGCAACCGAGTCAAACGGCCGGAGGCATCCTTTCCTACGAGGCCGAGGCATCTCAGAACACGTTTACCGGCAATGCAGGAGCGGTCGATTGCGGCTTCTGTTCAGGCGGGCAAAAAGCCGGCAATCTATACGGCGGCTCCACGCTGACGTTCAACGGGATTCAGGCCGATAAGGCCGGTATCTACAATATGAACATGTTCTACATCTCCGGGGATTCCCGCGCGGCTTCGATCTCCGTGAACGGAGCGGAGAAGGAGAATTTCAGTTTTCCGAAAACAGCGGATTGGAACACGATCGGCACCTATCAGATTCAAATTTACTTGAATCAGGGCAGCAACACGATTCTGTTCGATGACGCAGGCGGATACTCGCCTGATTTTGACAAGATTGAGCTGACCTTTGATTCAGCCGGCGATGACGGATCAGGCCCAGATGGCAGCATTGGCGATTTGGGCAAGCAAAAGAAAGCCACGAGCTATGGCACAATCACCCTAACCGAGTATGCCAACGGCTTCAAGGTATCCAATCCGACGTATGAGCTGCTGTACAACACCTCGACCGGGTTGTCGCAATACAATTGGAACGGCAAAGCGGTTGCCAAGGGGTTATACAGCGAGATCCAGCTCGACCGGATGGTTGCAAGCAAGGAATATAAACATCATAAATTCTATAAAAATCAAGTGGTCCCATTCCAGGATGCCACCGGCAAGGGCATCAAGGTGACGGTCGTGAATGAGGATGGAGGAAAGCCATCGCTCAGCCAAATCTATTACGTCTATGAAGACGGGCCGTATCTGCTTACGGAAACAGTCGCTACCCACAATTCCGCAATATCTACTGGGAATATCGCACCTATCGCGATGGAAGCGAGAGGCGGCATCGACATCGGCAGTTATGACGATAACCGGGTCCTCGTCGTTCCGTTCGACAATGATGCTTGGTCCAGATACCAAGCGAAGTCGATGAATACCGGCCTCAACAACGGTCTGTATATCAGCTCGGAGCTTACGGCTATCTATGACAATACGAGCCGGAACGGTCTCGTCATCGGATCGGTGACGCATGACACGTGGAAAACCGGCATCTATTGGAGCGGCTCGAATGACAAATTGAACAAACTGCGCGTATATGGCGGATTTACGTCATCCACTTCCACGTGGGACACGATCCCGCATGGAAAAGTAACGGGCAAACAGATTGCTTCGCCGAAAATCATGGTCGGCTTTTTCGAGGACTACCGGACCGGGCTGGAGGCGTTTGGCCAGGTGAATGCAGCGATTCATCCTCCGTTAGCCTTTGGCGAGGACATTCCTAAAGGCGTTCCGGTCGGCTGGAACAGTTGGGGAGCTTATGCCAGCGATTTGAGCTTTGACAAGGCGGTTTCCGTCTCGAATTATTTTAAAGACCATATTCAGAACCATTCCTTCAACAATGAAGGCGATATCTACATCAATCTCGATTCCTATTGGGATAACATGACGGATCAGCAGCTGACGGATCTGGTTCAGCTCATTCACAGCAATGGACAGAAGGCCGGCATCTATTACTCGCCGTTCGTGTACTGGGGCAACAATATGGAGCAGGAGGTCGAAGGGACCAACGGCAAGTATAAATACGGCGACATCGTGCTACGCGATTTGGAGGGCAACGTGCTGCCAACGCTGGACGGCGCTTATGCCGTGGATCCGACGCATCCGGGCGTGAAACAGCGAATCGATTATTACATGAATAAGTTCAAGAGCAAGGGCTTTGAGTATATCAAAATCGATTTTCTGAGCCATGGGGCAATGGAAGGCAAGCATTATGATGCCAACGTTCAAACCGGCATTCAGGCCTATAACCAAGGAATGGCTTACGTGAATGAAGTGCTGGACGGCTCCATGTTCATCAGCGCTTCTATCGCGCCGCTGTTCCCTAGCCAATATGCGCACAGCCGCCGCATCTCCTGCGATATCGACGGCAGCATCGGCAGCACGGAATACCAGCTGAACAATCTGACGTACGGCTGGTGGCAGAACGGAACGATCTATCATTATACCGATCCAGACTATATGCACTTGACCAAAGGCGGATCGATCGAAGGCGCGCAGTCTCGCGTCAATGCGGCCGCGATCTCCGGCACAGTCTTCCTGAATTCGGATGACGTCACGGATGCGACGGCACGGCAGTACATGGAAACGCTGCTGACCAACCCGGAAGTAAACGGACTGGCGATGAAGGGCAAGGCGTTCCGGCCGGTAGAAGGCAACACGGGCACGCAGGCAGCAAACGTATTCGTGCTGGACGATCAGGGAACCCACTACGTAGCTGTGTTTAACTATACACAAAATGCGGCACAGCGCACCGTGGATCTCGTTCGGGCAGGTATCGCTTCGGAAGGGGCGGCGTCCTATAAGGTGACGGATGTATGGAGCGGCCAATCTCAGACGGTGTCTGGCTCTTCGCTGGATGTGACGCTTAAAGGGGCTGAATCCAAGCTTTATAAAATCGTCCCTAATCCATAACAAGAAGTCATCGATTCATCGTGTACATCTGCAAGTTCATCGCGGTTCTCGGCTCCATCCGGGGATCGCGATTTCTTGCTTTTGCTGTAAGGGTAGTGCTTGTCTCGATATTGGAAAATCAAATGAAGAGGAGAATACAACATGTCAGATATGAAGCTTTGGTATAAGAAACCGGCCCAGGGCTGGTCGCAAGGACTGCCGATCGGCAATGGCCGAATGGGGAATGTGATGGTATCCACTCCTGAAAGAGAAATATGGAATATCACCGAAACCACCTATTGGTCCGGCCAGCCGGAACCGGCTCAAGGGCGAAGCAACAGCAAAACGGATTTGGAGCAGATGCGGAAACACTTCTTCCAGGGCGATTATCGCGAAGGCGATCGACTGGCCAAAAAGCACCTGGAGCCGGAAAAATTGAATTTTGGCACCAATCTGGGATTATGCCAAGTCGTTCTGGAGTTTGATCATCACGTGAAGCCATCCGAAGGCGGGAGACAAGATGCAGCAGTTGAGCCGCTGTTCCATCGGGAACTGGATCTGGAGGAGGCGGTGGCACGTTCTTTTTACGAGATCGATGGAGTGGTGATAGCGCGAGAGGTATTTGCTTCCCATGCCGATCAGGTCATTGTTGCGCGAATCCGCAGCAGCCATGGCTCGTTAGGCGTGTCATTCCGCATTTCGATTCGAGGCGAGAATGGTCCTTTTCATGCTGTCGTTACTAGTAAGGATACGATCGAATTCCAGGGACAGGCGCTGGAAAGCGTACATAGCAATGGGGAGTGCGGGGTGTCCTGCCAAGGCCAGCTGCGCGTCGTAACGGAAGGCGGGCAGGTGAGCTGCACGGATGACACCATAAACGTATCCGGAGCGGATGAGGCGGCGATTTATTTTGCGGTGAATACGGATTACCGTCAAGAAGGTGAGAGCTGGCGGGAGAAAAGCGCGTTGCAGCTAGAACAGGCTGTGCTGCTGGGATATGACGCGCTGAGAGCCAAGCATCTGGCGGATTACCAGCCGCTGTATGCTCGCGTACGATTGGACCTAGGAAGCTCCGAGCATGCCAGTCTGCCTACGGACGAGCGGATCGGCAGGTTTAAGCAGGGCAAGCGGGACGATCCGGCGTTGTTTGCGTTGTTTTATCAATACGGCCGGTACTTGACCATTAGCGGGTCACGACAAGACTCCACCCTGCCCATGCATTTGCAAGGCATATGGAATGACGGCGAAGCCAACAAAATGGCCTGGAGCTGTGACTATCACCTGGACGTGAACACACAGATGAACTATTTTCCGACGGAGGCCGCGAACCTGAGCGAGAGCCATGAGCCGCTCATGCGGTATATCCAGCAGCTGTCGGTGGCCGGACGCTCGGCGGCGCGCCATTATTATGATGCCGAAGGCTGGGTGGCCCATGTATTCTCCAATGCCTGGGGATTTGCGTCACCGGGGTGGGGAACCTCCTGGGGGCTGAACGTGACGGGCGGATTGTGGATCGCGACGCATATGATGGAGCACTACGCGTACAACCGCGATCAGGCTTTTCTGGAGGAGTTGGCTTATCCCGTCCTGAAGGAGGCCGCAGCCTTTTTCATGGATTATATGACGGTACATCCGAAGTATGGCTGGCTGGTGACAGGTCCGTCGAATTCGCCAGAGAACAGCTTTTATACCGGCCATCCGGAGGATGGGCACCAGCAGCTGTCCATGGGCCCGACCATGGATCAGGTCCTGGTTCGGGATCTGCTGTCGTTCTGCGTGAAGGCAGCACAGACGCTGGGCGTGGATGAGGAGCTTCAGCGGAAGTGGCAGACGGCGCTGGATCAACTGCCTCCGCTGATGATCGGCAAGAAGGGGCAGCTGCAGGAATGGCTGGAGGACTATGAGGAGGCGCAGCCGGAGCATCGCCATCTGTCGCATCTATATGCCCTGTATCCCGGCAGCCAAATCACGCCGCATCATACGCCGGAACTAGTTGCGGCAGCCCGAGTGACATTGGAGAACCGGAACAGCCGGGCCGACCTGGAGGACATCGAATTTACTGCGGCGCTGTTCGGACTCTTCTACGCCCGATTGCATGACGGGAACCAAGCCGTCCAGCATATTGCTCACCTGATCGGGGAGCTGTGCTTCGACAACATGCTCACCTACTCCAAACCCGGCGTAGCCGGAGCCGAGGCCAACATCTTTGTCATCGACGGCAACTTCGGCGGCACCGCCGCCATAGCGGAAATGCTGCTACAGAGCCACGAAGGCGAGATTCATCTTCTGCCCGCACTGCCGGCGATATGGCCGAAAGGCAGCGTGAAAGGGCTAAAGGCGAAAGGGAATATTGAGGTGGATATGAGCTGGGAAGATGGGAAGCTGGTTAAGGCGAGGGTGAAGGGGAATGAGAGTGGGAGTGTGAAGGTGTTTTATAGGGGGAAGGAGTGCCTAAGAATTTATGAAAATAAGGAAATAAAATGGTTCGCTCTAGACAGAAGAAAGATATGAAGAGAAAATTTACCGTTTAATGGTAATATTTAATAGTTAAAATTATTCTGTTCTTAGTATTGAGAAATAAGATTGTGAAATGCTCATTTGTTAAATACCTGAAACTGGGTTCCAGCAAATTAAAGGCATCTTTAGAGCTGCGAGCGGTTTGATATTCGTTTGAGGGGATCACTAGTATCTTAGGTCTTAGCTAGCTTTAACACAGGGTTAATCGCGAGCTTATGCTGATGCGATTCCTTTAATGATGATTAAACTTGTTTGGATAAGTACACATTCTGATTCAGTATTTTGTGATAATAATTCATCAAATATGCCTCATATCTCCTTTTTGGAGCAAAGCTCAGCTCTTTATTTGTGGCTGGAGATCCTTTGAATGAAATCAATTAGAAATTTTAATCAGGTATTCTTGTTAGTAGGTATGATTATGCTGAAATATATATAAAAAATAGGTCTTTCGACATATAACGACAAAGGAGACGTGTTCTTTCTGATAAGATAACACAAAAAGGTACAAAAAATAGATATGGGGACAACAAGTCTTCAATTTCCCAGCACTACAGAATGGAGGCATATAATGACTAGCTATAGTTATATGAGTCTACCTTACGATCTATCTGGCTCTATGTCTAAAAATAGATTTAGAAATGAAATGTTGTGGGGTTTGAAAAAAATACTTGATTTATATAAAACCAATAAAAATTTTACTGTAGTTTTTGATTATAAGTGTGACATAGAAGTTCATTTGGAGGACAATTTTGAATTTTATCAGTTAAAAACCCGAAATGATCACACAGCATATACTCTTTTGAAACTCACTAAAAAGGACAAAGTCGGAAAATCTATTTTAGGAAAATTATATACATTAAAATACGATGAGGATGATAAGGAAACAGATAAAGTGGTCGTTGCATTAGTTTCTAATGCCCCAATTAATGATGGGAAAAGGGTTTATAACAATTGTGAATCAACTTTGTTTACTAGTATGGATGAGACAGCAATAAAAAAGGTTAAAGAGGCGTTGAAAAGTGAGTTATCAAAAGAAGAAGAGTTGAAACTTGAGAATACTTATTTTATTAGGACTAACATGGATTTGATTAATCCAGAAAAAACATTAATAGGTGAAATATCCCTTTTTTTTGAGGCGATATTTAATACAGAGCCCAAAAAAGTAAATTCATTATATAGAATTCTTTACTCTGAAATTTCTACAAAAGCATCATATGAAATGGAGTTATCTACATATGATGAAATAATAGAAAAAAAAGGGATTGGAAAATCAGAATTGACAAGGATTCTCAATAAATATTTAGATAATACTGATATATCAGTTGTAAAAACCAAAGACTTTATTGAATTTCACTATAATAATAGTTTCAGAGATAGGCTTGAATTTAAAAAGGCTCTAAACCAAATAGTAATTGAATTGTCCTCGAACCAAAGTATGAAAAAGTTAGAAGAGAAAATTAGTAGTTTTATTACAGAAAGTATTGAGTCATTTCCCGAAACAGATCTTGAAATAGTTGATTTTATTTGCAACGCTTTGGAAAAAAATAAGCCAATAGAAATGACAAATGCTGAATTTAGAATGTTGGTTTTATATACACTAAAAAGATTCGAGGAGGGTGTTTATGAAAAGTCTGTTTCTTAACACTCTGTATATATTTGAATACAAAAATAAATTAGCTAAGAGAGTAGATTTCCACAAAGGAATCAATGTTATAACATCAGATAAGTCAAATGGAAATGATGTAGGTAAATCGGTGTTATTGAAAAGTATATATCACACACTAGGTGCAGACAGTATTTTTGATAGTAAATGGATTTCTTTTGAAAAAACATACCTCTTAAATATTAGTGTGAATGGTAATACATATTTTGTTTATAGAAGTGGCGATCTCTTTAGGATATATAATGAAAAACTAGAAAAAATATTCAATACAATTAATCGTAAAGAGCTATCTGTTTTTTTAGGTGAAATTTTTGAATTTCATGTTAAATTGCCAAATAGACATGAGGATGCTCTTGAAATAACCCCACCTGTCTATAGTTATTTATTGAATTATATAGATCAAGATCAAATGAATGGAACTAAATTTTCCTCTTTTAAAAATTTAGGTCAATATGCCGATTATAAAGAAAATGTAATTTATAATCACTTCGGTATTTTTAATGACGAGTATTTCAATATATTAAAGAATATTGAGGAACTAAAAAAGGAAGAGAGAAGACTAAAAGATGAAAAACTAATTATAGAGAATATGTTGATACGGATTAAAGATTATCTTGAAGGTATGGATGCTCCCACTGATTTAGAGTTATTGAAAATAGAACTAGAGAGGAAAAAAGAAGAGTATTCCGATATAGTATTAAAGTTGAAAAAAGTTAAAAACAGTATAGTGAGATTAAGGAATGACAAATTTGATTTAGAAAAAAACCTAAATGATCTTTCTGCAAAGTATTCAGAGGATAGTAAAGTATTTAATAAGATTCAAAGCAAGTGTCCGGTTTGTGCTCAAGAAATTGATGAGATTGATGTCCGAATTAGGAGTAGTAATAAGTTAGAGGATTATTTTATATTGAAAGATGAGCTTGACAGCTTAATGATAGAAATAAATCGAAAGCTAAATAATAAAGAAGAAGAGTATAGTAAATTATTAGAACTTCTAGAAACATATGAGAGTAGCCTTAATATTAATGAATCAGTGGTCTCTAATTCAATAAAACATATGGGGTATATGGAAACACAGGAGAACATGATTAAAGAAATGGGAAGGTTAATGCTTCAATTAGACTCCAATACTAAGCAGCTTAAGGAGAATAATAAGAAACTTAAAGATTACAATGAACAGAAGAAGAGAGCGAATTTATTATATGAGGAATACATGACTGAATCAAAAAACAGGTTTGGATTAGAGGAAATCGGATATGAAAAAATAAAAAATATAACTCAAAATTACGAAGCTAGAGGAAGTAATAGAGCGCTATCAACCATAATATGGTACTTCAATCTATTGAAAATTAAGCATACATTGAATAAAAAAGCGATTAGATTTCCTTTGGTTTTGGATAGTCCCAATAATGTTGAATCAGATGATACTAAAGAAAAGGCGTTATTTGAGTTTATTTTTCATAATATAAACAAAGATACTCAACTAATATTATCTACCTTAGGGTTTAATTTGGAAGACTATAAGGATGTGAGAATCGATAACATCATCAGCTTAGAGAACGAGAAATATCATGTTTTAAATAGTGATGATTATGAAAAAAATGAATATTTATTAAAACTGATTTTTGAAGATAGCTAAAGAGTGAGAGTTAACTGGATATGTAATTTTTATAACGAATAAGAGAAATATTTCATCGGTCTGCATAAATTGTTGTACTCGGTTCCGTGATTCGAAGTTCTTTTATGAGCCCAGAGAAAAGGGCAAGTTGTCCTGAGATGATCTTTTGAAAATAGAATTTATATTTGGAAGGACGTCTAGCTATGCAAATACGAAAATTATGGTTTGAGAAATTAGGAGGGTTAAAAAATTTTCAATTAATTTTTCCTAGCCCTTCGGAATATCATTTTGGGAAGATGAAACTATCTATCCTTGTGGGGGAAAATGGAACGGGTAAGACCTCTATACTTAAATTTTTGTCTCGTATTTTTGTAGATGAGAAATATTCTAAACTTTTAAAAACCTCCTTTTCTCTGAACTTCGAAGTTAATGATGTGGAGAACACATTGTCTGATTACAATAATGATATTTTTTATATGCCTGAAAAAGTTATAGTTTCATCATACTCAGCATTCGAACCTTATAAACCTAGTTTATATAGTAATAATTCTAAGTCAGAATACATCTATCTTGGAACACTAGGTAAAGGGCCAATCGGGCCCGTAGCATCTCTTTCTTCTGTTTGTATTCCAATACTTGAAACATTTTTTCATCCAGATCGAAGAAAATTCAAGGCGATAAATGAATTATTAAATGAAATTGGTTATGTAGAATTTCCTATGATACAAATTGGTTTTGTGCAAGCTAGTAACTATATTAATAAAAATTATGATGGACTTAAAAAAGGTAATATTAATGACAATCAAATTGAGGAAGTAAGATATTTATTGGATAAACTACATTATTTCCATCGTGATGTGTTAAATATTAAAAGAACAAATGGTAGGTACCTTATTGATCCATATATGCTAGAGAAATACATAGATGGACCGCACGGGTGGTTAGCGGATGTAAAGAGATTAGCAAATATACCAGGAGGTATAAACTTAATAAGATCATTGAGCTTTCAAAAAGGTGAAGATCTAATTCCACTTAATGAATTAAGCTCAGGTGAATTAAGTATGTTTTTTAGATTCTTTAAATTGATTGCTGCAATTGGAGATAATTCTATAGTTCTAATAGATGAGCCAGAAACTCATTTACATCCTAGATGGATTCAGAAATATCTTAATATGATAAAGTCAATATTTAATGGATATGATACTCATTTTATTATTGCTACACATTCGCCTTTAATAGCTGCTGATGTGCCTAACGAATCTATTATTGGTTTGCGAAAAAATGAAAAGGGACAAGTTGAGCAATACACTGTTAATGAACAAACCCTTGGCACAAGCCCTCAAGAAATACTAAGAGAAGTATTTAAATTAGATAATCATTTTGGCGACTTTACGAACAATACAATTTCGAATATACACAAACTAATTGATGACGGGAAAATTGATCTTGCAAGAAAATTGTATGATGACCTAGGAGATTCAGACGAGAAGTTTACTTTATTTTTACGAATGAAACAACAGCTTGACAAGGGGAATTAACATGTGGAAGTTAAATATGATAGAGGAAATCTTAGATATAGATCGAGGAATACAGGAATTCATATCTGATTTTTTTGAGATAGCCTTAAAATCTGATGCTAATCAGAGTGGTGATGATCTTAGGATACAGGTGTCCCGTAAAGAAAGTAGAATTGGGCGAGTAGCAGCAGCTACAAATGTAAAGGAATTAATAGTTTTATTTGCAAAATGCCCGCAAAAGACAATTGTGAAAAATTATTATATAGAATTAACGACAAAATATTTGGGTTTGGTTGATGGAAAAATTCCGTCACCGCCCAAATTGTCCAGTAAAAGTATATCATTGATTCGAGAAATATTTGATTACTTTTATGATAGTCTTTTGAATTCTAAAACATTTCAACAGGAGTATATTCCTAAATATAATGGTCCAATTGAATTAAAAACTTATATAAGAGATAAGTTTGGGACCAGTAGGAAAATATGTCCTTATTGTGACATTCAATGGATAGGCCACGCAGCTCATTCATCAATTGACCATTTTTTTCCAAAATCTAATTATCCACTTCTTTCTATATTTATTTCTAACCTAGTTGTTTCATGTACCGGTTGCAATGACAGGATTAAAAAAGCAAAATTAATATTACCATTGTTTCATCCTTATTTTCATCAAGCAGCTGATCATTTTGAGTTTGTATTTGATTATGAATGCAGTGCTATTGTGGACATCAATTTACTTGCTGATCAACGAGATTTTCATGTTAGAGTGATTAACTATTTTAAAATGTTTAAGTTAGATGAAATGTATGCAAGTGTCTTATACCGAGTTAGAGAAGACAGAAGAAAGTTAAGAGAGAATGTGAAAAAACTCTTTTTAGCTTCTACGCTTTCTGGTGATAGGGAAAGAAGACTTCGAGAAATTCTTCTTGAGGAAATTAACAACAGTATAGCCCAGAATATTTTAAAAAGGGGATACTTTGATCTGACAAAGATCAAATATGATTTTTTACAAAGCTTAAAGACATCTTTGTTTGAAACTGAATTAGAGTATCTATACTCCCATTTAAAACTAGATAGAGATAGTAGATTAGAAGGATCTGCTCTTACCGATCCAAATAAAATAGCGTAATGTGGCCACATTTCTCACATTTTTATATCTCTGAACGCCGTGACGTATTCGATTGTAGTTCCCTTATTGTTGAAAATTTCGTCTTTTTACTTTCAGCGAAGGGGTCAGCAGTTCAATCCAGCTAAGTCCACAATTTACTTTTCGAGAATTTCCTGCGGGGAGAGCCTTTTAAAGGTGTTTCGAAGCTAAGTCAAAAGTGATAACTAAAATACTTACTAGCTTGAGAATCAAGCCCTTACCCCTCCCGGGTAAGGGCTCTCTTCTTTTCCCCACAATCTAACTCTTTATAGCCCCCATCATAATCCCCTTCACAAAATACCGTTGTACAAACGGATACACCATAATGATCGGCAGCGTGGCGACCATGGTCACCGCCATCCGGATGCTTTCGCTAGAGACCGGGATCCGCTTGGAGCCCTGCGCCAGCTGCTGGGCATCGGACATCATGCCGGCGGTCTGGAACTGGTTGAGGATTTTGACCAGAACCGCCTGCAGCGTCTTGAGCTCCGGCTTGTAGGTATACACATAGGAGTCATACCAGGAGTTCCAGTGGCCGATGGCCAGGAACAGGCCGATCGTGGCGAGCACCGGCACGCACAGCGGCATGATGATGCGGAAGAACGTCTGCAGGTCGTTCGCGCCGTCGATTTTGGAGGATTCCTCGATCTCGCCGGGGATCTGCTCCATGAAGGTGCGCACCAGAATCATCAGGAACACGCCGATCAGGCCGGGGAAGATATAGACCCAGAAGGAGTCGATCAGCCCCAGGGATTTGATGATCATATACGTCGGGATGAGACCGCCGCCAAAATACATCGTGAACACAAAGAAGAAGGAGAAGTATTTCCACCCGAGCAGATTACGCTTGCTGAGCGGATAGGCAAGCAGTGTGATGAAGAAGATGGATGCCGCCGTCCCGACGATGGTACGAAGCACGGTGATCTTAATGGCGCTCCAAATCTCCGGATTCCGGAAGATGGTCAGGTAGCTCTCGATCGTTGGCACTCGCGGCCAGAAGTACAGATTGCCCCGCATCGTATCGGTCGCATCGTTCAAGGAGATGACCAGGATGTTCCAGAACGGATAGAAGGTCACGAGAAAGATGCCGGTCAGGAACAGGTATAAAGAGGCATCGAAGATACGCTCGGGCACGGTTTTTTTGCTTAACATGGATGTACCTCCTTATGGTTTAGAATAGGGACTGCCCGTTCAGCTTCTTTGCCGAATAGTTGACGATAACTACGATGATGAACGCCACCACAGAGCTGAACATGCCGACGGCTGCTGCATAGGAGAACATGCCATTCTGGATACCATAGCGGAACGAATAGGTGGACAGGACGTCGGAGTAATCCCGCGTCAGGTCATTGCCGAGCAGGAAGTGCTGGTCGAAGCCCGCGTTCAGGATGCCGCCAAGCGCCAGAATCAGCAGAATGACTATGGTTGGCTTTAGGTGGGGCATGGTGATGTACCGGATCTGCTTAAAACGGTTGGCGCCATCGACCTTGGCCGCTTCATAGAGCTCCTGGTTGATGGACGAGATGGCCGCCAAATACATGATCGAGCTGTAGCCCATATCCTTCCACGTATTGCCGAGCGCAACGATCCACCAGAAATACTTGCCGTTCTGCAGGAATAAAACGCTTTCATCGGTAATATGGAGGAATTTCAAAATGCCGTTAATGGCACCATCCGAGGAGAGCAGGGTTACGATGATGTTGGCCGCGATAACCCAGGATATGAAATAGGGAAGATAGGAGGCGGTTTGCACCGTCTTTTTGAACTTCACATTCTTGATCTCATTAATCGCTATGGCGATCAGGATCGGCATCGGAAAGGAGAAGAGAAGCGTGATCAGCGTGGAGGCCAGCGTATTTCGCATAACGATCCAGAAGTCGCCGTTGTTGAAGAAGTAACGGAACCATTCCAGGCCGACGAACTCACTCGTGAACAGGGTTGACCAGAAGCCGCCGAGCGTCGGCTGGTAATTGACGAAGGACATGTATAGGCCAACCATGGGCGTATACGCAAACACAACGGCCCAGATCAGTCCGGGCAGCATCATCAGGAATAGATACTTCTGCTGCTTCAGCATGGCCCAGCGGCTTTTTCGATGAGGACTTAAGTTCAAGTCACTCCGCGTCTGTAAGGTTGTAGCAGGTTTCATATGGGGCACCTCGCATCTCAAGTTAACTCAAATTATAA
>Ga0209784_100222_pt1 | contig 38313 bp, 38 predicted proteins | sample AraplaCvi_mLB_r2_2_FD_184284 | JGI IMG/M metagenome (GOLD analysis project Ga0209784, IMG submission 184284) | Arabidopsis root microbial communities from North Carolina, USA - plate scrape CL_Cvi_mLB_r2 (SPAdes) (version 2) | ecosystem: Host-associated > Plants > Roots > Endosphere | place: USA...
TGACGGCGGATAAAGGGGACGCGGAGATTGTCCTTGGCATGCCCCGCATGATGAATGAGCTTCAGATGGAGCAGTACCATCAGTTTCTCAGCGCAGGCAAGGAGTTTAACCATTATGGTCTGGACGGCCTGCTTGCGACCAACATCGGCGCCATGCACAGGTTTCAATCCATCGGGCTGCCGCTGATCGCCGATTTCAGCCTAAACATCTACAACCATATGGCGGCTTCGTTTTATCAGGACCATTTTGGCATATCCCGAATCAATCCGTCCCTTGAGCTTCAGCTCCATGATTTGACGAAATTGCTGCGCCATCCGGAGATTCCTGTTGAGATCATCGTTCACGGATCGCCCATCGTCATGTATCTGGAGCATGACTTATATGCCAATGCGGCAGAGTTTGAGCCTATAGCTGAAGAGGATAACCGGTTCGTGGATAACCGTCATCTCGTGCTGCTTACGGATAAAGGGGAGAACCCCGTATATCGGGATGCCGCAGGGCGTAACCACTTGGCATTGGCGAAGGAGCTGTGCTACATGCCGATCCTGAAGGAGTTGTATGAAGCCGGCGTCCATCATTTCCGCATCGAAGGAAAAACGTATACGACCGAGCAGCTTCGCAGCCTGGTGCGGTTATATCTTCAAGCTGCGCTGAACCTGGATGCATGCGGCAGGCTGTATCCAAGCATGTCACCAGTTTACGCCGGGTTCACGCTCGGTTCGCTCCAATTCGGCCATTCCCTGGAACTGGAGCTGACGGAAGCATGAGATCCCTTAGAGACGGGGCAGGAAGATGATCCGATGCGAGCGCCGTTTTCCTCGGTCTCTATCATGGAACATGGAAAAACGGAAATAATCGAAAGAGGGGGAGCATCCATGAAACATGAAGGCCATACGCATATCGGTCCGGAAGCCGTCGCTGCCAAGCGCCGGCGGTACGGCTATCCTTGCACGGCGCATTTCTACAGCGAACCGCCACAGATCGTCGGCGGCAAGATGCATACGCTTTACGGCCATGACGGCAAAGCTTATATCGACTTCTTCACGGGCGTGTCGGTCGTTGCCTGCGGCCATTGCAATGAAGCCATTACGGCGAGAACGATCGAACAACTGCAGACGCTGCAGCATACGTCAACCATTTACCTTACCCAGCCGATGGTGGACCTGGCGGAGCGGTTGGCGAACGGCGTTTTGCCGGGCAGCTTAAAGCGTACGTTCTTTGTGAACAGCGGCTCCGAGGCGAATGAAGGCGCGCTGCTCGCCGCGCGTCTGCACACGAAACGCCGCAGCTTCCTGGCGCTGGAATACGGCCTTCATGGGCGCACCTTCCTGACCATGAACGTGACCGGCATTCCGATGTGGCGTGCCGACGATTTCCTGGATGAAGACGTGGCTGCGTTTATTCCACGACCATATGATCCTGGCATGGATCAGGATGCCGCTGCCCGCCGCTCCCTGGATGCCTTGTCGAGCGTGCTCGCTGCAAAGGGAGACAGCTTTGCTGCCATGATCGTGGAGCCGATCCAAGGCAACGGGGGAATGATCGTGCCGCCGGATTGGTATTTCCGCGAGCTGAAAGCGATGCTGGAGGAGCACGGCATTCTCCTGATTGCCGACGAAATCCAGACAGGCTGCGGCCGCACCGGACGCATGTTCGCGATCGAGCATTACGGCATCGTGCCTGATATTCTCACCATGGCGAAGGCCTTGGGCAATGGCGTGCCGATCGGCGCGTTCTGCACGACGGATGAGATCGCCGCCAGCCTGAATCGTCCCTCCGCCTCGACCTTTGGCGGCAATCCGGTATCATCGGCCACGGCGCTTGCCGTATTGGATTACATCGAGCAGGAAGGCTTGGTCGAACGTTCTCGGCGCGTTGGCGGGGGGCTCATCGAAGGCTTGAGGGAACTGCAGGGCCGGTACGAGCTTATCGCCGATGTCCGAGGCAAAGGGTTTATGGCCGGAGCCGAAATCCGGGGTGCGACCGACGAGGAGAGCGCAGCATGGACGGATATCATTCTGGAGCGCATGAAGGACGAGGGCTTTATTATCGGCAAGAATGGGTTGGGCCGAAACGTGCTGGCCTTTCAGCCCGCCATGATCATCCCGGAGGAAGAGATCGAAGCGATGCTCCGTGCCTTGGATAAGGTGCTGGCAGGGTTATCCCAAACATAAACGAATGAGGTTGGATCCGGATGCAGATGATGTATAAAGTCGTTCATAAGACCAAAATGTTCGGAGAACTGGTGATGTTCTCCCACACGCTGTTCTCGCTGCCCTTTGCGATCATATCCATGGTCTGGGCCGCCGGCGGCGTGCCGTCATGGCATGTCATGTTATGGTCGTTGATTGCGCTGGTGGCCGCCCGCAACGGAGCCAATGCCTTCAATCGCGTCGTCGATTTGAAGTTCGACGCGGCCAACCCGAGAACGGCGGGCCGCCATATGCCAAGAAAGCTTCTGCTGCCTCGCGAGGTGTACGTATTTGTGGTCGTTAACTTTGCCATCTTTATTCTCGCGGCAGGCATGCTGAATCCGCTCTGCTTGGGGCTATCACCGGCAGCGATTGTGCTGATCTGCACGTACTCGTACACCAAGCGCTTCACCTGGCTGTGCCATCTGTACCTGGGCTTCACGATCGCTTCGGCTCCGATCGGGGCATGGTTTGCCGTAACGGGGGAGTTGGCCTTCATTCCGTTTATCATCGGCACGGTCGTGATGCTGTGGATTGCGGGCTTTGATATCATCTACGCCACGCAGGATATCGAATTCGATCGCAGCACCGGCTTATGGAGCATTCCCCGCGCGTTTGGATTAGAAGGCGGACTGCTCATATCCAGAATGCTGCACGGGATTATGGTCATGCTTCTGCTTTTCCTTTACTTTATCCAAGGTTTGGGCTGGCTCTACTTGACGGGAATTGCCATCTCGGTGCTGCTGCTGGCCGTGGAGCACCGCATCATCAAGCCTTCCAGCCGCAGGCGGATGCAGCTTGCCTCCTACAATCTGAATCAGGTGATTAGTCTGACGATTCTGCTGTTTACTTTGGCGGATCAGTTTTTGCTCGGATAAAAAAACTCCCTTCGACTGCCGGCCCGCATACTCGGGCTCGATGGCATTCAAAGGGAGTTTCGTGTTTATTGCCCGGCTTTCAAGATCGCAAAGCCGTAAGCAGGCAGCTTCACGGTCAGCTGGCCTTGCTTCGCGCTGAGGCCTTCACCGTTCCACAGGTTCGTCCACTGGCGGTCCAGCACAGGGAGGGTCATCGTGTTGCCCGCCTTGTCGTTGTTGACGGCAATGAGGATCGTTTCATTGTCGTCCTCGCGCAGGTAAGCGATTTTGCCCCCGTTCTTCTCGGCCTTCAAAAATTTGAAGGTTCCCGTACGGAGAGCGGAATGCTCTTTGCGGAGCTTAATGAGCGTTTGGTAGAAATGGAAGAGGTCTTTGTCGTGTTTCGACTCGTCCCACTCCATGCATTTGCGGCAGCCCGGATCGTGCCCGCCGTCCATGCCGATTTCGTCGCCGTAATAGATGCAAGGCGTGCCGAAGTACGTGAATTGGAACATGGCGGCCAGCTTCATCAGGCGTTTGTCGCCGTTCGCCTGCGTTAACAGTCTTGCGGTGTCATGGCTGTCCAGCAGGTTGAACATCACTTCGCTGGCCTGTCTTGGATAGCCGGCAAGCTGCTTGCCGAGCATGAACGAGAACTTCTCGGCATCGGCGGTACGGTTGATGAAGAAATCCAGTACGGCATTCGTGAACGGGTAGTTCATGACGGCGTCGAACTGGTCGCCTTCCAGCCAGATGGAGGATTCATGCCACACTTCGCCAAGGATGTAAGCATCCGGGTTGGCTTTTTTTACGACTTGGCGGAATTCGCGCCAGAAGCTGTGTCCCACCTCGTTGGCCACATCCAAGCGCCAGCCGTCGATGCCCGTTTCCTTGATCCAGTACTCCGCCGCCTTGAGCAGATAAGCCCGGACTTCCGGATTCTCCGTATTCAGCTTCGGCATCAGCGGCTCGAACGCAAACGTATCGTAAGTCGGAATGCCGTCCACCACTTCCAGCGGCAAGGAGCGAACGTAGAACCAATCCTTGTATTTGGAGTTCAAACCGTTCTTCTGCACGTCGACGAACGGGGCAAACGTTCTGCCGGAATGATTGAAGACCGCATCCAGCAAAACGCGAATTCCGCGCGCGTGGCACAGATCGACGAGTTTCTTCAGCGTGTCCTTGTCGCCGAACTGCGGATCGATTTCCATATAGTCTTCGGTATCGTATTTATGGTTTGTCGTTGCCGTGAACAGCGGCGTGAAATAAATCGCATTGACGCCGAGCTCGCTTAAATGGTCGAGATGGTCGATAACCCCTTGGAGGTCACCGCCGAAGAAGTTCTTCGGCGTCGGCTCGGCACTGCCCCAAGGCAAGGCGCCTTCCGGGTCATTGCTCGTGTCCCCGTTCGCGAAGCGTTCCGGGAAGATTTGATAGAAAATCGCGTCTTTGACCCAAGCCGGCGGATGAAAAACGTCATCCGGATTGATGAACGGGTATTCGAACAGGCGGTCCGGATTGGCCGGCGGCTCCGTCAGGAAGTCATATTCGGTCATCCAGCGCTTCTCGTCGCCCTGCTGCAGCAGGAAGCCGTATTTCAAGCGGCGGTATGGAGGAGTTGCCTCACACTCCCAATAGTCGAACATTTCATCCGAGGACAGCTTGGTCATCGGAATGTATTCCATCGTTTGATCCCACAGATACTTGTCGCCTGCAAGGGCATACACTTCGGTTAGGTCGTCCTTTTTGGTGCGGATTCTGAGATGGATGGTCGTGCCGTTATAAGCGTAAGACCAGTTTTTGCGCGGGCGATGATAGATGGCTTCCAGAAACATCGATAATTCCTCCTTAAATAGTAAAATAAAAAAAGGCACAGCCAGGACTATGAATAGCCGAGGTTGTACCTTTGTAAAGATAACATTGCCTTTAAATTATGAGGTTTGAATCGGGTTGCTTATGAATTCATTAGCTGATTAAAAATATACCACGCGTTCTGAGCGTATTCAAGCCCTAAGTACAAGTGGCTGATCTCCATGCTGCATCGAAGCCGGAACGACCAGGTTCTAAAGCGAGATTTTGCCGGGAGGGGCAGTCAAGAGGAAAGAGGCGGCGTTTGTTGTATAATAAAGGGATAAGGACAAGTCTGACAAGCCGATACGCAATAAGGAGGACAACATATATGCAATACGACGATCAGATGAAAAACCGGATCAAGCGGATTGAAGGACAGCTTCGCGGCATTTTGAAGATGATGGAGGAAAACAAGGACTGCAGGGAGGTCATCACGCAATTATCCGCTTCGCGTACGGCAATCGACCGGACCATTGGCGTTGTCGTAAGCTCCAATCTGGTGGACTGCGTGCGCAAGGCCGAAGCGAACGGCGAGGATACGGAGAAGCTTGTGCAGGATGCCGTTAATTTGCTTGTAAAGAGCAGGTAGGGGATGAAGGACGGGCGCGGCAAAGGCTAGGAAATTGGTAAACGGACAAAATGGGTAAAGATAAGATGACGGCTTTACGAAAAGGAGGGTACTCAGATGTCCGTGAATGAACGAATTATACTAGCCAAGCGGCCGCAAGGCATGCCGAAGGAGTCGGATTTTACGTTTGAGGAGCAGCCTTTGCCCGTACCTCAAGCCGGAGAAGTCCTTGTACGGACCGTGTATTTATCGGTAGACCCGTATATGAGGGGCAGAATGAGCGATGCCAAGAGTTATGCCAAGCCATATGAGGTAGGGCAGGTTATCGCCGGAGGCGCAGTAGGGCAGGTCATGGAATCGACGGATCCGACCTATCGGGAGGGCGATTTTGTTGCAGGCACCTGGGGCTGGCAGCGCTTTGCCGCCGTACGGACCGGGACGCTGCGCAAGGTCAACCCGGATCTGGCACCCGTCTCGACCGCGCTGGGCGTGCTGGGGATGACCGGTTTGACGGCTTATTTCGGACTCCTGGATATCGGTCAGCCGAAGGAAGGGGAGACGGTGGTTGTATCGGGCGCCGCTGGCGCCGTTGGCATGATTGTCGGGCAGATTGCCAAGATCAAGGGAGCCCGGGTGGTCGGTATTGCCGGTTCTGACGAAAAGACCGGATACCTGACCGGGAAGCTCGGCTTTGACGTTGCGATCAATTACCGGACCGAGGACGTGGCTTCGGCTTTGGCGGAAGCTTGTCCGGGCGGGGTTGACGTCTATTTTGACAATGTTGGCGGCGAGGTGTCGGATGCGGTGCTGCGCCTGATCAACAAAAATGCGCGGATCCCGATTTGCGGCCAAATCGCGCTCTATAACCTGGAGAAGCCGGATACGGGCCCAAGAATCCAGAGCCTGCTGCTGACCAATACGGCACTGATGAAGGGCTTTCTGGTCGGTGATTACGCCAGCAGGTACAATGAGGCGCTGCAGGAGCTGGCCGAATGGCTAAGGGATGGCAAGATTCAGTACACCGAGAATATCGTCGACGGCTTCGACAAGACGATTGAGGCGTTTCTGGGGCTGTTCTCCGGAGAAAACCTCGGGAAACAGCTGGTGAAGGTAAGCGAAGAACAAAGCTGATCCTCTGACATACCAAAAATAAAAGAGTGCCGATTTCACGACTTCGCAAGTCTCCTTGGAGGGAGCTTTGCGGCCGGAAGGGCAATTGCCTCCCGGATGGCGTGATCATCGGCACTCTTCTTTTTGCGGTTAAACTAAGTTTCATGACTGGTTTACGACGGGCATGTCCGCTATATCGCCGCCTCCGGCGTCATGAACTGCTGATACTGGCGGTACATCGAAATGCGCCAATGGACAATCATGCCGTAAGCCAGCATAAAGAACAGCGCCGCGGTCTGCGGGATGGAAATATGCTGTTCAATATATCCATGGAGCAGAAGCCTGACGGCCAGCAGGCCAAGCAGAATGTACACGAAGCTTTTCGATCTCTGCATGAAGATCTGGCCGTCAACCTTCTCGAATTTGGTGCTGCGAATCAGTGGATAGGAGAAGATGAACCAGCCTACCAGAAAGGCGATTCCCGCCCACCATAAAGGGATGCGTACCTGCGGCTCAACGAACATCAGAAATCCGGTGCTCATCGCTACGGGAGGGATGATAATCTTCTTGACGGTGACGGGACGGTTGCTCGCCTTCATTCGAATGAAAATAACGGCCAGCGCCATAACCAGCATCGCGATCGTAGAGCCTATCTGAAGAATTGGGGAATCGAAATTAACCACAATTCAGACCTCTTTCCATAAATAAAATGACATCACAATGTGCTGCCTTATGATTATAGCACATTCTGATGCCAGGCAAAATCAGGCAGGCGCAGGAGGTACGGCCCTTCTAGCGCCGTCCGTCTTGAAGATGGAGGCCGGTGACGAAACTCCGGATCATGAAATCCAGGCTGTCGTCAACACTCAGATCCATGGCGAATTGGCCCGCGCGTTCCAGGGAAGAGAAGCCGTGGCATAGGCTGCGAAGGGTCCGCACGGCATGCAACGCTTCCGCCTCGCTGAGCTGGTAAGGAGCCAGGATTTGAAGCAGCAGCTCGACAATCTGATTGCCTACACGCTGCGTCTCCTGCTCTTCGGGACGAACCGGCTGCAATGCGGCTTCGTACAATCCGGGGTGTGTTCGAGCAAAGTCGACATAAGTAAGGCACACAAGGCGCAGGGCATCTTCGCCCGACCGGCCGGCGGCAGCCTTCAGCAGTTGGTCATGGAGCGTCTGGAGACCATGCCGCATCAAGGCGGCATGCAGACCGGAAAGCCCGTCTACGTGGTTATACAGGGAAGGGGAGCGAACCCCCAGCTTGGCTGCAAGCGCAGCCAGGGTCACCGCGTGAAGTCCCTCCCGATCCGCTAATTCGGCAGCGGTTTGAAGCAGTTGAAGCCGATCGATGCCGGGTCTTGGACTCATCGTGCATTCCTCCTCAACGTTGATTCGGCTTCCGCAACGGCCTGCTGCATGGCATCCGCCGGATTTCTCAGCATCCGTCCATGGCCGACAGCCAGAACGGCGGGCTTGAGCGCGGTAAGCATTCCGGCGCTTTCCAAGGCCTGCTCCTTGTTCCAGGTGGCCATGGCCGGGAACGGAAACCACGGTTTCATGACGCCCGATACGGCCAATCCGCCACGCGTCTGCCAAGCATCGCCGGCGATCAGGATGCCGCTGCGCTCATCGAGAAACGCCATATGCCCCGGCGTGTGGCCTGGAGTTGCGATGGCCTTGAGGGAACCAATGGAGTCCCCGTCCTCCAGAAGAACGTCCGGAACGGTGGTAATGTTCTTCGGGATATCCCCGCGTATCGGCGTTTGCGGCTCTCCGGGCTGGAGCTCGGCATTTCCTTTCAGCAGCAGCGCATCGCGCCGTGAGATGCAGACCGAGGCATTCGGAAGCTCCTTCATCAACCCGTCGAGCGCACCGACATGGTCGCCGTGAGCATGAGTCAACACGATCCGTTTAATGGGTTTTCCGATATCGGCCGCAGCCTGCAGGATTCCCTTTTGGGAAAATGACATCCCTGCATCGATGAGGGTAATCCCATCGCTTTCTTCTACTAGGTAAACATTAATCGGAAAAAGGCGAGGAAGAAAAGAAATTTGAGTCACCTGTTCAATCGTCGTTCTTAACATAAAGCCGTACCCCTTTCGCTTAAAACTAATATTATTAGTATAATAACTAATGGCATTAGTTTTAGCAAGCCTGATTTTAACATTTTCATGAATAGAGCCTTTGAACCACTAAAATTTTTATATATTTACCAAATTTTGAGTGCAATTTTCGTCGGTTTGCGTTACCATAAAGATAGATATACGGAAAAAAATGTAGATTGTTTAGATGAAGGGTGAGGGGCGGAACGATATGGATATGTTCAAACGCATCGTACTTCTGATGGTGATGTATGCCTTCTCCGCAGTTCTGTTATACGTAGCCAGCCAGCACACGCCATATCTGCTTCCTGTCATCTGGATTTCCGCTCTGATGCTGCTGTTGTGCGGCATCGGTTATCTGGGGTACCATCATTTCTTTAAAGGACGCAGAAGACGAAGTTAATTGGGACTGACATCCAAGTCTGCCTTGCCCGGGCGGGCTTTTTTTGTGCATAAAAATAAAAAAACCGTTTGAATGGCACCGCAGTCTTTATATAGAGTGAAGTAAACAGCGAGGCAGGTCGAACGAGGGGAAGGTATATCGGATGTTGGAAACTAAAGAGCTGGCGGCTGCGGCATGCAGGGGAGACGAGGAAGCGTTCTATGCACTCGTCACCGAGCATCGGAGGCGCCTATACGGAATTGCGTACAGTTATCTGCATAACGAGAGCGACGCTTTGGAGGCATTGCAGGAGACGGTATGCCGGGCGTGGATGAAATGCCGGAAGCTGAAGCATCCGGAGGCGTTCGTCCCTTGGCTCATTCGGATATTGATTAACTGCTGCGTGGATGAACAGAAACGGAAAAAGCGCATGGTTCCCGTAGAAGAAGTGCGCAGCCGGGAGACGGCTGCGGAGATGGTCAGCGACAGCAAGCTGGATCTGGAGCGTGCGCTGAGCCGCATGAAGCCCAAATATCGCCATGTGCTGATCTTGAAATATTACCAGGACATGACGATCAGCGATATCGCGCATATTCTCGATGTACCGGAGGGAACGGTCAAAACCCGGCTGCATCAAGGATTAAAGCTGCTTCGGCAAAAAATCGAGCCAGGAGGTGCCGTATTCCATGTATGAGAAGGAAGAGCGGATGCTGAACGAGATGAATAGGGATGCGGGGATCTACACGGCGGTTGTGTCCGATGAAGCATTGGATGCGGCCGTTCGAAGCGGAATGCGGAGAGGACGGCGCATGCAGCGGAGCCGGAAGCGGATAGCTGCCTATTCTGCCATGATCGCCACCGTAGCTGCCGCAATGCTGTTCGTGGTATGGGGCGGAGATGGAGGCATCGTGGAGCCGAAGGAGCAAATGGCGGCGCAAGGGCCGTACCCGCCTTTGACCGGGTTTGATCTCGGTGAAAATATTACGCTGAATACGGCTAACCAGCACGGCATGATCCAGCCGGTGAATCAATCGGTGACCCGGGGGGATTATACGGTAACGCTGAACGGGATACTTGTAGGCTCCCAGCAGATGGAGGTGTTTTATACGATCCAAAACGATGCAGAGTATCACGCGGACCTAAAGCGGGTCGAGATGAAGCGTAAGGGCTCCAGCCAGTCGCTGCCATACAGCATCGGGTCGTCGGGTGGAACCCGGATTAAGCCCGGCCAAACATTCCGTACCCGATCGGACATTCATATGGGCGAGAACCAAGCCGTACCTGAAGAAATGACGTTGTCTTTTAGCATCGCCCCCTATTCAACGAATACGGTGCATCAATCCTCGGCAGAGGGCGAGCAGGTCCTCGATATCGACGTATCCGTTGATATGGAGACCGTCCAGAAATTTACCCGCACGATTCCGCTCAACAAAATGCTGCAGATTGAGAGTCAAAGGTTCTATTTGAAGGAAGCCGTGTTATCCCCTGCCGGCATCGTCTTGAAAGCGAACATCCCTTCCAGCAATACGATGAAGGTATCGGGTTTATGGGACGTGTATTTGGAAACCGTGGTTAACGGCAAGCAGGTCCGATTGAACAGCGATTCCGCATTTTTGCCCGGTGCGGGGGGAGGGGACATGACGTATTTCTTTGACAGCAATATATTGGAGAATCCGAAATCGATCACGCTGAAAGCGAGCGGATTCCAAGCGGTGGACCCCTCCGAGATGAAACTGGTGATCGATACGGATAAGAAGGAGATACTCCGTGCACCGGACGGCGATCTTCGGTTCGGAGCATACACGGGACATACGCTGACAGTGGAATACGAGGAGCGGGCTGACCGGCATATGGGCAGCGTATCGATTGAGCCGGAGTTCGTGGACGGGGAAGGGAAGAAGCATACGATCAATGAGGACGCAGGGGGACTCAGTTCCTCGTCCCGATCCTCTTCGGATACCGGAATAAGCCTCATCACGCAGTATATCCACCTTAAACCCGGGGATTACCCGCAGCCGCTCACGTTCACGTTAAGCAGTTACCCTGGCGTCATGGAGCAGGCATTCGAGGTGCCGATTCGATGAGATTAGAGATGCTGAAAGCTCATCAGAATGACTATTGCGCCGAATGCTATGGTTGCTTTTCCCATAAGTTTTAAGTACCATATTCTCAGATCGCTGGGTTCCGTGTCATCTCCCGTTCTTCTGAACCACCAAGAGTACGGGTTGCGGATGGCATATATGCCGATCCCGATGAGTGCCAGACCCATGAGCAGCACAGAAATGAAATCGAACATTTGATCAGCCCCTCTCTTAAGAGTTACTACGAATGGTTTTAGCAGTAAGTTCCCGCTGCATGAAAAATAGGATGGTCCGAAATTTAGGACGTAAAGGAATTGAGGACACGAAAAAGGAACCGCCCCCGACCATGAAGGCCGGAGGACGGTTCCTTTTTCTCATTTATTTAAATCCTGGATCATGGGTCGATGCCGCTATTCCCTGCGCTCGGTAGGGGAGCTTCCTGCCGGTCCTTTAGCATCCAGCAGCTCGATCAGAGCTTTGGGCACTCCGTTGAGGATCAACCATTGGCGAAGCGTTTCGATGGCACGGATATGGCCGTTGCCTTCATCCCGCCAGGTCAGCAGCTCGACAACCTTAATGACGAGGAGCATCAGCTCCATTTTGTCATGCTCGGTTTGGTCTGCGCGGATTTTTTGGAATACGGCTTCTTTCTCCCAATCAAGCAATATCTCTTCCCCTATGGTCGGTCGCATGAGTGAATAGCTGTAATCGCACTCCGGGCAGTGAACCGTGGCGAACTGTTCGGATGTGAACATAACCCCGATTTCCGTTTGACACTGGCGGCAGTGGAATTGGACTTGAATTGCCGAGTTCGTTTCCATGTCTATGTTGCCTCCTTCGAAGAGAAAGGTATCTACTTTTACCCAATAGTCGGTAACTGTGACCCATCTTCCCTTAAGGAGCTGTTTGAAACATGAAAAAGAATCGCCCTCAATAGGCGATTCTTTAAGGATAAAAGTCAGCGTTTCCTTCTACTCTGGGAGCTCTTCACATGGGTGAACACATTATAGAGGAAAGCGAGAACGCCCAGCGTTACGAGAATGCCACCCACGGCAATGACCGGCTCTACCGATTCGATGCCGCTCATCAGCAGGGCAAGACCGATCATCATGACGGGCAGACCGATATTGTGCAGCCAGAAATGCACTTTGCCGGCAATAGACTCCCCGGCAGCCGGGAACAGAACATAAATAACGCCTGCCAGAGCCAGGGATGCCCAGCCCAGAAGATTGACGTGTGCGTGAACCGAGGCGTAATCGTAGCTGTGGGTGATCGACATGTACATGCCGAGCAGCACCCCGAGCACAAAGTAAACAGCGGAGATTTTGATTAATTTAATCCCCATAAAACCCCTCCTTTATGGATTACTATTATGATATATGTTACCTGGGGCGAAGTAGACCTAGACGGAGGAGGATTTAATTAAAGAAGATGCAAAAAAAGAAACCGCGAATTTCCCTTAACGGGAATTCACGGTTATTTCGTAAGCCTTAATTATCTCAGCATCCGCAATCTATTCAAGCTCCAGCACATCATAGATCAGCCATTTGCCTTCGGTTTTCTTGAGCCAGTAGAGCGACGTCGAATAGATCGTTTCGCCGTCCGCATCATCGCTTTCTTCGGCATAAACGACGGCGTCTTCTCCTTGGAAGAAGACCGTCCGAAGCTCCTCTGATTTGAGGTTGAAATTCACCTCATCGAAGATGCCTTTCTCAATGCTGGTTTGGAACATCTCGTGGAAGACCGAGTCCGGGTGAATGACGGACATGAGCAGCGGGCCATTCTCCTCATTGAAGCCCTTGTACTGAATGTCGATGGACTCCACGATGGCTTTCTGCTCCGCTTCCGGCACTACGGGACGAGCTTCAAGCAGTTTGTCTCCGAGGAGATATTCTGTCTCGTACAGGTTCAAATCATAGATTTTCCATGCGCCGGACGCATCCTTCTTCAAGAGATTCTCGTAATGGAGCGTAACATCCCATGCAAACGGCCCGCCGACGCGGTCTAGGCTCACACTGGTGTAGGCATGGATCGACGTTCCGGCTACCGTTACATCCCATACGTCCGCGGATACATGTTTGTCGTTCTTGAATTGATCCTGATAGTTTTGCTTAACCTCCGCAAGAACGGGAGATTCGGGGTGGAATACGCTCATAACTTCGTCCAGTTTCTTGGCGCTTCCAGCCTCTTCAATGATATGGTAAAGCTTCTTCACCTCGTCTTCGGCTTTGGCGGTCGCACCCTCGCGGTCAATCTTGACGGTACGCGCCTTGGAATCCCACTTTACCGGGAGTCCAGTGGCTTCAGCCACAAAACGAAGGGGAACCAGCGTGTTGCCGCCTTGAGTGAAAGGAGCGATCTGCAGCGTGGTTTTTGCGCCATTGACATAGGCGGTTTTCTGCCCGATCGTCATCTGCAGCTTCTGATCGAGATATGTACCCGTCACCTGCTTGTTCGCGCCGTTCCAATGGACCTTATAATCCAGGGCTTGGAACAAAGGGCGGAATTGAACGAAAGTGACTCCGTTCTTCATGATCGGCGCCGCCGCAAATTGAATTTCCTGGTTATCGAGATAGACCCGGATTTTCCCTTGATCCTTAGCCGGAGCGGCTTGGGCCGCGCTTGCGAACAAGAACAGGAAAGCGATAGCCAGTAGGCTGATTTTTTTCTTCAATGTGCTGTCATCTCCTTCAACGAATGATAGAATAGAGAGGTAATTGTGGTAATCGTACATGATAAAACCAATGGTAGCAATACATTTCTTTAGGGGCAATAATTGGTAGTGGCAGCGCGGTGACGGCTTGCCGGAACGACTTGTAAAAAGGCGGTAGGCATGGGGCTCCGATGGGTAATACATAGTAAGAATCAGGCCGGGCCAACCGGATCATTCATCAGACAAAGGAGTGGATCACATGACAGCAGGACAGGAACTGATATTTTACATAGGAACCTATGGTTCGGAAGAAGAGAATCGCATTCATTGGGGGGCGATGGATCGGGCTACCGGCGAGCTGCGCCTGTTAGGCGGTACGGCAGGCATCGAGAACCCGACCTATCTGGATTTCGATGACTCGATTTCCGTATTGTATGCAGCGAGCGAGAAGGGCGAAAGCGATGTGTCGGCTTATTCGGCCAATCTGGTCACCGGCGAATTGACGCTGCTGAATGTTCAGTCTACCGGCTCGTCCGGCGCGTGTCATGTATCCCGCACAACGGACGGGAAGCATCTGCTTACGACAGGGTACGGCGATGGACAGATTTCGGTGCTGGCATTGGAGCAGGACGGACGGGTCGGCGAGTTGGCCTCCAAGATCAAGCACAGCGGACGCGGCCTTCGTGATGACCGTCAATCGGAGGCGCATCCCCATTCGATATTCCAAGACCCGGTCAACAAGTATATCCTGGTCAGTGACCTGGGGATGGATGACGTGATTGTGTATCGGCTGGAAGACGGAAAGCTGGTGACCCACCGCGAGATCAGCCTGCCGCCAGGCTCCGGCCCGAGGCATGTGGCTTTTCATCCGTCAGGCAAGTGGGTATACGGCACGAACGAGCTGAACAGCACGGTAACGGCATACGCGAACGACGCAACGTTCGGGGATCTGAAAATATTGCAGCACATCTCGACCTTGCCGGAGGACGTCGTGATGGATAGCAATACATCGGCCCATCTGCTGGTTTCTCCTTGCGGCCGTTACCTGTATGCCTCGAATCGGGGGCATGACAGCATCGTCCAATATGTAATCGACCAGGAATCCGGTACGCTCCGTGCCGTCAACTGGGTGTCTTCCGGCGGCAAAACGCCGCGCCACTTCAATATACTGCCGGATGGCTTCCTGCTTACGGCGAATCAGGATAACGGATTGATCGCAAGCTTCCGGATCGACCCGGATACGGGGAATCTGGTTTCTACGGGCTATACGTTGGAAGTCACGCGCCCGGTGTGCATTTGTCCCGTGGAGAAGGCAAAAGCAAACCAACGTTAACTTATATGGAAGAAGAAGCAGCTTGAACACCCGGAAAGGGAATCAAGCTGCTTCTTTTATTCGCGTCTCCTTGCCCCAGCGACGGACAAGGAACAAGGCGTCAAATACTCTGTTTTCGTGTGTTTCAGCTAATGAAAGATTAACTGAATGAATCCTTAATGAGCAAAAATATGATTGCCGATCTGCAGCACTTGCGGCCTGGACCAAATCCAGTCGCTGGTTGCGGTTTTAGGATTGAAATAATACAGGGATTCGTAAGTCGGATCCCAGCCGCGAACGGCATCCAATGCGGCAAGATAAGCGGAACGGTTCGGCGTCAGCCAGTATTGTCCGTCATCCACGGCCGTAAAAGCCCCTTTTTGAAAGACGACGCCCCGAATGTCATTCGGAAATTCGCTGGATTGAATGCGGTTCATGACAACGGCCCCGACCGCAACCTGCCCTTTGTAAGGCTCACCGCGGGCTTCGCTGTAAATGACTTTGGCCATGACGTCCATTTCAGATTGATTCAACGTATATTTTTTCAGCTGTCTCCATGTTTGCGCACCGGTAATACCATCGGCGGGCACGCCGTATTCTTTTTGAAAACGGCTAACGGCTGCTTTCGTGTTTGCGCCATATTTGCCATCCAGCGGATGCGTGTAGAAGTCCAGCGTTTTCAGGCGATATTGAAGGTCCCAGACATCCCCGTTTTCACTGCCGGGCTTTAACAGCGGAGCGGCCTCCGTCGTTTGGGCGAATGTCGGCAGGATCAGAAGAACACTAAGAAAAAAAGCAGATAGGATTTTCCGTATTGGCTTTCTTATCGTGATCAACTCCTTTGGGGTAGAATTATAAGGCTGGAAACGGGTTCATACAACCATCAGTAAATGGAAATCCGCGCCGTGACTGCTTTTGTTGCACCAAAAATGGTTCTATGGACCGAATGGTCCTAAACTTGAAATTTTTTGAAAAAAAGGTTTGACAGCAGAAGGGGGACTTATTACAATAGCAACATAACATACTAAACAGGTAGGAATTATAATATATTGTTCTCACCGTATCGACGGAGGAACGCTCAAAAGAACCAGGGCAGGCACGGTTGCAACCGGCTTGACTCTGTTCCGACGAGCCTTCCTCCGTCTTTTTTTGCCATGGGGCCTGTTTAGTAGAGAAGAATAGGGGGAGTGATCCATATGAAAAAGGTGTTGAAGCAAGGGGTTCTCATCGGATTAACATTCATGCTGACGGCGGCGCTGACGGCTTGCGGCTCACAGAAAACAGAAACGGCCGCAACCGCCGGCGAAGCAACGCCTGCTTCGGGTTCAAGCAAGCCGAGCGTGGAACTGCTTAATGTTTCTTACGATCCGACCCGGGAGTTATACGATCAGTACAACAAGGCATTCGCGGCGCATTGGGAGAAGGAACAAGGCCAGAAGGTGACGTTTAAGCAATCGCACGGAGGTTCGGGCAAGCAAAGCCGTTCGGTTATCGACGGTTTGGAGGCGGATGTGGTGACACTGGCCCTCGGATACGATATCGATGCGATCCGCCAGGCCGGATTGATCAATGAAGGCTGGGAGAGCAAGTTTGAGCATAACAGCGCGCCTTACACCTCGACCATCGTTTTCCTCGTCCGCAAAGGAAACCCGAAAGGCATCCAGGATTGGCCGGATCTGATTAAGGAGGGCGTGGAGGTCATCACGCCGAACCCGCAGACCTCCGGGGGTGCACGGTGGAACTACCTGGCGGCATGGGGTTATGCACTCAAGGTTAACAACAACGACGAAGCGAAAGCGCAGGAATTCGTGAAAGAGCTGTTCACCCATGTTCCGGTGCTGGACAGCGGCGCACGGGGAGCGACAACCACCTTTGTGGAACGCGGAATCGGTGACGTGCTGCTGGCTTGGGAGAATGAAGCCTATCTCTCGATTAACGAGCTGGGACCGGATAAATTCGAAATCGTGAACCCGTCCGTCAGCATTTTGGCAGAACCGCCGGTTGCCGTCGTGGATAAGAACGTTGACAAGCGCGGCACCCGGGAGGTGGCCGAAGCCTATCTGGAATACCTGTACAGCGAAGAGGGGCAGACGATTGCGGCGGAGAACTACTACCGTCCGACGCTTGCCAGCGTAGCCGACAAATACAAGGAGAAATTCCCGGCCATCGAATTGTTTACGCTCAAGGATGTGTTTGGAACATGGGAAGAGACGCAAACCAAGCATTTTAATGACGGCGGCATCTTTAATCAGATTTACGTGCCAGGAAGCTGATCGGCATAACCGCCGAAGGCAGGAAAGGATGAGTGGATATGACGGTACTCCCCGTACGGAAGCAAGGCAGAAATCATCGCAGGGTGCTCCCGGGTTTTGGAGTCGGCATGGGGCTGACTGTCCTTTATATGAGTTTGGTTGTGCTCGTGCCGCTATCGGCGCTGCTACTTAATCAAACCGGATTGACCTGGGAGAAGTTCTGGTCGGTTGCAACCGATCCGAGGGTGCTGGCATCCTACCGGGTCAGTCTGACGACGGCGGCGCTGGCCGCATTCGCGGATATGATACTGGGACTGCTGCTGGCTTGGGTGCTGGTGCGGTATGATTTCCCCGGGAAAAAATGGTGGGACGCCCTGATCGATTTGCCCTTCGCCCTGCCAACGGCCGTGGCGGGGGTGGCATTAACCGCGATCTATTCCGCGAATGGCTGGATCGGATCACTGCTGGAGCCGCTTGGCATCAAGGCGGCGTTCTCTTCCTTGGGCATCACGCTGGCCCTGATGTTCATCGGCATACCGTTCGTGGTGCGGACGGTACAGCCGGTGCTGGAAGACGCGGAGCGGGATACGGAAGAGGCGGCAGCCACGCTTGGGGCAGGCCGGTGGCGCACGTTCCGCACCATCATTCTGCCGACTCTGATCCCGCCGCTGCTGACCGGGTTTGCGCTCGCTTTTGCCCGGGGGATCGGAGAATACGGCTCCGTTGTCTTCATATCGGGGAATATGCCGATGAAGACGGAGATTGCGCCGCTGTTGATCATGACGAAGCTGGAGCAGTTTGACTATGCCGGCGCTACGGCGGTTGCCTTGATTCTGCTGCTCATCTCTTTCGCGCTGCTGCTCGGAATCAATCTATTACAACACTGGACGCGGAAAACCGCGCGCTAGGGAGGGGGATCTATATGGCTGGAACCGTACCCGCTGCCGTCCCGGCAGGGAAACGAGGCACATCGCCCTCTCCGGCTGCAGCGGAGAAAACCTGGGTGAAATGGACATTCATTAGTTTGGCTGGCCTTGTGCTTCTGTGGCTTATTGTGCTGCCGCTCATTACGGTGCTGTCCGAAGCGCTTAAGAAGGGATGGGAGGTTTATATCGCAGCCTTGTCCGATCCCGATGCCTTGTCCGCGCTGCGGTTGACCTTACTGGTGGCGGCGATTGCGGTACCGCTGAATTCGATATTCGGCGTCATCGCGGCTTGGACCATAACGAAGTTCCGCTTTAAAGGCAAAAATCTGCTGATTACGCTGTTGGATTTACCGTTCGCGGTATCGCCGGTTATCGGAGGCCTCATCTTCGTGCTAATTTTCGGCCGTCAGGGTTGGTTTGGCCCTTGGCTCGAAAGCCATGATATCAAGATCATATTTGCCGTGCCCGGCATCGTTCTGGCTACGTTATTCGTCACGTTTCCTTTTGTGGCCAAGGAGCTGATCCCGCTGATGGAGGACCAAGGGACGAAGGAAGAAGAGGCGGCTGTAACGCTCGGCGCCAAGGGCTGGCAAATCTTCTGGCGGGTCACCCTGCCCAATATCAAATGGGGACTGCTGTACGGCATCATTCTGTGCAATGCCAGGGCCATGGGCGAGTTTGGGGCCGTGTCCGTCGTATCCGGCCATATCCGCGGAGAGACCAATACGCTGCCCCTTCATGTCGAGATTTTGTACAATGAGTATCAGTTTTCGGCATCGTTCGCGGTGGCCTCCTTATTGCTGTTGTTAGCCGTGATTACGCTGCTGCTTAAAAATTGGTTTACGCGAAAAAATGCCCATTGACAGTCGTTTCCAACCCATGCTAAGGTTAATTCATACTATATAGGTTGGAAAAGAATGAATAATGAATGGTCGTTTACATTGTGAATGTCACTTCGGCTGATGAAGATGAGTGAATAAATGAGGGCTTTGCCCGGTGAGGAGGCGTATCCATGGCTAAACCATTAAAAGTGGATGAAATGTGGCTCGAGCGCATAGCAAGCCTGCTGAACGACATGGAATTCGGTTCGCTGCAAATCGTAGTGCATGAGGGGCAAATCGTTCAGATGGAACGAACGGAGCGCAAGCGTTTCGAGAATACGGCCTCCGGAGCGGTCAAGACGTCAGGATCGTCCCGGGCATCCGGCCAACAGCGAAGAACGAATACAAGATGACCAAGCAAAAGCTGTCAAGTACCTCAAGTACCGTAAAAAGAACTTCCGCCAGATAACGTGAAGTGCAGCCTGTCCAGTCGACATGGAAAAGACACCAGGGGTGTTGACCAAGTGGACAGGGGAACGCGCTTCGGTAATCATAGCGGAAGTTCTTTTCTATTAGAGATAGAGTATACGAATAATGCAAACAGCCCGGCCGTTGTATCGGCCGGGCTGTTTGTCAATCGCTTTTATGTATCAGGCGATCTTATCGCGACCGGAGCGGGCTGCTGCCGATCTCCGGCTCGCCTGCGCCTGTTGTTTCGCCTAGAGGATCGTGATCACCAGCAGGATGAAGGAACTGCTCCATCAGCTCCGGATGGCCGGCGTAGGGCCGCTCACGCCGCTTACGGGTGGCCGTTACCCGGAAACCCGCCAGATAGAGCAAGCATTGGGTAGCCAGAACGTAAGGCGAGGCTTCGCCGCCGATCAGATTAAATAAGGCCGAAGCCACAATCAGCAGGTGCAGCACGGTATAAATCATGCCATGCGTTTTTCTTCTGGAATCCATCAATAAACGATAGAAAGAGATCGTGGCAATGATATTGGAGAGCCATAAACACCAAACCTCGGGGCTTGCCCAGGCCGAGGTTTGCCTGAGTTCCTCCGCAAGGACCGCCGTCCATAGGAGTGCGGCACCCAGTGAAAGGGCAGGTACGGCAGGTTTTAGGAGCAGCCACAAGCCCATCCCCCAGCCGGGCTTCTCCAGCCGTCCCACCAGCTCGTCGCGTTCCTTCATGAGTCTGTTGATCTCGCGGTCCAGCAGCTTGTGAAGCGTCGTCAATCGGGATTCATCGCGATCGCTTAGAAAGATATCCATTTGTTCGTGAAGCTCACGCGTCAACAGGTCAGCGGATTTGCATTCCTGCAGAAGCCGGATCAGCAGATCCTCGGGGACGGCCGTCCGGGTCGGTCGATGGATAAGCGTGCCAAGAAGCCCTGCCAGCCTGGCGTAGACCGTCAAGGTCTGACGAATGCGAGCGAGCGAATCCTTTCGTGCACCGAGCAGCCGGGACGCACTGTATATGTACAGGCCCGCAAATACCGCAGTGGCAAGAAGCGCGGCCACGAGCCCGTCCAGCGAGCCAAAGATATCAACCATCCATTCCGTAAGGGACAAGCGGATCCCTCCTTCAATATTCTACCTTTCACTATTGCACAAGAAGGAAGGGATTTCAAGCTGATTCGGTAACAGGCAGCTATAGAGCGCATGGGGGTTGCGTATAACGTTACGTCATAGCTTATAGTCGCCTTAGGAGGGGATTGAAGTGAAACGAAGAAAAGGATGGTTTATCTTGGGTAGCATTCTCATCGCGATACTAGCTATACTGACGGTAGTAGGCTTTCTATTCAGAGATGACGGGTCGTTAAGCGGTTTTGTTACAGAGGATGGGCAGAAGGAATATGCAGCGGCTTATGAGGAGGCGATGAGTCACTTGCCAGAACCGGTTGAGTCGATCAAGGTTCATACCGATTTTGGCGTGGTTCAGCTCTACAAGTTCCAGGGGAGCGATACATCGCATAAAACGCCTATGTTGCTGCTTCCCGGAAAGGGATCTGCTACACCCATGTGGGAGGCCAATCTTAACGGCTTTTTAGAACACCGGCCTGTATACACCGTTGATTTGATAGGAGAACCGGGTTTAAGCACGGAAACCAGACGGATTGAAACCGCTGCCGACCAAGCAGCATGGTTAGGGCAAGTATTGGATCAGCTGCCGGAATCAGAGATCCACCTATTAGGGCTGTCGTTCGGCGGGTGGAGTGCGGCGAATCTGGCGCTCAAGCATCCGGAGAAGACTCACTCGCTCATATTGCTGGACCCTGTCTATGTGTTCGGCCCCATTCCATTGAAAATGATACTGGCCTCCATTCCGGCGACGGTGCCCATGGTGCCCAAACCGATCCGGGAGAAAATGCTTAGCTATATATCCGGCGGGGCTGAAGTCGATGACAGCGATCCGACCGCCAAATTAATCGAAACCGGGATGCGGACATTCAAGAGCAAGCTGCCCATGCCGGAAGCCATCCAGCCGGAACAATTAGCTGAGCTGACGATACCGGTGCTCGGTATTTTAGCTGGACAATCGACGATGCACCATGCTGAAAAGTCGTATCGAACGGGGATGGATGCCTTGAAAGACCCTGATAGCGAGATGGTCTTATTTGAAGATGCCTCGCATGCGATTAACGGGGAATATCCTGAAGAGTTACTGGAAACGATAGAAGCTTTTTTAGCGAAAATCGAGTAAGGGACAGGAAGGGATGGATTCATGGGAAAAAAATATTCCGTAAAAGAAATCAGCCAATTGTCGGGAATAACTCCGCGAACCATTCAGTATTACGATAATGAAGGAATTCTTAAGGCGGAGCGAGATGCGCTGGGGCATAGAGTATATGATGATAAACAGCTGTACGTACTTGAACAGATTATGTTCTATAGATCCATCGGTTTCTCTTTAAAAAAGATCAAAGAGCAATTGATTGTGGGCACTGAGGAGCAGGATATCGAGAACATTCTAGATTACCAGGCATCGGTCCTTTATTCACAGAAAGAGAGCATCCAAGCCAAGCTTGACGGATTGCATGTGGCTAAGGAAATGATGAAAGAAGGATACAACGTACCTTGGGAGCTGTTAGCCCATCTTATGCGTTCGTTGAATGAGGTCGACATGTCGGCTTGGAAAGAATACGAATTTTCGGAGGAAGACGCGCGGCTGTTTCAAAAAGTATTTGACTCTGAGCAGGCGGTATTGGATTTTTACAATACGTTCAGAAAAATATCGCTGCAAGCTGCAGCTTATAAGGCCTCAAACGTCCCCATCAAGTCCCGTTTAGCCAGGGCCTTAGCCCAAGGATGGCAACAGATGGTTCAACGTGTGACCCATGGCGACGAACGGATTCATGCTGCTTTTTTAGCGGTCGATAACAATCGGGATCAGTGGAACAATGGAGAGCGTCAGCTTGTAATGGAAGCAGAACAATATTTGCAGGACGTCATAGAGCGCTATGCTGATCGTAAATGAGCCGCATGCTGCCCGGGTTCGCTTCCAGTGCAGGAAGCTTGATCGTATGCTGCTGTTCACATGACGGATCGGTTTTTCTCTTGGCAAACAATGTTTCCTCGAGGTAACAAAAGGGGCCGAGCCGCATATAGTATATGAATAAGACATCGAAGAGAGGAAGGGACCGGGGTGATGGAAGTGCAGGTGAAAAAAGCGCCGCTTCAACGCGCGAAAATGACGGTCGGTTATGTACTGCTTCTCATGTTGACGGTTTGAAAGCGATCAGGCCTTTTACCCGAAGGAGAGGATAAGTTCCTTCATCTAAACATAAAAGATGGCGCCAGAGGATACACCCTCTTGAAACGCCATCTTTTTTTAATGCCATAGTGTAAGGATCGCAACGTTATCGATCGGAGTCATGAAGTTCTTTCCAGTACCTGTAGTCGTGAATGGCGAACCCGGAGAAGGAAGGGTGCTTTTCCGCCTTGGTGCATACCTTGCTCAGCTGTTTCTCCATATAGGACGTGCCTTCCTCGAAAAAGGTAATGTAAGCTCCCTCATTGCTGGACTTGGTCTCCACGGCAATCAGGGCCTCCTTGCCGAGTTCGTCGGCTTCCTTTAGCTCGCTCGCGGCGAGGTTGTATATGTTATCCGCTTGATCGCGATAGGCCATAATGACGATCTGGTCGAACTGCTTGATCATCCAGCGGCTGATCGACATCGACTGATCCGCCAGCTGGTAGGTATGCAGCCAGAAGGTCATGTCGGAGCCGATCGGCAGATTCAGCTTGTGCGCTTCATCGACCAGATAACGGACGCTCGCTTGCCATTGCTTAACGACCGAGGACTGGTTCGTTTTCCATTCGGCCAGCACATGCGGCTCGATATCGACATGGATGCCGGTGAAGCGCTCATTCGGGGCAGCGGACGCTTGATATTCGGCGGTCCATTGAATAAACGTCTCCAGCCGGTGACGTTCCGATTCCAGCGCCCAGTTCGGCGCCCCGCCGAGGACGTGAACCTCGATCCCTTGCACTCCTGCCTGGCGGATAAAGCTGCGGTAATACTCGGGACGGACGTCGCGGTTCATCTGCAGGTAGAGCACGTTCACTCCCTGGCTGCCGGCAAAGCTCAGAATGTCATCGGCAGAGTCTTTGATTTGCGGGGTATCCCAGAACCAGGTTGCCTTCTGGCTGGGTTTCGCTTCCGCGGCATCTGGATGAAGGGACAAACTGCTTAGCAGCAGCAGGCCGCCAGCGAGACAGAGAGCCAGCAAGCGGACATATTGTTTTTTCATAGGATGATGATCTCCTTTTCATTACGATTTACAACATATGCAATAGGACAATCTTCGACAAGCGTATACCATTAGTATTGCGTTAGAAGTCATTACGCCAAATATATATTTTCATAAATGTGCACTTATGTATTCTATCGGCGAAAACAATTTCGCAATTCATAGGTCTAAAGATCTAATGTTTTGAGGAAAAATGAATAAATGGAGTTTGAAGAGGTCTGCAAGGGGATAAGTAAATAGGAGGTGTGATCGACCAAGTGCGGCTATACGCGGCACCGGGTGTTCATACTACTACTTAAGATATAAGAGACCACTCACCATCCTGGGTGATGTAGTATAATTTTTAAACGAAGGAGCGATGAACATGAAGGTAGCATTGATTGGAGCAAGCGGGACGATCGGGAAACGCATTACGGAAGAAGCGCTGCGCCGGGGACACGAGGTAACGGCGGTGCTGCGTAATCCGGATCGCCTTGAAGCGGAGCATGAGCGATTACAGAAAGTCAAAGCGGATGTGATGGATCCTTCGTCATTGGAAGAGGCTGTTCAGGGACACGATGCCGTGATCAGCGCTTTCGGTCCGAAGTTCGGCCAAGAAGAGGAGCTTGTAGCAGCCGCGCGGACCATTGTGGAGGGAACGAGACGCGGCGGCGTAACCCGCCTGTTGCTCGTTGGCGGCGCAGGCAGCCTGATCGCCGACAGCGGGGTACCGCTTATGGAAACCCCGGAATTTCCGGAAGAGATCAGACCGCTTGCCCGTGCGCATGCGGATGCTTACGATCTTTATAAGGAAAGCGATCTGGAATGGACGTATATCAGTCCGGCGGCCATCATCGAGCCGGGGAAACGTACCGGACAATTCCGGATCGGCATGGACCGCCTGGTGACGGATGAGAGCGGAAGCAGCCGGATCTCGGTTGAAGATTTTGCGGTAGCCGTGATTGATGAACTGGACGATCCGCAGTTCATTCAGTCCCGTTTTACCGTTGCTTATTAATCGACAGGCATCAAGCGAAGTCGTCAGAGCGTTTGGGTAGGATATATCGAAGCAAAGGGGAGAGCTTGGATGTATGTTGTGACGTCCGAACAGATGAGGGCACTCGATAACTATACGATTCGCCGCATCGGCATTCCGGCCATCGCGCTTATGGAAAATGCGGGTAAAGCGATTGCCGAGGAAGTCCTGAAATTATGCCTGGAGCGTCATGTCGCGAGCCAGTTACCGTCCACGGCGGCTGCTCGGACATCCGGAAGCGATCCAGCCTGCTTGCCGGAGGATGAGAGGTGCAACCGGAGGGCTTCCTTATCGGGTTATTCGGCAGCGGCAGAGGGCCCTTTCACCGGAAATGAGCGGGTTATCGAGATGAGCCGCCCGTCGCCTGTCATCGACGGAGACGCGCGATTGCCCACCGCGCTGGCGGCGCAGGAGCACTGGCTCATTCTGGTGGGCAAAGGCAATAACGGCGGCGACGGCGTGGTCGCCGCACGGCATTTGCGTGACGCCGGCATAAGCGTCACGCTGCTCTACGCCGCCGAGCCGTCCGCGCTGGCCGGCGAGGCGGCGGTGCAGCGGGATGCCGCAGCAGTGCTCGGCATCCCGGCTCTGGTCCACGGCCGTGCCGCCGTGGACTACGGCGCGTACACCGGCATCGTGGACGCGCTGCTCGGGACGGGCGCGACGGGCGCGCCCCGCGGCGCTTACGCCCCGCTGATCCAGGCCGCAAACGACAGCGGCCTGCCGATTGTGTCCGCCGATATTCCGAGCGGACTGGACGCCGATACCGGCGCGCGGCACGAGCCGTGCATTTCGGCCGCGGTGACGGTATGCCTCGCTTTCCTGAAGCGAGGCTTGGTGCAGTACCCCGGCGCCGGGGCCGCGGGCCGGGTGGTGGTCCGCTCCATCGGCATTCCGGCATCGCTGTGCCGGGAACAGGGCGTCAGCACGCATCTGCTTACCCCGCATGTCCTTCGGACGGAGCTGGGCGCCGATGTGTCGCGCCGCCGCGCGCCGGACGGGCATAAGGGCACCTACGGCCACGTCCTGACCGTAGGAGGCAGCCGCACGATGAGCGGCGCAGGCCTGCTCGCTTCCCGGGCGGCGCTCCGCGCGGGCTGCGGCCTGGTGACCTGGGCGCTCCCTGCCAGTCTGGTGCTGCCGCTGACCGGAGCCTCGCCCGAGGTGATGCTCGCCCCTGCGACTGAGGAGGAGAGCGGCGGCTACTGGAATGAGGCCTCCGCGGAGCAGGTCCTGGCCCTCGCCAAGTCCCGCGATGTGCTGGCCGTAGGTCCGGGACTTGGCCGCTTTGAAGGAGACGACAGGTGGCTCCGCCGGCTGTGGGAAGAATGGGAAGGGCCGCTGGTGGTGGATGCCGACGCGCTGAATATGCTGTCTGCGGCTGGCGATTTCGGCGCCTGGAAGCCGCGTGCCGCGGCCACGGTGCTGACCCCGCATCCCGGGGAAATGTCCCGGCTGCTGGGCATCCCCACTGCCGAGCTGCAGCGGGACCGGATCGGTGCCGCCGCAGGGTTCGCGACCGGGCACGGGGTTACCCTCGTGCTCAAGGGAGCGCATACCGTCGTGGCTTCGCCGGACGGACAAACCTACATCAATACAACCGGCACCTCCGGCATGGCGACCGGAGGCACCGGAGACGTGCTGACCGGCATCATTGCCGGCCTGCTGGCGCAAGGGCATGCCGGTCCGTCTGCGGCCGCGCTTGGCGTGTGGCTGCACGGCCGTGCCGGCGAGCGGGCCGCGCGGCATCGGGGGCATCCCGCCTCGGTCATCGCCGGGGATGTCATCGAAGCGCTTTGAAGCAAAGAGCAAGGGCCCTCATCAGAGGGCCCTTTTTCCATGGGAAAGAGGCTATAGGCTCTTGAATCAGATCACCCAGCACAGCAGGGGAACGGCCAGGGCAAAGAACGGGGTGGCCAGCGAATTGCTGGAGAAGGCATGCTTTCCCCACAAGAACAGAAGCAGCGTCAGGGTTCCGGCAGCGGCACGGAGCCAGAGTTGCTCCGGATGACCGCCGGTGAACAAGGCGAAAAACAGGAAACCGACCGCTCCATACACGGCAGCCTGTTTCCCCTTATGCAGCGAAGGCAGGAACGCGAGTATGGCATCGGCCGCGAGAGAGGCCATCAGCGCGTAACCGTACACCCAGTGTTCTTGCGGCATGTAAAGGCCTAACCACTCCGAGGCCTGATCCGCGCCGGACGGCCACGCCCAGTCCAGCAGACTCAGCAGCAGCACGACGATACCGGCGCTGGCCAGCTTGTTTAATGCATAAAACCCCATGTCCATCCGGGCGGACCGTTTGGGAATTCCGGTGTTCATTGTACACATCCTCTGCACGTTATTCGTGGAATCCTCGGATGCTAGCGGCATCCATGCTAGCTGGTTACCATCTGCCCTCCGTTGACGTGAATAGCCTGACCCGTGACATAAGAAGATGTGATGGACGATGCCAGGTAAACATAAGCAGGTGCCAGCTCATAAGGCTGTGCGGCTCGTTTCATCGGCGAATTCGTTCCGAATACGGCAACCTCATCGGCGGAGAAGCTGGAAGGGATGAGCGGCGTCCAGACCGAGCCTGGCGCGACGGAGTTGACGCGGATGCCCTGATCGACCAGCGAAAGGGCCAGGGATCGGGTAAGGGAAACGATGGCGCCTTTGGTTGAGGAATAGTCGATGAGCTCCTTTAAACCGTCATAGGCCGTAATGGAGGCCGTATTGATGATCGACGCCCCGGATTTCATATGGGGCAGCGCAGCCTGGATCATGAAGAAGAACGGAAAGATATTCGTCTGATAGGTGTGATGCAGCTGTTCTTCCGTAATGTCCAGAATGCTGCGCTGCACATACTGGACGGCATGGTTGTTCACGAGAACATCCACTCTGCCGAAGCAGGCGATCGTCTCGTTAACCACGGCTTCACAGTTTTTTTTGTAGCGCAGATCGATTTTCATTAAGAGGCATCGTCTGCCAAGCGATTCAATCCGCTGCTTCGTCACTTCCGCATCCGAAGTCTCATATAAGTATGGGATGACCAGATCGGCACCTTCCTTGGCGAAGGCAATGGCGGCGGCTTTGCCGATACCGCTGTCCCCCCCGGTCACAATGGCGATTTTGCCATCCAGTTTACCGCTGCCCCGGTAGGCGGGATCTTCGCTGATCGGACGCGGCGACATCAGGCTTTCAAGGCCCGGCTGGCAGTTTTGATGCTGGGGAGGGAAAGCGATGGGCTGTTCCTTGCATTCGGTTTTGGAGCCCACGTATGGAATGGGCTGTTGGGGATTCATTTCATTCCTCCTTTGGTATACGGGATGTTATTCATTGCACGTCAATGCTTTATCTCTATGCATTCGCCCAGTCCGAGGTGCCGGTTGTGAGCAGAATAGGTGAAAGGTCGTGCGCAAACACGCGGGTTACGGATTTTTTTACGATGTCCTTTGGGCTATTGTGGTAAAATATTTCCAAATTCATCAATACGGTCAAGGGGGGACGGTCACGAATGAAACCCGTCAAGCGTTCAAAATTCCGCCTGTGGGCAGGCAAGCAGTATTTTACGTACCGGCGTTATTGGGCATGGATGAAGAAGAGGGGCGGCATCGCCCGCACGCTAAGTCCTGAGCCGCTGCGATATTCGGTGTTCACACACCAAACCCCGCTGAAACGCCAGCTCAAGGACGTTGATATGTGGTATCAGCATCATAAGGTGATCAACTTGCGTCTGGCTGTGCGCCATCTGGATGGACTCCTGATTCGTCCTGGAGAGACGCTGTCCTATTGGAGGAGCATTGGACGCCCGACCCGCAGGAAAGGGTATGTCGACGGCATGGTCCTGTTCTATGGAGGCTTTAAGGCCGGCGTGGGCGGAGGGCTGTGCCAGCTGTCCAACCTCATATACTGGATGACGCTGCACACCCCCCTGGAAGTAAAAGAACGGCATCGGCACAGCTATGACATATTTCCGGATGCGAACCGGACCCAGCCGTTCGGGAGCGGCGCTACGTGCGCCTATAATTATTTGGACCTTCAGATTTATAATCCGACGAACGATACATACCAGCTGTCGGTATATGTATCAGAGGAGGATTTGATCGGGGAATGGCGATCCAGCGCCGCTCCGCTGCATCGCTATGAAGTATATGAGCGGGAGCATCGCATTACCCAGGAAGTTTGGGGAGGATATGCGAGGCATAACGTCATTGGCCGCAAAGTGTTCAACAGGGAAGGCGAACGGATTCGGGATGAGTGGATTACCGAGAACCATGCGCTCATGATGTACTCGCCGCTGCTTGCCGAACAAGGAAGCGTAACGCCCTGATCAAGGGAGGGGTTAGGAGCCGATCTTAAACCGTATTCGCATGGGGAGCCCTGTTCGTGATCGGTTAAATGAAACGGGCAAAGGAGAACATCGGTTTGACGCATTCTGCCGGATTGACAAAAGCGCGGACACATTGATACGATGATACTAATTCTGACAAGTTTGCTCTGATTTATGCCGGTTGATGTCGGATGCAAGAGCGACTGCTGACCGGAAGACTTTGCCGTATCCTGTAAAGTCTTTTTTTCTGAAATACAGGCTACGGCGGTCTGACTCTATATCGAGAGGACCCTACATAGCGATCTGATGCATGCATGAAATCGTGACATTATAAGATAAGCTGAGGTGAATAATGATTATGGCGAAAGCTGTTATTATTAACGGGAGCCCTACAGCCGGATCCCGACTGAATGCGGTTATGGATTTTGCGGAGCAGGCACTGGCTGTGGCCAATTTCGAAGTGAGCCGGATCGATGTGGCCGGGCTGCCGCCCGAGGATTTGATTCATACGAAGTTTGAGAGCGAGCATATCGTCAAAGCCAACGGGCTTGTGGCCGAGGCCGATGCCGTGATTGTGGCAAGTCCGGTTTATAAAGCTTCGTTTACCGGCGTGCTTAAGACATTTTTGGACCTGATTCCGCAAAAAGGCTTGGCTGGCAAAATCGTGCTTCCGATGTTCATTGGCGGCAGTCTCGCGCATTTGCTGGCGATTGATTATTCGCTCAAGCCCGTGCTGTCCTCGATCGGGGCCCGGCATATTCTGGGCGGCGTGTACGCCGTGGATGCCCAGGTGGCACGTACCGAGGATGGCGGGTTTGACGTAGCGGAAGTGCTTCAGGAGCGTTTGGCCTCCGCGATGGAGGAATTGATTGAAGAAACCCGTTACCGGACAGAACGCGCATAGGGATGGCGTGAGTGACGGCAGGGGTGTTCTAGCGATATAGATCATATGGAGGGGTACCATTTGCAAAAGCTAGTGTTTTTTGTCGGCGTGGCCGGTACAGGCAAGACAACCGTAGCGAAGAAGCTTGCAGTCCGCATACCGGCTGCATTTCTCGACCGTGATACGGTGGGGGGACGGTTTGTCGAGAAGTTCCTGGAGAGCAACGGACTGGATCCGAACGACCGCGATTCTTCCTTCTATAAAGAGAATCTGCGCGATCTGGAATATGATACGACCAAGGATATTTGCATTGAGAACCTGGGTGCCGGACAAAATGTCTTTATGATCTCGCCGTTCACGGCGGAGCTCAAGAACCGCGAATGGATTGATGAGGTCATCGCATCCGCGGGATTAACGAAGAACGACGTTGACGTGAAGGTCATCGTGGTTGCGCTCAAGGACATGGATTTGCAGAAGGAGCGGATCATTGACAGACAGACCGAGCGGGATCAGTGGAAGCTGGATCATTGGGACGACTTCAAGAAGCGCGTCGATTTCGTTCCTGAAGTGAACTGGGATATTCCGCAAACGTCCATCAAGGTGTTTGATAACAGCGGCGATCTGACGGAAGAGAAGGTCGAGGAGCTCTATCAATTTATCGTAAGCGAATAGCATATCGTACCAACAGAATTAATATCGGATGAAAAAGTGCGTCATTCCAGGTGCCGGCAAGCCCTGTGATGGCGCATTTTTTTGATTATCGGGGCATCTTCAATTGCTTCAAGGAAGCGGTCTGCCTGCTACCGCAGCAAACTGCCGGCTGCTTGGATTCGTTGGATGTCCAGGAATGCCTTTTATGAGAGTGTGCAGCCTGCATCGGGCGATGATCCTGAATTGGAACCGAAGCCGGAATGTTATATAGTAGACTTGTCATGATCGGTTAACGTAGATTTCAAGGAGGGAAAGCGGTTGGATAACTCGGCTATGCTTGCCTATCTTCGAAGCGTTGTGTTAATGAGGGATCGCATCCCGTCATTTAACGAATACCCCTTTAATTTGCCGGCCGTAGCGGCTATGGACGGACTTCGCTTTCATCCGAAGGTCACTTATATCGTGGGCGAGAACGGAATGGGCAAATCCACGCTGCTGGAAGCCATTGCTGCCGCCCTCGGGTTCAATCCGGAAGGAGGGACGCTCAATTTCTCCTTCTCGACGGAGGAGACCCATTCCAGGCTGTATGAATATATTCGAACCGTCCGGGGCGTACGCAAACCGCGGGACGGGTTTTTCTTCCGGGCGGAGAGCTATTATAACGTCGCCAGCGAGGTGGATGCACTGGAGCGGGAGCGTCCTGGACTTTATGATTCCTATGGCGGCAAATCGCTTCATCAGCAGTCGCATGGAGAATCCTTTTTCGCCACCTTTTTGCATCGGTTCTGGGGGAACGGGCTGTACATCATGGACGAGCCGGAAGCGGCCTTGTCGCCATTTCGCCAAATGGCGCTGCTGAGACGCATCCATGACCTGGTTCATGAAGACTCGCAGTTTATTATTTCCACGCATTCGCCGATTGTCATGGCTTATCCGGATTCGATCATCTACAAGCTGACATCCGAAGGCGTGGAAGAGACGAGCCTGGAGGAAACGGATCATTACATGATTACGAAGGAATTCGTGAATCGCCGGGAAGCGATGCTTCATGAATTGTTTGCAGACGATGAGGAATAAAAGGGGAAGATAAGGGCTCGTGGATCGCCGGATCTTGCGAGTCCTTTTTACATTGGGGGCGTGTTATTGTACTGAACGTTTCCTGCCCAGGCATGAATAAGAAATTTCTCTTCGTAGATGCTTCTGATTTTAAGAATTAGAATGGTTCAATGTCTTGAAATAAACTTTGAATAATTTAAGTAATTAGTCCATTATACCTCTATAATTGGGATGAACTAGAATGAAAATCATGAAAATAGTGTTTACAAGTTAGAATCATTGAACTAAAATAAGACCGAGGTGAAAAACTCTGGAGAACGGAAGAGAAGCAAGCGTGGAGAGACTCATGGACATGTATCGTGAGTTATCGGATAAAATGACGAGGCATCGGGTCGTGTCTTTCTTGAGTCATTTAAGAAAGAACGATTTGACGATGAATCAGTATAAAATCCTAAGTTTGATCGAGCAGCAGGGACCGTGGCTTCCCAACCGGTTGGCTGAGCACATGGAGCTTAAAGCTGCAACGATTACTTATTTGGTGGATGCGTTGGAACAACGGGGATTGGTGATTCGAACGCCGAATCCGAGTGACGGACGCAGCCACTATGTCAATTTTACGGCAGAAGGCCGGCAGCTGGTGCTCGACGCGCGCAGCGAGGGGGATTATGCCGTCATGGAATCCTTCAAGCAGCTGGATGAGGACGAGGCGGATAACCTGTATATTTTGCTGCGATTGCTTGGCCGAAAGCTATTTCCAACAGAGTAAACGATATGAATGCTGAAGTAATCCTGCCTCCAGTTCTGTTATCAGACCCGGGCGGGGTTACTTTGTTTAGGAGGCTTCTTGTGAATACAGACGAAAAATCTTCATTTTGGCTAATCATGAGCGCCGTGTTTTTCGGCAATTTTCTCGCGGTGCTGAGCATTACCACCATCAACGTCGCCTTTCCGGTGGTGATGGAGCAGTTTCATGCCACGCTGAGCACAACCCAATGGCTGATGGCCGGGTATTTGCTGGCAACGGGGATCGTGGCCCCCATCGTAGGCTACATGGGGGACCAGCTAAGTTATAAGAGGCTGTTCGTACTGGCATTGACGGGTTTTACCCTCTCGTCGCTGCTATGCGTTGTCGCCTGGAACATCGAAACATTAATCGCGTTCCGGATCACGCAAGGCGTCTTCGGCGGGATGATCATTCCGATTACGATGACGATCATTTACCAGGTATTCCCGCGCGAGCGGCAGGCCTACGCCATGGGCCTCTGGAGCCTGGCTTCCATGCTGGCACCGGTGATAGGACCGACGCTGGGCGGGTGGCTGGTGCAATACTTTGGGTGGAAATCGATATTCATTCTGAATGTCCCTATCGGCCTGATATCGATCGTCATCGTAAGCAAATTCATTCCATTTTATCGACTGACCGGGAAGAAGACCTTCGATCTCCTCGGATTCTTGACGGTGGTGGCGGGCAGCTCCTGTTTGCTGCTCTCCTTCAGCCATGGGAACGATTGGGGCTGGGGGTCCTGGAAGACGATCTCCTTGCTCGTCGCCGGTATTTTGCTGCTGCTGTTCTTCATTAAGTGGGAGCTGCGCATCCCGTCCCCGCTATTGCAGCTGAAGGTCTTCAAATTTCCCCGATTCCGGTACAGTTTGATCTTGAACTGCATCGTGACGATCTCCCTCTATACGGGAACCTTGCTGGTGCCGCTCTATTTGCAGACCGTGCTGAAGCTGTCTCCGATGGATACCGGATTGATCATGCTGCCGGGCGCAATCGTCATGGCGGCGGCATCACCGATTATCGGCAAATTTTATGACCGGATCGGTCCGTTCCGGCTGGTCATCACGGGTGTCCTTATCATTGTGGCTGCTACGCTGGCTTTCAGCGGGATCGGCACGAATACGTCGGTTCTGTACATTTCCATGCTGCAGCTGGTTCGCTGCCTCGGCATCGCGCTGTGCAACATGCCGCTAACGAACGCCGCGATGAGCGCGGTGTCCAGCGAGTACTCAGGCCATGCATCGTCGATTACGAACTGGGCGCGCCAAGGGCTGGCTTCGTTATCCATCGGCATTTTCAGCGCGCTGGTGGTAACCAGAACATCCTATTACATGGGCGCCGGAATTGTGACTCCGCGTGCGGCAACGACCATGGGCATTGATGACGTGTTCATGATCGGCACGATGGTGGCGGTGGTAGCCATACCTCTTACATTTTTGTTACGGGTCAAAAAGAAAAAATCGACTCGCCATGTCGCGCTCTAACCGGGGCATGCCCCGCCTGTATGAAGAGGAGGTTCCTTCGGGCTGTTGAGACCTGGCGCAAGACGCCGGGAACCCGAATATCATTCAAGCGATTGAACAAGGTTGGACCTAAGAGCTTGCATGTCGCAGGTATAACCTTATGGATGGTCGGATAGGCCGTTAACCGATGAGAGAGCAGCTGCAGGGGCTGCTCTCTCATTTTGTTTTTGCACTCCATGGCCTGGATGAAATATGACAAAGCTGTTCTTTTATTCGATTCGCGGTCTGTGGTAGGGTGAAGTATACGAATGCGGCGCTAGGAGGAGCTTATGGAATTTATACGGAAGCTGTGGATTTTCGGTTATCAGCAGGCCTTGTCCTGCCTATTTCCGGTGATTATCTTCGGCGCGCTGGGACTGACCAAGGTGGTTGAGATTCCGGGTTTGCCGCGGTATGATCTCATTCTTCTCATCTGCGTCTTGGCGCAAATCGGGATGCTGGTGAGCAAACTGGAGACATGGGATGAACTGAAGGTTATCTGCGTCTTTCACGTCATCGGATTGATGCTGGAGCTGTATAAAGTGCATATGGGCTCATGGTCTTACCCGGAGGAGGGCTGGAGCAAAATCGGCGGCGTTCCGCTGTACAGCGGCTTCATGTATGCGAGCGTAGCCAGTTATATCTGCCAGGCTTGGCGGCGAATGAATTTGCGCATCACCGGCTGGCCGCTGCCTGTACTGACCGTGTTGATCAGCGCGGCGATCTACGGCAATTTCTTTACCCATCACTACGTATGGGATGCGCGCTGGCTCCTCACGGCATTGTTGTTCGTGGTGTTCGGCAGAACCATGGTGTATTTCGACGTTGACGGAAAAACCTTGCGCATGCCGTTGGTGCTGTCGTTCCTGCTGATTGGTTTTTTTATCTGGATCGCTGAGAATATCTCCACGTTTCTCGGGGCCTGGACCTATCCGGGACAGGAACGGACATGGAGTCTGGTGCATATCGGAAAAATCAGCTCGTGGTTCCTGCTGGTGGTCATCAGCGTCATTATTGTGGCTCAGCTGAAGCATCTAAAGCAGGGCAGAGGACCGTCCAAAGACAATCCAAAGGGAACGGTCATGTGAATGTAGCTTAGCGCTTAGCGGATTTGATCCTTCATGCAGAATCATGTATCCTATGGGTATTCGAAACGATGGCGAGCAATAGGGCAAAATACTTGTTATGAACATAGATGGTTGGAATTTTGGCAGGGAGGAGTATTCACATGAAAAAAAGATCATTGGCGTCGTTGTCCAAAGGCATGGGATACTCCACCGCTGTTTTCTTTGATCGGTCCGATGATGGGAGAAGTCTGTCCATAATCGGATATTCGGCGATCAAGGATCCTTCATGCTATTGACTAAAATGAGGGAGCAGTGGAATTAAAAACACCACAGGTCGCTTGCTTGTGGTTGCATAGATCGGCATGTACACCACAGGTGCGCTGTGGTGTTTTTTTGCGTTTCTAATGATACGAGCAAAGGAGAGGAAGACCATGTTCATGCAAGGAAAACAGATCTATGTCAAGTCGGTAGAGGAATCGGATGCGGAGGCGCTATGGAAGCTCGAGGTGGATAACCGGGATTTTTTTCAACGGTTCACGGGCTTAAGAGGAGACGAATTCTATACCCCTGAGGGACAACTAGAACGGATTCGCAAGGCCCGGGAATCCAGCAAGGCGGATCAGGCGTATCTCTATATGATTGGGCTTCGGGATACCGAAACGATCATCGGGGAGATCATGCTGACGGAAGTGGTGCGGGGGAATTTGCAGAGCTGCTGGCTCGGTTATTTTCTGGACCGGGACCATAACGGAAAGGGGTACATGACCGAGGCCGTTCAAATGGTGGTGAGGTTTGCCTTTCAGGAATTGAAATTTCATCGGATTGAGGCGGGCGTCATGCCGCACAATCTGGGCTCGATCCGAGTGCTCCTGAAGGCCGGATTCCATAAAGAAGGCATCGCCAGGAAAAACGTGAAGATTAACGGGAAGTGGGAGGACCATCAGACACTGGCTATGTTGAATGAAGCCGATGAGGAGGCATCGTCCCCGATTCACCGGTACAATCCGTCCGTCATCGCCCTGCCGATCGGTCCGTATACCCATGTAACCAAGGTTGCGAGAGGGGCTGAGCTGTTGGTTTTCTCCGGCCAGGTGGGGACCGACAGGAAGGGGAACCTGCCGACCGATATGAAGGAGCAAGTAGAGAACACCTTGGCGAATATCCAGCGGGTATTGGCTTCGGAAGCCATGTCGGCGGATCATATCGTCAAAATCAACATTTGGGCGGTTCAGGAGGTCGACTGGGATCATTTCCACCGGGTATGGGAGAAATTCCACGGGGGAAAGGCGCCGTCCATGACGATGGCCTACGTGCCGGCGTTGGCGATGCCGTCCCTTCTGGTGGAGATCGAGGTATGGGCAGCGAGAGGGTAACGCTTGATGTAGAGGAACGGATTGCAGCCGTCATATAAAGGCATAAAAAAACCTCCGTGATCCCTGTTTAGGGGACCTCGGAGGTTTTGTGTATATGGAAGGAAACTTATAGATCGTAAACTTATAGATCGTCAAAGCCGTTGTCGTCGCCAACTTTGCCGTAGTTACGGGATTTGGCTTCGAAGAAGTCGGTTTTCGTTGCGTTGAGGGCTTCGTCGGAGAAAGGCTTGATCCATGGCATGCAGTTGACGTCCACGCCTTCGTAAGCTTTTTCCAGACCCATCATGGTGATGCGACGGTTCGCGATGTACTTGATGTAATCGCTCAACTCGTTCAGATCGATGCCGCGCACATTGCTGAGCGTGTAGTGGGCCCAATTGGTTTCGAGCTCAACGGCACGGTCAATGGTGCGGTACAGGTAGTCGATGTTCTCTTTGGTGTTCAGCTCAGGGAAATCCTTGAGCAGCTGCTTGAACACTTCGGCGAAGAAGTAGCAGTGCTGGTTCTCGTCACGCTGAATATAGGAGATCATCTGGCTGGTTGCCATCATCTTCTGGTCACGGGCCAGGTTGTAGAAGAAGGCAAACGTGCTGTAGAAGAAAATCCCCTCCAGGATCAGGTCGGCAACCATGGCTTCGAAGAAGGATTGCGGCGACGGATTGTCGCGGAAATTCTGGTAAATGTTCGAGATGAACTGGTTGCGCTCCAGAAGAACCGGATCATGCTTCCAGTATTCGAAGATTTCCTTCTGCTCCTGCTCCGATACGATGGAGGATAGCACGTAGGAATAGGATTGGTTGTGAACCACCTCTTGCTGACCGATGATGGCCGAGATGGCTTCGAGCGACGAGTCGGTGAAGTAACGCTTCACGTCGCCGACAAACATCGTCTGCATGGAATCGAGCACAGCCAGCAGGGAGATGTTGATTTTGAAGGTGCGCTGCTCTTCAGGGTCCAGGCGCGGGAACTGCTGCGCATCCTTGGACATCGGGATTTCATCCGCGATCCAGTGGTTCAGCAGCAGAACCTTATACAATTTATACATATGCGGCATCCGAATATCGTTCCAGTTCAGGATCCCGGAGCATTCACCTTCAATGACGCGAGTGGAGCGGTTGGGTGCCTCGGTGTTAAATATCTTTTGCATTTGCATGCCGATTTTCTCTCCTTGTATTTCATAATAGGGCAGAAGTGTTGAAGGGAAACTAGCGGATTCATGGGACGGGTATCCATCTCCAGCCGCTGTTGTCCGCCCTTTGCCTGAATGTAATTTAAAGGTTGCAAAGGGCTCCCAAAGGCGGACGTAAACTCTTCCGATTGGATACCCTTACCCTTGTAGTCTTTTATTAGAAAGCATATTCAACATTGCTTACAGCCGTTCGATATGAGCCAAACATGCAGCGATTCCCGAAGGGAAAGCGCTCCGAGGGGGATGTAACTCAACAATCGCGCGAAGTAACTCAATGGTCCCCGCACCGCATGAGAAGCGATTCCCAAGGGGAGAGCGATCCCAGCAGACAGTAACTCAACAAATCGCGCGAAGTAACTCAATGGTCCCCGCACCGTATGAGAAGCGATTCCCAAGGGGAGAGCGATCCCAGCAGACAGCAACTCAACAAATCGCGCGAAGTAACTCAATGGTCCCCGCACCCGTATGAGAAGCGATTCCCAAGGGGAGAGCGATCGCAGCAGACAGTAACTCAACAAATGGCGCGAAGTAACTCAATGGTCCCCGCACCCGTATGAGAAGCGATTCCCGAGGGGAGAGCGATCCCAGCAGGCAGTAACACAATAAATCGCGTGAAGTAA
>Ga0209784_100225_pt1 | contig 38072 bp, 28 predicted proteins | sample AraplaCvi_mLB_r2_2_FD_184284 | JGI IMG/M metagenome (GOLD analysis project Ga0209784, IMG submission 184284) | Arabidopsis root microbial communities from North Carolina, USA - plate scrape CL_Cvi_mLB_r2 (SPAdes) (version 2) | ecosystem: Host-associated > Plants > Roots > Endosphere | place: USA...
TGCCGCTTATCCGGAATTTTCTCGGCGTCATTCCCGTAAAATTCTTGAATAATTGCGTATAATAACTCTGGCTGCAGAACTTGAACGTAAACGCGATTTCGGATATCGACCGGTTCGTATTGGCCAGTAAATGCTTGGATTCCTCAATCTTCCGCCGATTAATAAAGGTGGTTATGGGTTCACCCGTCTCCCGCTTGAAACGATCGGACAGGTAGCTCGGGTGGACCTTCAAATATGCCGCGACCCTCTGCAGGGTCAGCTCCTCGAAAATATGCTCCCGGATGTAATAGATCGCCAGGTTCACAATGTGAGAGAACGACACGTCTTCCTTCTCGGAGCGGATCATCGACACAAACTGCACCAGCATCTCATATTCAAAATGAACCAGCCGCTCCACATCACTCATTCGCTCGATCTCGAGGATCAGCGTGTCGCTTAAATGAAAGGCAATCTCGGGATCCACGCCGCCTTTGATAATGGCCCGGGTAAATAAGGTGCAGGAGGCAATCAAGGCATTCTTCTTCGACCGAAGCGGGTACGTCGCCAGCACGGCCGCTTCCAGCTCGTTAATTTTGCGCAGCATGTCCATGGCTCTATCTTCATCGCCGAAGCGGATCGCTTCCAGCAGCTCGTGCTCATAGTCGAACGGGGGATGGATAAAATTCTCGCGCAAATAATGCATGCGGGAAGAAAGGTAAAAGGGTTGGTTTCCAGAACGTGAAGGCTCTTTCATTATTTCCCCACCACCTAAAAATATTGATAAAAAACTTGATATTTTAGTATAACATAACTCCGATTGGCTCTAAAATTCAAGCATAACCATGCTAGGAAGGAAGTGTAGACCATGACCTGGAATATATCAAATCCTGATTTGTCGCAGCAAGCCCTGCTGAATATGGAAAGTATTTTTGCACTCGGAAACGGTTACCTGGGTGTGCGCGGCAACTTCGAAGAAGGCTACGGCGAGCGACTGTCCACCATTCGCGGCACCTACCTGAACGCTTTCCACGACGTGATTGAAATCCCTTACGGCGAGAAGCTCTTCGCCTTTCCCGATACACAGCAAAAACTCGTTAACAATATTGATGCCCAAACGGTCCTGATCTATTTAGGCGACGAGAAAGAACCCTTCCGCCTGGATCACGGAACGATCACTGCCCATGAACGCCGCTTGCATATGGACAAGGGGTACTCCGAACGAATCGTGCAGTGGAAATCGCCCGAGGGCAAAGAGATCGAGCTGACCTTCCGCCGTCTGGTGTCCTTCGCGCACCGGGAGCTGTTCGCCATCGACATTCGGATGGAGCCGGTCAATTTCAACGGCCAGGTTCGCATCGTTTCCACCGTGAACGGCAAAGTGAAGAACTACACCAATGCCAACGATCCCCGGGTAGGCGCAGGGCATGCGGAACGGATGACCGTCATCGATGCCGGTGTGAAGGGCAGCGATGCCTATGTCGTAGACGAGACGATGGCGTCCAAGCTGCGTGCCGCTTGCGTGACCCGTCATCGCTTGAATGCCGATGCGGACATTCAGCTCGAAGCCGGAACTGGAGAGGTCACGTTCACGGCTGTCCTTCCATTGACCGGACCGATCCAGTTTACGAAATACAATCTGTTTACCGACAGTCTTCGTCACGGGCAAGACATGATCGAGCGCGGCATTCAGCTGCAGGAGGAGTTGAAGGATACTTCGTTCGAGGACTTGCTTGCCGAACAGGGCGAGTATCTGAACGACTACTGGAAATCGGCCGACGTCGTGATTCAGAACGACGACCAGCTCCAGGAAGGCATCCGCTTCAATTTATTCCAGCTGCTGCAATCCGCCGGACGGGACAAGCACAGCAACATTTCCGCCAAAGGACTGAGCGGCGAAGGTTATGAAGGCCATTATTTCTGGGACACGGAGATTTACATGTTCCCGGTATTTCTGATGACGCAGCCGGACATTGCGCGCCAGCTGCTGCTGTATCGTTATTCCACGCTGGAGCAGGCGAGAGACAGAGCGCGGGAAATGGGACACCGGCAAGGGGCGCTGTTCCCGTGGCGCACGATCTCCGGAACGGAATGCTCCTCCTTCTTCCCTTCGGGAACGGCGCAATACCATATCAGCGCAGATATCGCCTACAGCTATATTCAGTATTATCTTGCCGAGCAGGACCGGGATTTCCTCTTGTCCTACGGGGCCGAGGTGCTGATCGAAACCGCCCGCCTGTGGGCTGACATCGGCCACTATTATAACGGCGCTTTCCATATCGATGAGGTGACGGGGCCGGATGAGTATACCTGCTGCGTGAACAATAACTATTACACAAACGTCATGGCAAAGCATAACCTGAAATGGGCCGCCAAGAGCTGCGCCATTCTGGAATCCTACGATGCACAAGGCTTCAAATCCCTGTGCGGCCGGCTTGGCGTAACCGCGGATGAAATTTCCGCTTGGGCGAAAGCGGCGGACGCCATGCTGCTCCCGTATGATGAAGCACTCGGCATTAACCCGCAGGACGATACGTTCCTCCGCAAAGCGGTATGGGATTTCGAGAACACGCCGGAGGACAAATATCCGCTGCTGCTGAACTATCACCCGCTCACCATTTACCGTTATCAGGTGTGCAAACAAGCGGATACGGTGCTCGCCCACTTCCTGCTGGAAGACGAGCAAAGCTTGGAAACGATCCAGCGTTCATATGATTACTACGAAGGCATCACGACGCATGATTCGTCGCTGTCTTCCTGCATCTTCAGCATCATGGCCTCAAAGATCGGCAATATGGACAAAGCGTATGAATATTTCATCGAGACGGCACGACTCGACCTGGACAATACGCACGGCAACACGAAGGACGGCCTGCACATGGCCAACATGGGCGGCACCTGGATGTCGATCGTCTACGGCTTTGCCGGCATGCGTCTGAAGGAAAGCGGACTTTCCCTCTCCCCGGCCATTCCGAAGGACTGGGAGAAGTATGCGTTCCGCTTGAACTTCCGCGGCCGCCTCATCGGCGTATCCATCGAGAAGGACGGCGTGACCTTGGAGATCGTCGAAGGCGAATCCATCGAGATCAAGCTGTACGACGAGGCCGTAACGCTTGAAGCCGGGAAACCTGTGAAACATGCGCTGCAGAGCAGATAACGATGTTTAGGCATTAGATGCTTGCCTTCCCTAAACGTAGGGCATCACTCCCGGTTTACGAGGAAAACGATCGATCGACACATTTTTCGACAAGTTTTCTATGAAAACAGACCACGATAAACCGTCATTTTTCTTGCGATATCCGGAAGGTCCCCGTTTCGGGTTTATACTTTCTGATATCTCAAAAAGGAGCTATAAGATATGAATGAAACACGTAAGCTGAAGGCTGTCATCTTAGACTTGGACGGCGTCATTACCGATACCGCGGAGTATCATTATCAGGCATGGAAAGCCACGGCAACCGAGCTGGGCATTCCTTTCACGAGAGAATTCAACGAGAATCTCAAAGGGGTATCCCGCATGGATTCCCTGAAGCTCCTGTTAAGCCAGGCGGAGACGCCTGTAAACTATTCCGATGAAGAGCTGGTACGGCTGGCAGACCGCAAAAACAAGCTGTACGTCGAGCTGATCGAAACGATCACGCCAGCCGACCTGCTGCCGGGAATTACGAAATTTGTGGACGACATCCGGTCGGCCGGCCTGAAGACCGGCATCGCGTCCGCCAGCAAAAACGCCATCGCCGTGCTTACACGGCTTGGGGTCATGGACCAGTTCGACGTGATTGTCGACGTAACCAAGCTGAAGAACAACAAGCCGGACCCGGAGATCTTCCTCACCGCTGCCGCAGAGCTTGGCGTAAAGCCTGCCGACTGCATCGGCGTGGAGGATGCCGCCTCCGGCGTTGACGCCATCAAGGGCGCCGGCATGTTCGCCGTCGCGATTGGCAACGCTGCGCATTTCCCGCATGCAGATATCGTGCTGTCCAGCACAACGGAGCTGAATTTCCTTAAGCTGGCGCAGACATTCGAAGGTTGATAGAAAAATGTAGGGGTGCTCCTAAGGGAGCGCCCTTTTTCGTATGCCCTCCCATTTTTTGCAACCACCCGCCATCTTCGTTAGACTGTAGTTGGTAGTGAGTACAGTAACCTTCCGGTATGTAAGCATGAGCATCATATCGAGAATACGATAAAGGGGACTATCCATGGAACAAGCTGTCTTGGATCAAGGGGCCGAACGATTCGGCCGAGGTTCTTATTCGCTGAAATTACTTGGGGGATTCGATCAGAATGTATTTGAATACAACGGTGAAGGCGGACGCCGCTTCATTATGAAATTCCTGGACGCGTCCAAATACCGCAAAGCCTCGATCATTCGCGAGCTGACGTGGATGGCCTATCTCGCCGAGCAGGGTCTGAACATGGCGGTGTCCATTCGATCTGCACAGGATCTTCTTATTGAAGAGGTAACCCACGATTCCAAGCGATACCATGTCATTGCCTTCACAAAGGCTCCCGGCAGCCCGTTAACGGATGTAACATCGGATTTTGCGATAATCAAGCAGTGGGGGCGCGGGATGGGCCGTATGCATAAACTCGGCAAAAAGGACGCCCCCGCTTCGTCACTCGTGCACCGAATGGCGTTTCCCCAATGGAATGATCATGTGATTTTTACCGATGCGTTCCCAGAGGCTGCAGGTGAAGGAGTCCATACGCAGTGGAAGCAGTATCTTAAGGAATTGGAGTCTCTCCCACAGGATCAGGAAGGCTACGGCATCGTCCATAATGACCTCCACCATCACAACTTTCACGTACATAACGGGGAGATTATCTTTTTCGATTTCGGGGATGTCTCGTATCATTGGTTCGCCTACGATATCGCCATCGCCATCTATCATGCGGTTCAGACGGTTTCGGAAAACCGGAAAGCCGAGTTTGTGGCCCGATTCTTCGACTCGTTCTTATCCGGCTATCTTCAAGAGAATACGCTGAGCGAGGAATGGATCCAGCGGATCCCGTTGTTCATCGACTTTCGGAATATCTACTCCTATATCTACTTCGCCAAATTCGTAAATTGGAATGAGATGGATGAACGCACCCGGAAATATCTGTTAGGGATGAAAGCGGATATTGAGGCAGGCAAATCCGTCGTAAAGCTGTCTATTTGATAAGAGAAGGAAGATTGCTCTGCCATGAAACCTAAATCCAAACATCTCCGCCGGCTCGGGTATTTGGGCCTGGGGCTGCTCCTCTCGGCCATCCTTCTATACCTGCTGTTCCTTCGCCCCACGCCCATCAAGGTGGGTGGATTTACGTCCTCTGCGGATGAGAATACCATGATCTTCGAGGTGATAAATAAGGGATTCGCCGATGCGAAACTGCTGGACGTGCGGGTGAACGATGGCATGAAGCCTGCCAAGGCCGAGCTGGGCGTCAGTTATTCCCTTCATCTGGTCGGCGGCAGCGGCCTTGATGAAGATCCCGATATTGAATTCGTGGATATTCGGGAGGTGCCGCTAAAGCCCGAGCTCATGCCGGACGAGAAGAGAGCCGCACTCGATCAAGGTTCGCGCATTCCGCTTAATTACGGCATCCGTCTTTATAACAATCAGCCCATCACCCAGATTGAAGTAAAATATAGGTATGGGGGGATCACTTTTGCGAGAGAGATGCCGATGGGGCGATTTTTTAATAAACCTTAATCATCAAAGATGTGTTGCTGACAGTCTACCTACGATACAATCTCCGCCCAGCGGGATAACGTCTTCTCAAAAATAATACAGGCGATAAAAAACCGGGCTGCAGCAGCCCGGTTCAAAATCCAATTAAGACGACACGACATAATGATTCAAAAAATCCAGAAGTGCAGCCTCTATATCAGGCTCCCCACCGTCTTCGAGCCATGAATCCCGAAGAACAAGATAGCGGCAGGCGCTGCTCTGCAAATAGCTGTAGATGATTTGGGCAGCATCGATATCTTCCCGGGCAACCTCAGTAGATTCGCATTCCATATCCCTCGTGAAATAGCTGAGAATCAAGGCTTTGACCCTCAGCCTCAATGTTTCAATGTCCGCTGTGGTAGCCACAGAGCATCGCTCGCTGTGCAGCACAATGTTCCCCTTAATCAGGAATAACTTGATCGTATCTTCGTTTAAATACTCGTAGACAACGATGCTGTGATTCTCTTCGGCGAACTCGATCACATGCCGTTTACTTAAGAGCAAGTTCACCGCCTCCATGCCGTCCCTGTATTTTGCAGCCTGCTCAAAATCGAAGCGCTCTGCGGCGGCGAGCATGTTTCGCTCCATTTCATCATATAAACGTCGGTCGTCCCCTTGAAGCAAAGCAATGAATCGATCCATGATTTCATCAAATTGCCGAGCGGTTTCACCGCCAAGACACTTGCCGAGACAGAGGCCAATCGAATAATTCAAGCAGGGAGTATTTGCCGAAGAAGCGGCAGGTGTATGGTTGCAGGCGATTTTACAGCATTCCTTAACCTTCTGCACTGCATGTTCAAGACTATGTCTACTGGCTGTATAGGGGCCAAAACAACGTGACGGTTCGTGACTGCTCCCATCCAGTGTATCTGTAATTTCCAGCCATCGCCAATCTCGCTTTTGCCGCAATACGATATAACTATAACCTAGCGGATTTTTCATCTTGCGGTTATACATCGGCTTCATGTCCTGAATGAGCCTGCATTCCAGCATGAACGCCTCAAACTCCGTGTCGGTGACGATATGCTCCAGGTCTTTGACATGCTGAACCAGCCTCTTCACTTTTGGGGAGTGCGATTTATTGTTGTAAAAATACGATTGTACTCTCTTCTTGAGACTTTTGGATTTGCCAACGTAAATGACCGTTCCATGCGAATCTCTCATGAGATATACGCCCGGTGACAGCGGCAACTCTTGTATTTTTGCTTTCATTTTGACTGTCGATCCTCTCAACGAATCTATCAAACATGGCATTTCGTTCACTTCCAAGATACCATAAACACACCAAAAAGCACCACATTCACGGGCTGATTCAACTCGCTGAACGTGGTGCCTCTATTAGGGATTAGGGCTACAGCCTCTATGCGCAGAAATCTGAGCCAAACACAAAGTCTGGGCTAATTCCTCGCTGCAATAACATAGAGACTATCTATTATTTTAATAATGTAGCTTTTTCTAGTACACCTGAAAAAAGCATAGTCATACATCTTCCTCTAGCTTCGCATTCGATACTGCTGCCGGTAAGTCCTTGGCGACAGCTGAACCGTCCGCTTGAACATCTTCCCAAAATGGGAGAAGTTGCCAAAGCCCGATCGCCAGGCGATATCCGTGATGGAATCATCGCTCTCCCGCAGGAGACGCTGCGCTTCCTTGACCCGAAGCAGGTTGAGATAATCGCTGAAGGTAAATCCCGTCGTCTGCTTGAACAGCCGGCTGAGATAGTGCGGGCTGATCCGGAACGCCTCCGCCACCTCGGGCAGCGTTAGTGCCTGCCGGTAGTTGTCGTTAAGATACCGGACGACCGCCTGGGTCTTCGGATGAAGAACCGGCTCCGTATCGGCGGAACGAACCGTGCCCAGATGCCGGCTGCGGTAGGCAAAGAGCAGCAATTCGACCGTTCGATGCCGAAGCAGCCAGCTGCTTCCCGCTTGGGGATGGATCATCTCATTCACCATGTCGCCGACCATTCGCTCCACCGCTTCACTCGCTGGTGAAGGAAGCCTTAGAATCGGAATCTCCCAACCGAACGGCTCCTTCAGCCCCTCGGCCAGTTCAGGCGGTACGGCCAAATCCGCGAACAATTCCGGGCTTATATAGAGGACAAGGCGATCATGGTCGGGCCGGCCGCTGTCCAGCGTCTTATGAACGGCATTCCGGTCCACGAAGACAAGATCGCCGGCCCGAACCCTGTAGGAGCGATCCTTGATGAAGTAGATCCGCTCGCCCGATAACAGGTAGTACAGCTCATAATGATCGTGGAGATGGTCGACCGTCATCGAGAAATATCCAATGCGGCGATCATACTCCATGTTCAAATATCCGGCGGGATCGTGGTAATCTGCTCGAAACGGCTTGGTCATGCGATTGCCTCCTTTCCTTGGATTATAGCAAAATATGCGGTATTTGAAAGCGATTGCGCATGAAATGCGGCGAAAGCAGTGCTCCCTTGTTATAGGCTAGAGCTATATTCAAGGAGGCGATAGAGATGAGTGACAAGAAACGTTATGTATTGGTCGGTACCGGCGGCCGCGCCGAATTTTTTTATGGCGCCCTGGCCCAAAACTTCCGCGACAAATCCGAGCTTGCTGCCTTTTGCGATATCAATCAAACCCGCATGAATTACGCGAATCAGCTGCTGCGGGAAAAATATAAATACGCCGAGGTGCCTACCTACCCCGCGGACCAATTCGACCGGATGATCGAGAACGAGAAGCCCGACTTCGTCATCGTGACCAGCATCGACCGGACCCATCACAAGTATATTATCCGCGCGATGGAGCTTGGATGCGATGTCGTGACCGAGAAGCCGATGACGATCGACGAGGAAAAATGCCAGGCCATCCTGGACGCCGCCAAGCGGACCGGACAGAACATCAGGGTCACCTTCAACTACCGTTACGCCCCCCACCATACCAAGGTACGGGAATTGATCATGAACGATACCATCGGCCAGGTGACCTCGGTTCATTTCGAATGGCTGCTGAATACCCGCCACGGCGCGGACTACTTCCGGCGCTGGCACCGGGACAAGCGGAACAGCGGCGGATTGCTCGTTCATAAATCCACCCATCACTTCGACCTGGTCAACTTCTGGATCGGGTCCCATCCTGAAACCGTTTTCGCATTCGGCGATCTCATGTATTATGGTAGAGAGAATGCCGAAGCGCGGGGCGTTACGCAATTCTATAATCGCGCGACCGGCAACAAGGTTGCGAAAGAGGACCCTTTTGCACTCCATCTGGATTCCGATGCGCATCTCAAAGCCATGTACCTGGATGCCGAACCGGAGGACGGCTACCAGCGGGATCAAAGCGTATTCGGGGACGGCATCAACATTGAAGATACGATGGGCGTCCTGGTGCGATATCAGAACAAGGCCATTTTAACGTATTCGCTGGTCGCCTATCAGCCGTGGGAGGGCTATCGCATCGCCATCAACGGCACCAAAGGCCGGATCGAGATGAACATCGTCGAACAATCCTACGTCAATTCACTGGGCGACAAGAGCCTGGAAGGCGCGTTAATCGGGAAAACGCTGCGGGTGCTTCCGATGTTCGACGCTCCGTACGAGGTTCACGTCGAGGAGCAGCAGGGCGGACATGGCGGAGGCGACCCGGTGCTGCTGAATGATCTGTTCGGGGAACCGGTGGAAGATCCTTATGCCCGCGCGGCCAACCATATCGATGGGGCGAGATCCATACTGACAGGAATCGCAGCCAACCGCGCCATCGCCACCGGCATGCCTGTACGAATCGGTAATCTGGTTCGTTTCTAAGCCGTACACGGCTGCTCCAAGCATTTTTCCTTCAAAGGCTGCGTATTTGCGCAGCCTTTTTTCACATGTCGCAGACCGCCTAGAAATCCGCTTTTCGTAAAGGAGGAAATGGATGTTCTTCTCATTAAAAAGCCGTTTGATCGCCTTTATCGTCGCACTCTTCGTCCTCTCTTTCGGCACGCTCTCCTTCCTGCTGTATACGGAATCGCGCACCGTAATCCGCTCCTACATCGAATCCTCGGCCCTTGAAAAGATGGAGGAATACGGTTCCTACGTGGATATGGTCCAGATGCAGATTTATGACGTCGCTTCCCTGGTCTTCAACAGTGACACAGCCAAGAACTGGGATAATGCCATCGGCGATCCGCTCCTGCCCGAAGGGGAGAAAATGCTTGCCAATCTTGCGATGAGCCGATTTCTGACCCAAGCGACCAACAGCTACACCAGTATCTCCGACGTATCCATCTACCGGCGCAGCGGGCTTCGGGTCGGCGGCGAGAACCAAGTCGAAAGCGACCCTGCCTTTTTGCGGGAATCGTGGTACACGAACTTCTTCGCGTCCGGAGACCGCTGGCTGCCAGCGCATACGGACCAGCATGAACGCGTCCGGGATCACGGCAATCCCGTCGTCAGCCTGCTGATGCCCATTGGGACCTTCCATCATGCTACGGCGCAAAACGTGATGAAGGTCAACGTCAGCGAGTCTTATTTTCTGGAGCCGCTCACCCGGATCCATCTGGCCAAGAACAGCACGATTTTTCTGTTGAACGAGCAGGGAAGCCCGATTCTATCCCAGCAGGCGCATGAACTCGGCGCCGGAGCCCTATCGGAGATCGATCGCATTCGAAACGGCCCGCTGAAATCCGGCGTCGTCTATCTGACCAACGATGAGGGGCAGCGCGACATTCTGGTTTACAAGAAGCTGGGGCGCACCGGCTGGATGCTGGCCGGCCTGGCGCCGGAGAAGGAGCTGTACTCCTCTCTTCACAAACTTCAGAGCACGATTCTGGTGGTGACGGTCGTTCTGATCCTAGTCTCCCTGTTTGCCGCCGCATGGCTCTCCTATGGCGTCACCAAGCCTTTAACGCGTCTGGTGCTGGCCATGAGGCAGGTGCAGCGCGGAGCCTTCGACCAGGCCGAGTCCGTTCTGCCTCCTGACAAAAACGTAAAGAGCGAGGTCAGTTACGTCATCTCCACCTTCCGCTATATGATCAGCCGCCTGCGGCAGCATATCCAGAACGAATTCGAGCTGAAGCTGCTCCGCCAGCAGGCGGAATATAAAGCGTTGCTCATGCAGATCAATCCCCACTTCATGTTTAACACTCTGGAGCTGGTGAGCAGTCTTGCCATGCAGCGCCGGACGGACGATACCGTGCAGGTGATCGAGGACCTGGGCAAAATGATGCGCTTCTCCATGAATACCAGCGACGACCGGGTCCCCCTAACCGAAGAACTGGCCTATGTCCGCCACTATATCTCCATTCTGCAAACCCGCTTCGGGCATAAACTCGACATCTCCATCCACGAGGAAGGCCGGCTGGATTCGCTGGTGATGATCAAGTTCATTCTGCAGCCGCTGATCGAGAATGCGGTCAAATACAGCTTTCAGCATCAAACCACGGCACAGGTGGACATCCAAATCAGCAGGCAGGACAACCGCCTGTTTCTCCGCGTTGCGGATAACGGTCCCGGCATGCCCTCCGAGATCATCCGCAAGCTCCGGGATCCCGCAGCGGCCTCCCAGTTGGAGCCGATCCTCCGAAGCGAGAGCTGGCACATTGGACTCGGCAACGTAATTGCTCGCTGCCGCTTGCATTACGGCGACTTATTTGCCGTTCATATTCGGAACGGGAGCGAAACCGGCACATGCATCGAACTGATTCTACCGGTACAGGAGGAATATCATGTACAACGTATTGATCGCAGATGACGAGATCGAGGTTCGTGAAGGGCTGAAGCTGAAAGTCGACTGGGAAAGCATGGGCTTTGCCATTTCGGGGGAGGCCGGGAACGGCCTGGAAGCTGAAGAGCTCTTGAAATCCCATTCGTATGACCTGCTCATTACCGACATGAACATGCCTGTCATGGACGGCGTCCAGCTGCTGGACGTTTGCCGGAGCCACAATCCGGCCATCCAGATCATCATCATTACAGGATACGAGGATTTTCAATACGCCAGAGCGGGCGTCCGCAGCCAGGCCATGGACTACTTGCTGAAGCCCGTTGCGCGGGACGACCTGAAATCCGCCTTAGGCAAAATCAAACACGAATTGGATAAGAACCGCAAGGTACGGGACGATTCGGAAATGATGCAGTGGCGGCTATCCCAATATTACAAAGAAATGAAGGAACGCTTCCTGCTGGATCTCGTGCGCGGCAACCGCCTGCCCCCCGCCTCCATGCCGGAACGGATTCGACTGTTTCACCTGGAGGATTGGCAGGACGGCCGCGTATGCTTCATCACCGCGGGCATGAGGGAATCCGGCATGCAGAAAGCATCCGAAGGCCGTGCGCCCGAGCAGCTCCGCCTTCCGTTTCAAATGGTCTGCCATGAAATCGCAGAGTCTTATCCGGGCGGCATTCAAGTGTTTCATGATGCAGCTCATCCCGGTATCATGCATTTCATTGCGCTTAACGGCATTCAGCATGCATTCGCGGATAAACTCGCCGCGCAGGCATCCTCGTATTTAACCGTGGAGGTGCAGGTAGGATTAGGGCTGCCCGTGTCGGGACTTGAGCGCTGGAAAGAGGGTTATATCCACTCCCTCCTGGCCTGGAATCTGGCAGGACGCCAGAACGGACCGGATCAGGCACCCGTAACCGACCAAAGTCCGTTGCTGCCGGACGAAACAAGCCGCGCGCTTCATCGCTGCCTGATCCGGGGCGAATTGGAATCCTTCCGCAGCATCATTCGGAGGGAGCTGGGCGAGGCATTCCGGCTATCGCCTTCCCGCTTGGTACGAAGCCTTTTTCAAATCACGCTGATTATGGAATCCGCCGCTTTCGACAACATACGGCATTCACGGGGAGGGGGGCCTTTATGGATTTCACCCGAATGGGTTTTATGGCTGGAGACCCCGGAGCAGGCGGAACGCCTGCTGATGCAGTGGGCACAGGATTTTGTTGACCACCACCTGGAATCCGGAGACGGAGACGCTACCCTGATTGAATCCGCCAAGCGGTATATCGAGGAAAATTATATGCAGGAATTATCGCTGACCTCGCTGGCCGAGCAGTATAACTACCACCCTACCTACTTCTCGGAAATGTTCAAGGAAGGGGCTGGGGTCTCGTTCATCCAGTACGTTACGGAGGTTCGGATGAAACACGCCGTACACCTGCTGCAGGAGACCCGATTGACGGTATGGGACATAGCCGAGCTGACGGGTTTCTCTTCACCCGGCTATTTCAGCTCCAAATTCAAAAAAATGTTCAATCAAAGCCCTTCCGAGTTCCGACTGTCGCAATCCGAAAAAATCGAACACGATGATCCGAAGAAATGAGATTCCGCCCTCTCTCCTCCCCCGGTATGATATGTTTACCGGGCGCACCGACATACCGATTGTAAGCGCTTCAGGCCATCAGGTAACCGCCCATGCTCATTCATCCTGAAGGGAGGCACATTATGAGAAAGCTGTCCAAGCCCTTATACGGCCAGCAGAATAAGACAGCCTACTTGTTTCTTCTGCCTTGGCTCATCGGCTTCTTCTGTCTGACGCTGGGGCCGATGATCGCATCGCTGTACTTGTCCATGACCAAATTCAACCTGCTGTCATCGCCGACTTGGACGGGACTCAGCAACTATGTCCAGATTTTTACCGAAGACGATACGTTTCAACGATCCTTGTGGCTAACGTTCTATTATGTATTCTTGTCCGTGCCGCTGAGACTTGCGTTCGCGCTGCTGATCGCCATGGCCTTGAACAAGGGCATCCGCGGACTCGGCATTTACCGGACCGTGTATTACATCCCCTCCCTATTGGGAGGCAGCGTTGCCATTGCCATCGTCTGGCGCCAAATCTTTGACGGCAGCGGGCTGGTCAATCAGTCCCTCGGCTGGTTCGGCATCACGGGCCCCTCGTGGATCGCCCACCCCGACTATGTGGTGTATACGATTATCACGCTGTCCGTCTGGCAGTTCGGATCGGCCATGGTCATCTTCCTTGCCGGTCTGAAACAGATTCCGACTGATTTATATGAAGCATCCGGCGTAGACGGTGCCGGAAAGATCCGTCAATTCTTCGGCATCACGCTGCCGATGCTGTCACCCGTTATCTTTTTCAATCTGATCATGAGCATGATCAATTCGTTCCAAGCCTTCACGCCGGCCTACGTCATCGGGGACGGGCGGGGAGGACCGCTCGACGCCACGATGTTCTACACCTTGTACCTGTATCTGAAAGGCTTCTCGTTCTTCGATATGGGTTATGCCTCGGCTCTGGCATGGATCATGCTGGTCATCATCGGGGTGTTCACCGGAATCGTTTTTCTTACATCAAAATTCTGGGTCTTCTACGGGGATAACCAGGAAGGGAGGTAATGGATATGCCGCTTAAGCGACAACTGGTTCAAGCCGGGAGGCATGCCGCCATTATCCTCCTCGGCCTGCTTATGCTCTACCCGGTGCTATGGCTCGTCTTCAGCTCGTTTAAACCGAATCATCTTATCTTCACCAACAGCAGCCTCATTCCGACGGCCTTCACGCTGGATCATTACGTGAACGGCTGGCGCGGGCTTCAGGGCATTTCCTTCGGCCGATTCTTCGGCAACTCCGTGCTGATCTCGGTCATGAGCGTCATCGGGAACATCGTCTCCTGTTCCCTGGCAGCCTACGCCTTCTCCCGATTGAAGTTCAAATTCAAAGGCCTGTGGTTCAGCATCATGCTGGTGACGATTATGCTGCCTTACCACGTAACGCTCGTGCCCCAATACATTCTGTATAACGAGCTTCATTGGATCAATACGTATTTCCCGCTCATCCTGCCCAAATGGCTGGCGCATGACTCTTTCTTCATTCTGCTGATGGTTCAGTTCATCCGCGGCATTCCGCGGGAGCTGGACGAGAGCGCGACCATCGACGGCTGCGGACAATCGCAGATCTTCTTCCGCATCGTGGTGCCGCTTCTCGTCCCTGCGCTGATTACGACGGCCATCTTCACCTTCATCTGGAGCTGGGACGACTTCTTCAGCCAGATGATTTATTTAAGCAAGATTGATTTGTTCACTGTACAGCTGGGGATCCGATCCCTGTTCGATCCTTCGGGGCAATCGGATTGGGGGGCGCTGCTTGCCATGTCCACGTTGTCGCTGCTGCCTGTGACAATCATCTTTCTGGTGTTTCAACGCTATTTTCTCGAAGGCATTGCCACGACCGGCCTGAAGTAATCTCTAGAAGCTCTGTCGTTCGAAGGCGTGCTGCAAATGAATCAATTTTGATTAGACTAGGGGGATTATCCATGTTGAAAAAATGTTTCGTTGGCATGTTGGCTTCGCTCCTGTTATTCGTCACCGCCTGTTCCGGAACGGATCACACGGGAGAAGGCGGGAATGCGGACGCAGGGGCCGAGCCGAGCAGCCAAGTCGAGCTGCGTTTGATGTGGTGGGGCGACCAGAAACGGGCCGATATTACGAACGAAGCCCTGAAGGTGTTCCAGAACAAACATCCGAACATCAAAATCGTCGGCGAATTCTCGCCTTCCTCCGGATATTTCGATAAGCTGAACACCCAGCTCGCTTCCGGCACCGCGCCGGATATCTTCTTCCTGGGCGGAAACGTGGTGGACTATGCCAAAAAAGATGTGCTGCTGAACCTGGATCCGTATGTCGGCAGCGAACTGAAGCTGGACGGCATGGATGCCACCATGGTGGAATACGGCCGCCTGGATGGGAAGCTGCAGCATATTTCGGCCGGCGCAAACGCCCGGGGAATCGTCATCAACAAGGCACTGTTCGAAAAGGCAGGCATTCCTCTGCCGGAGCAGGATTGGGATTGGGATGAATTTGCCGCCATCAGCAAAGAATTGTCCGATAAGCTTGGCGACGGCGTGTATGGTACCTATAATTTCACCGTCGACGGAATGGATATCTTTCTGAAGCAGCGCGGAAAACAGCTGTATGATATGGAGAACGGAAAGCTCGGCTTCGCGAAGGAAGACATTCAGGAATGGTTCGAGTATTGGGAACAGGCTTCAAAGTCCGGCGGTGTTGTTACGCCTGAACTTCAGGTGTCCAATCCGCACGATGATACCAGTAAATCTTTGTTGATCACGGGTAAAGCGGCCATGAGCCTCCTCCCTTCCAATCAGCTGGCCGCATTCCAGAGCCTGACGGAAGATCCGCTCATCCTCCATCCGGTACCTAGAGGTCCGAAGGGTACGGGCGTGGTATTCGAGTCCAGCCAAGGACTATCCGGATATGCCAACACCAAGCATCCGAAGGAAGTCGCCACGCTCATGGACTTCTGGATCAATGATCCCGAAGCGGCCAAAATCCTCGGCAACGACCGCGGCGTGCCGGTGACGGAAGCCAACCGCAACCTTCTCCAGGAGGAAGCGGGTCCTGTGGAAGAGATTGTGTACAATTATACGAGCCTCGTATCGGAAGCCACGAAGACCGAGCCTTTTGACGTGAGTTATAATCCGCCGGGATTCGCCGAGTTCTCCAAGCTGGCCCAGACGACGACCCAGGAGATCGGTTTCGGCCGGAAAAACGTCGAGCAGGCCGTTGCGGACTTCTACAACGGCACCGTGCGCATATTTGAATCGAATCAATAACAAGCTTTCAAGGAGGCGGACATGACAGAAGCTATGCTGGACCGGCTGCGCCGGATTTCGATACCGGATCGGGTGCAGCCGGGCAAACCGGAAGACCGGAAGCTGCTGCAGGAGTGGCAGGCGACAGGCGTCCGATTCGCGGCATCGGGCGGACAGCTGGAAACGGCTTTTTATACCGCGCTGGAGAAGCTGCTGACCTGCATCGTGCCGATGAACGGCTGCGATCCGATTCTGCAGGAGGGCGGGATCTATCTCGGCTGCTGGCTGGAGAGCACCGGCACTATCAACGCGGAGCTGCTATCGCGACTGATTCCCTCGGTCTCGGAAACAACCTACCTCGCCTTTGCCGATCAGCAAAGAGAGGATGGGCTGCTCCCTTATAAACTGACGGAGAACGGCCCTTCGTTCCGCCAGATCCAGCTCGTCACGCCGCTGGCGCGCTGCGTCTGGAACCACTATGAGCTTCATGGAAGGGATCTCTCCTTCCTGAAGACCATGTACCAAGCCGTGTCGCGTTACGACGATTGGATCGCCCGTTATCGCAACACCCGGGGGACCGGATGCGTGGAGGCTTTCAGTACCTTTGATACCGGGCATGATCTGTCGCCCAGGTTCTGGCATGTTCCGGACACGCCCTATAGGAACGATGCCGCCGCCTTCCACCCGGATTCCCCGGTTCTGCCTTTCCTGGCACCGGATTTGACGGCCAACATCCACTGTCAGCGCATGTATTTGGCCCGCATGGCCGAAGAGCTCGGCGAATCCGGGGCCGATTGGAGGGCCAAAGCCGAAGCCAGCCTAGACAGCCTCTTCCGTCACTGTTATGACGAAGACGATCAATTCTTCTATGACCGGGATCGGAACGACGAGCTGGTCCGGGTCCAATCCGACGTGCTGCTGCGCGTGATGGCCTGCGAGGTGGGCGACGCCGAGCTGTTTGGCAACATGCTGCGGCGGTATTTGCTGAATACCGGCAAATTCTTCGCCAAATATCCGTTTACGTCCATCGCAATGGACGATCCGCGGTTCGATCCGTCCTCCGCATACAACAGCTGGGGCGGGCCGTCCAATTTCTTGAGCTTGATCCGGGCCCCGCATGCCTTTGAACATCACCACCGCTATGTCGAGCTAACCTGGGTGCTGCAGCCGATTCTGTCGGCCTTGTCCAAGGCGAAGCGCTTCCCGCAAACCTTGAGCCCTTGGACCGGTGAAGAGGGCTTTACCGAGGCGTATTCCCCTTCCATTCTGTGCCTGCTGGATTACGTGGAACGGCTCTGCGGCATCATGCCGATCGGATCGGATCGACTGTGGTTTACGGGATTGCTTCCGGTCGATATGGACCATGGCGAAGAAGTCGCCGGCAACACGGCCTATAGCCGAACCGTGAACGGGTTGCACTACGAACTGGTGAATACCCCGGACAACGTTACCGTATACCGGGAAGGCCGCGTTCATATTCAAGGCCCCGCCGGGATTCGGCTGGTCACGGACCAAAGCGGACAATTGCAGGGCGTGATCGGCATGAGCGCGCGTACCATTGAAGGCGAGCTCCGCTATCAAGGCGCATCCATTCCAATCCGGATCAAAGGCAATGAGATGCAGCAGTATTCAGACGGAGAGTTGAGAACGGAGAGGGATATCGGCATCATCTATCCTGCCTATCGTTAATTGAAGGAGGTGAACGCTTAAGCGTGAAAACTGCAGACATTCAGCTTCGGGACCCCTACGTACTGCCTGACCCGACACAGCGAATATACTACATGTACGGCAGCACCGACAAAAATATTTGGAAGGAAGGAAACGGCTTCGATGTCTATATCAGCCGGGATCTAAACGATTGGGAGGGCCCTTATCCGGTCTTTCGCAAACCGGACGGTTTCTTCGCGGGCGTGAACTTCTGGGCACCCGAAGTCTACAATTACCACGGGCGTTACATCATGTTTGCCACCTTCCGCCGAAAAGATAACGATCTGCTGGGCACTGCGGTGCTGTCGGCTGAACAGCCGACAGGGCCCTTCTCCCTCCATAGCGAAGGGCCCGTGACCCCTGTCGACTGGAGTTCCCTGGACGGCTCGCTCTATATCGACGAAACGGATCAGCCGTGGATGGTGTTCTGCCGCGAGTGGCAGCAGGTCGGCGACGGCGAGATCTGCGCCATGCGCCTAAGTCCCGATCTCACGGAGGCCGCCTCGGAGCCCGTAACCCTGTTCCGAGCCTCCGAAGCCGCTTGGGCCACGCCGTTCCACTCGCCCCGTTTTCCCGGATCGGGAAATTATGTGACGGATGGCCCGTTTCTGTTTCGGACAACATCGGGGAGTCTGCTCCTATTATGGGCCAGCTTTGTGGATGGCCGATACGCGCTCGGCGTTGCCAAGTCGCCAACCGGCAAGCTGACGGGGCCCTGGCTTCAAGAGCCCGAACCCTTATATTCCAGCGACGGCGGGCACGGCATGGTGTTCCGCACCTGGAACGGGCAGCTGATGCTGACCGTGCATACCCCGAACCGCACGCCGGATGAACGGCCGATCTTCATTCCCGTCGCGGAAGATGGTGATAGCATCAAGGTGGATAGGATGTATCGGACAACGCGTATACCCAAGTAAAATCCCTATTAAAAAGGCCGCTCTCCAGAAAGATGGCAGAGCGGCCTTTTTAATAGTTTTTTTGCATTCCTAAGCTATGCTTTGATTTGATTTGCAGTACAAACAAAAGGAAGCCGTACGCATACGGCCTCCTCTACACTCATTTATTACAGCTTCACGATTTTACCGGTCTCTTGGGATTCGAATGCACCCAGGATCACGTTCAAGGAGCGAAGTCCTTCCTCACCGGAAATGCTAGGCGGCGTGTTCGTGAGAATGGATTCGACGAACGCGTCGATGACGCCGCTCGGAACCTGCTTCTCATTGGTTGCCATGGCGCCTACCTTGTAGGTCTCCACCGTACCGTCGGTCAGCTCTACAACCACCTCGTCGCCGTTAACGGTACCGATCTTCATGGCACCTTTCTCGCACCACAATACCGTTCCGTTATCGCCGGATCTGTAATGCGTCCAGCTTGCCATCAGGGTGCCCACGGCCCCGCTCTTCATGCGAACGATGCAAGTCGCGTTGTCGTCCACATCGGTTCCTTCTTTATGGACCGTTCCGATAAAACCTGCCACTTCCACGATCTCATCGTTCAGCAGGTAACGGATAAAGTCGGATTTGTGCACGCCGAGATCACCCATGGCCCCCATAATCGCTTCTTCCTTGCGGAAGAACCAGCTGTCGCGTCCATCCAAGCTCCAGCCCTCCGGACCGCCGTGGCCGAAGGAAGTACGGAAGGTAAGCACTTTGCCGAGCTTGCCGGAATCCAGAATTTCCTTCGCTTTGACGTGCGGAGGCATGAGGCGCTGATTATGACCTACCATCAGGTACACCCCATTCTTGCGGGCGGCCTCGATCATTTGCTCTCCTTCTTCAGCCGTCGTAGCCATCGGCTTCTCCACCAGCACATGAAGGCCGGCATTCGCAGCGGCGATGCTCATTGGAGCATGCAGATAGTTCGGCGTACAAACGCTAACGGCGTCCAGCTTCTCGTTCTTCAACAGTTCTTGGTAGTCTGCGTAGGCTTTACCGCCATACTGGGCTGCCATCTCTTCGGCGCGTTCCTTCACCGGATCGGCAAAAGCAACCAGCTCCACGTTAGCATTGTTCGCGTATTCAGGAATATGTCTGCGCTGGGCGATCGCGCCGCAGCCAAACACTGCCACTTTAATTTTGCTCATTGAAAGTCTCCTTTTTTGCTTATAGATTAAAATTGGTTCAGGTAGTTCTGCTTCAGCCAGTTCATGCTGTTCTCCACGCTTTGCAGCGGCGGATTCTGACATACGTCCTGCTCGACGATCAGCCATTCCGTGCCTGCATCGGATGCAGCCTGAATGACGCCCGGCAGGTTAACCGAGCCTTGGCTCAGCTCCAGCGTCTTCATGTTGCCTTCCGCATCCTTGCTGAAGTCTTTCAGGTGAAGCAGCGGAAGACGTCCGGCGTATTTCGGAATGTAGGTGAGCGGATCTTGTCCGGCGAATTGTACCCAGCATACGTCCATCTCCACTTGCACGGCTTCCGGCGTCGTGGCGGAATACATCGCATCAAAAACGAACTGGCCATCAACCTCGGCTTCGAATTCGAATGCATGGTTATGGTATCCAAAGATCAGTCCCTGCTTGCGGGCTTCGGCCCCTACTTCCTCCAGGAAGGAGAAGAGGTTCTTCCAGTCCTCGGCATCTTTACGATCTTCTTCGGCCACGTATGGACACATCATATATTTAGCGCCAATGGTCTTCAGGTAATCAATTTCCTTCTGCAGGTCTGCTCGAAGCAGATGCAGACCCACGTGACTGCCGATCGCTTTCAGGCCAAGCTCTTGAAGAAGCGTTTTCATTTCCTCGGCCGGAATGTCTCCATAACCTGCGAATTCCACGCCTTCATAACCCAATTCAGCAACTTTGCGGAGCGTACCGCGGAAATCCTGTGCCGTTTCATCGCGCAGCGTATACATTTGCAAACCAATGTTCATTCTTCTCATTATAGCGCACCTCGATTCCAAAAATGAGTTACTGCTCTATCTGCTACTATCATACATGCAAATAGGCTAAAATGAACATAAACAATATTGCTGCAACATGAACTATCTGCTTATATTTTTACTGGGGGTTGTTACCATTATGGAAGCTAGGCTGCTCATCTGCGACTATTCCTATCACTTTCAGCAATTCAGCAACAGCCATCGCGGGGGCTTGACGACCTATCTGTTCCGACTTCAAACCGAAGGCTCCTGCGAAATCTATTGCAACGGCATCGAGCACCACGTGCAGGCAGGCGACCTGCTGCTGCTGAAGCCCGGCGATGAATACGAACTGCGGGTGAAGGAAGACGGCGAGGATGGCCGCGTGTCCAGCGGGGATTATTTTATATTCTGCGACGGCTCCTGGATCGATGATTGGTGGAACCGCATCCCCCGCCCTGTCGTCAGTCATGTCGGGCTCGACGATTATTTGCTCGGTCTGTGGAGACAGATGCTGCTGGAGAAGCGGCGCGGCCTTGAAGGGGAAATCGGGGAGCTGACCGACTACCTGTTGCGCAGTCTCTGCCTCTGCCTGGACCGCGCCATTACCGAGATCAAGCCGACCGATCGCCTTGCCTTCACCGCCCTGCGGCTGAAGCGATTCGTGGAGGAGCACGCCACCCTAACCTTCAAGCTGGAGGAGGCTGCTTCCCATGTCGGGCTAAGCTTATCGCGAGCGGTCAAACTGTTCAAGGAGTATTACGGAAAAACCATGATCCAGTACGCCCTCGAGATCAGGCTGAACGCAGCCGTCGAACGCATCAAATACAGCACGATGACATTGGAGGAAATCGCGGAAACCTGCGGCTTTGCAAGCTACTCCTATTTTCACCGGGTATTCCGGGCGAACTATGGCGTGTCCCCGGTGAAATTCCGGGAAACGGCAACGGTGCCGGCAAGGCCGGGGCAGGAGAAAAGCCCCCGCTGATTTTTTTCTACCATAATATAAAGAAGCAGCCCATCCTCCTCCTTAAAGGCAGGGCTAGGCTGCTTTGTACTTTAGTAACTCGAAATATTCTCCAAAATGCTTTTTTCGGCCACATTCATATCATCGCGGCCCAGGCGGCGGCAAAGACCAGTGCAAAATAAACGCCGACCCCTATCAGATGATTCCGGAGGGAGACGTTCCAAATTATAGCATAGCAGGTGCTTCCCCGGGATTTGCGTTCCAGCCAATCGCCGAACATAAGAATCCCCATCCTTTATAAGGGAAGGGGATTCTTGGTTCCGGCACTCATGGACTGCTCATGATGCAGCAGCCACTGCTTTCGCGACAGACCGCCGCCATATCCGCCGAGCTCACCGCTTGTATTGATCACGCGGTGGCATGGAATGACGATCGCAAGCTGATTGGCGCCATTCGCTTGGGCAACGGCACGATACGCGGTCGGTCTTCCCATCGCCGCTGCGATTTCGCCATACGAAGACGTTTGTCCGGGGGGAATTTGCAGCAATCGGTCCCACACCTCTTGTTGAAACGGCGAGCCCAGCAAGAACAAGGGCGTCTTGAATTCCGTTAACTTCCCGTCAAAATACCTTGCGAGCTCCAGCTCGATCGAACGGATCGGAGCCGTATGACCCGGAATGATCGCCGACTTGGTTCTCTGCCGGAGGCGTTCAACCTCACGCTCCAGGCCCCGGCGGTCCACGAATTCGAGCAGATACAGCGCCTCTTCATCCGCGATGGCCATCATCGGCCCGAGACGCGTGTCGATCCATGAAGCCTTTAAGATGTTATGGTGCCCCGATCGGCTAGGCGCCGCGCCCATGATGCGGGAAAATGCATCCCTAAAACCGCTGCTCGACTCGTAGCCGGTCGACAGCTGCGCATCGATGACGGCATGCCCCTCTCGGATTTGCTTCAGGGCAAGCCCCATTCGCCGTGCCCGTGCGTATTCAACGAAGGTCATCCCGAACCGCTTCTTGAATTGCCGCCGTGCCGTCGAAGCATCCACGGACAGCTTCTGAAAGTCCTGGTGGGTCCACCTTTTCTCCGGATTCTCCTCAACGGCTTCTACGAGCAGCCTGACCAGGTCCGATACCTGATTGGGGTGCGATAGCGGACGGCAGCGTTTGCAAGGCCTGAAGGATGCAAGCAGCGCTTCTTGAGCCGTCTCGAAAAATTCGCAGTTTTCCATCTTCGGTTTCCGGGCCGGGCATGTCGGGCGGCAGAACACTCCTGTAGTCTTCACGCCTACATAAAACACGCCCTCGTACTCCGATTTCTTTTCCAGCAGCGCCTGGTAATACTCCTGCTGATGGGCAGCCGATATCACTTGGGTTCCTCCCCGCTCTGATGTACTTTCTAAAGGGCCATACGCTTGTTCGCCTTAATCATCATGCTCTCTTGTTCTCGTGTTTCTATTATATTTCTTTTGCCGGCATGACGTGGCCGAAAAACGTGCACGAATATTTTCGCGAGTAAATAGCGCCGACTCCGATGACCCTGATTAACCAATCATACGAAAAGCCCCTTCCGTTGACCAGAAGAGGCTTTTTCTTTCAAGAATATGAATTTCGCTTGAAGTTTAACCTTTGATGGATCCTGCCACCATACCCTTCATGATCTGCTCCTGCAGGATCAGGTAGGCCACGATCGTCGGAATGACCGCGATCGCCATCGCTCCCATCGTCAGGCTGTAATCCGTGCCGAAGCCGTCCGAGAACAGGGACAAGCTAAGCGGCAGCGTCTTCAATGCCTGCGTATTGATGAATACGAGGGCGAAAGAGAAATCATTCCAGAATCGGAGGAATGCCAGAATCGATATCGTTGCCACAATCGGCGTACAGAGCGGCAGAATCATTCGGCCGAAGATTCCCCACCAGCCGCTGCCGTCGATCATGGCCGCTTCTTCAATCTCTCTTGGTATGGATGACATGTACGCCATTGCCAGGAAGATCGCGATCGGCAGCTCAAACGCCGTATATGGCAGGATGAGTGCGCCGTACGTGTCGAGCAGGCCGATATTTTTCATCATAATGAACAGGGGCACTAGCGTACTGTGGATCGGAATCAGCAGCCCGGTCGTGAACAACACGACCACCAGCTTTTTAAACCGAAACTGGAATCTGGACAGCACATACGCCGCTAGTAAACTAAGCAGAATGGTCAGCACGACGGCCGTAATCGTTACAACCGTCGAATTGATCATCGCTCGGCCCATATTTCCGAGCTCCCATGCCCGGAATAAATTCTCGGTCATCCACTCCTTCGGCAAGCCGTAAGGGTTGTTGAAGAAATCCTGGTTCGATTTAAACGCGCTCGTAAAAAGCCAGTACAAGGGATAGAGTGTAAGAATCGCATACACAATCAGCAGCAATTTTACGAATCCGGTTAACCCCTTCGTGATGACGCGTTTCCCTGAGGCACTTCCGGTCCCGGTCGTCTGTAAATTCACATCGCTCCCTCCTTCATGTTAGCTTGACTTTCTGCGCGTTGCGAAATAGTTAAGCGCGATAAGAATGGCGCTGACAATCATGATCATCGTGGAAACGGCGGAGCCGTAACCGTAGCGGTACACGCTGAACGTGCTGTTGTACATATAGGTAGCAAGCAGCTCGGTCGATTGCGCCGGTCCGCCGCCTGTCATGACGATGACATGGTCAAAAGCTTTCAGGCTTCCCGAGATACAGAGCACAATGGTTACGACCACCGTGCTCCAGACCATCGGCAGCGTGATTTGCATCAGCTTGTTCCAGCCGGTGGAGCCATCGATTTTGGCCGCATCGTGGATCTCTGGCGAAATATTTTGCAGCGCTGCGATAAAGATGACCAGATAAGGGCCAATGTTCGCCCAGTTAATCGGGATCGATATCGCCAGCATGTTGACCTTCGGATCGGACAGCCAAGCACGGGTCCATGACTCCAGGCCGAGCATCTCCAACACATAGTTGGCAATCCCGAACTGGGGGTGGTAAATGTAACCCCAGATGAGACCGACAACCACGGTGGATAGAACCATCGGCATGAAGACGGCGGACCGGATGAACCTGGAGAAGAACGAATTCTTGAACAATACGATAGCCAGAATCAACGCGATCGGAACCTGGCCGATAATGGACGATACGACCAGAATCAGGTTGTTTCGAAGCGCCCGCCAGAAGATCGGGTCCTTGAACATCTCTCTATAATTGTCAAGGCCGATGAACGTGGCGTCTCCGAATCCTTTCCAACTGAAAAATCCGTAGTAAGCTGACCAAAAAACCGGAATGATGACAAATATCAGAAACAACAGAAGCGCAGGAAGAAGAGCTATGGCTATAAATCCTTTGCTTCTCATCGCTGTAGGCATGGCAGCCTCCTCCCTCCTAATCCTTATGCAGCGGTGAATCTATTCTTATGGAGTAGCGGATCGGGCTTGCGCATCCTGCAGCTTCTGAGCCACGCCTTCGACGGCACCGCCCATCATGATTTCCTGCAGGCCGTTGTTGATAACTTCAGCCGCTTCTGCTGACAGATAAGCATCGTATACCGGCGTAATGCCTGTGGATTTCACCAGGTTAAAGGCTTTGTAATACAGGGAAGTAACTTTCGACTCATCGATTTCGGTATCGTACATGACCATGGAGTTGCTCTCGGCAATCGCTTTTTGCGCTTCCGGTCCACTCACGGCATAAATCAGTTCGAGCGCCAATTCTTTCGCTTTCCCTTCCGTTCTGCTGCTAAGGGCCAGACCGCCGCCAGCTCCGCCGGAGATGGTGTTAGCTTCGCCTTTGCCTCCAGGGATCGCAGGCAGAGTCGTCACTTCAATATCCTTCATCTGCTCTTCGGAGGAAGAAGCCGCCAAGTTGGTGAGCGTCCACGCGCCGCTGATCATCATCGCTGCATTGCCTTGGATGAAATACTGCTCGGCTTGCGTGTTGTCGATGCTGTTGGCACCTTCTTGGAATGCTTTGTTGTCGACGAGCTCTTTGAAATAGCCAAGTGCTTCGATAAACTCAGGATCGGTGAATTTCGCGCCATCCTGTGCTGCCGCTTTTTTGAACCATTCGGTGCCGGTCACGCGGTCGGCAATCGATCCGATAATGGTGGATTGCGCAACCCACGGCGCTTTGTTTCCGAGGGCGATCGGCGTAATGCCGTTATCGTTGAACGTTTTAACTGCCGCCATCATTTCTTCCCAAGTCGTCGGAACTTTTACGTTATGTTTGTCAAACAACGCTTTGTTGTAGTAGAGAATCGATGTTGCGGACATGCCCAGTGGAGCGGAGTAAATCTGGCCGTCCTCGAACTCGTATGGATCAAATGCGCCCGGCAGGAATTTGTCCTTCCAATCGGAATGGGCGTCCAACACTTCCGTGATCGGTTGAAGCAGCTTCGCTTGATGAAGCTCGGCCGACTGACTTCCCGCATAAACGAAGAACACGTCCGGCATTTCATTCGCAGCCGCAACGGTGCTCAGACGCTGACGGTAACCGTCCGGCGGAATCGCTTGCGCGTCGAGCGTAACTTCAGGATGGTCCTGAGCAAATTGATCGATAAAACTTCGGACTGATTTCGCGCGCAGGTCGTCACCGGCAAAGTTATGCCAGATGGTCAGCTTGACCTTTTCTTGATCGCCTTCGTTCCCTCCAGCCTGCTCTTTGCTTTGCCCGCCTCCGCAAGCTGCAAGAACCAGTGTCATCATCAGCAGTACAAGACCTATTTTACGTTTTGGTCTCATGGTCAATCCCCCTTTTAATATACGAAAATGATGAAGCTTCAAGATGATTAGCCCAAGTATAAAAGAGGATGTAACGCTTACATAGGGGATATAATTCAGTCCATAGAGGGACAAAATTCAGGATTCGGGATTTGCCCGATACTCCGAAGGGGTCAATCCGGTCCATTTTTTGAACAAGCGGTTAAAATATTTGATATCCTCGTAGCCGATTTCATTCGCGATTTCACTGATTTTGGCGGGCGTTTCCCGCAGCAGGTGCATCGCTTTCCGAAGCTTCGCCTGGGTTACGAATTCGATGTAATTCTGCCCGGTCTCCTTCTTGAACATTTCGCTGAAATAGTTGGGGTTCATATGAACATGCTTGGCCACTTGTTGGAGAGACAAGCTCTGTCCCAGATGCTCATGAATGAAGGAGATCGCTCGCTGGACAGGACTTGTCGTCGACACCATATCACGGTACTCCTTCATGATGAGCCCGAGCGAATCGACCAGCACCTTCTCCGGATTCTTGGTCAACTCCCGGATATCGTACGTCTCTTCCACTTTCACCGGACTGGTATAGCCGATAGACGTCGCAGCCCGTATGAGCCAGCGCTGTGCCGAAACGATCAGGGAATGCAGGTAAGCCTGAACCGAACCGGGCGTCGCCTGGCCCTGGCTTTGGATGCGCCGCAGCAGATCCGCCACCCATGCCTGCAAGTCGGCAGATTCTCCCGAACGCAGCAGGGATGACAGTTTGGTTTCTTCTTCCATCGAACATACCGTGCGGATGCCTGTACGTCCTTCGATATCTTCATAACGGATATGCCGTTCCGATTGCAGCAGCCACTCGTAGGAGCTGGCCTCTACCGCGGTAGCCAGCGCAATGTGCAGCTCCCTGGCGCTTGCGACCCGTCGGCCGCTGGCAGCCGTGATGCGGCAGGCATGCGTAGATTCCATCTTATGCAGAGCGGAATCTACCCGCCCCCAGCCATGATTCGGCTCCGCCCGCACCAACAGAAGCAGGGAGCCGTTCCATTCCAGCCACGCGCATTGCAGCACTTCGGCCAGCTCCGTGCCGATTAATCGATGCAGCTCGCTAACATTCGATTGTTCCGCCTCTTCTGGATGCTGCGGATATACCGACAGCATCCAGATCTGCAGCACCGAACCGTTCGATTCCACACACAACTCCGGGTATCGCTCACACAATTCGGCCTCCGCATGCTCATCCAGCGGAGTGCCGGAAGCAAGCAGCCTTCGCAGAAAGCCCCGGTTAACCACCATTTCCTGGGCCTTCCCCTTCGCTTGTGTAAGCCTTCGCTGCAGCAGCCGTTCCCTGGCTTGGACAGCAGCCTCGATAATTTCCCCGGGCCTGCTCGTCTTCAGCAGGTAATCGCTCACGCCTTCCCGCATCGCCTGCTGCGCATACGCGAATTCATCGTATCCCGAGATGACGATGATCTCGATCTCGGGATGCTGCTGCTTGACTTGATGCGCCATCTCCAATCCGCTCAGGCCTGTCATGCGTATGTCCGTAAATATGATTTCGGGCATTTCCACGGGAATACGCTGAAGGGCTTCCTCCGCCGAAGCCGCGGGCGTCAGCACTGTAAAGCCGTTATCCGCCCAATTGATCACGGTACTCAAACCATTTCGAATGATCACTTCATCATCAACGATCATGACCTTCAATGTCGCCATCCCCTTTGCCGGATATTTCCGATTGTTGAATTTCAGGTGAATCAGGTATCGTAAACATCACCCGTGTCCCGGTACCCTCGGTGCTCTCCACACGCAGCCCCGCATCCTTCCCGTAATGCAGGAGCAGCCGCTTATGGACGTTCCGCAGCCCGTAGCTGCCGCGCGGGGTTTGTCCCCTCTCGTACTGCAACGGATTTTCGACCAACTGCTCCTGGAGCCATTTCAGGCGCTCCGCCGTCATCCCGATGCCGTCATCCTCCACCACGAAGCGGATCCCCTCAGGTTCGCGGTGTCCGCGAATCGTAATCGTCCCTATCCCGTCACGGCTCAGGATGCCATGCAGCATGGAATTCTCCACCAACGGCTGCAGCAGCAGCTTCAGCATGGTGTGCTGATACAAATCCTCTTCCACATGATCCTCAAACTCGAATTTTTCCGGATAGCGGATGGTTTGGATATTCACGTAGTGGCGGACATGCATGATCTCCTGCTGTATCGTGCAGTATTCCTGCCCGTTGTTGAGGCTGAACCTCAAAAAATCGCTGAGCGATCCCACCATCTCGGCAATCTTCACATCCTGGTTCATCAGCGCCAGCCAATGAATCGATGACAGCGTATTGTAGAGGAAATGCGGATTGATCTGCACCTGCAGTGCGTGCATATCCGCCTCCTTCTTCAGCGACTCGTTCAGCTTCACTTCATCGGTAAGCTTCACGATCCGGGAACTAAGCCGGTTGTAACTGATAATAAGCTGCCCGACCTCGTCGACCGTCTTGACCGGCAGCGCCGGCAGCGGCTCTTCCGGGCTTGAGTTCTTGAGGAATTTCGTTAAGACGGACAGAGGATTCGTAATCTTCTGGATCAGGAAAAGAACCAGAACAATGGCAAGCAGGATGGCCACTGTGACCGCAACCGCCGTCAATTTGATGAAATACTGGTTCTGGGAACGGTACTCCTGCGAGGGAATGATGCCGACGAGCTTCCAGTTCACGCTGGACATTTTCTTATAAAGAATGGTCTTCTTGCTGCTTCCCTCGCCGTAGTCAATATTGCCGCTGAGCCCCTCGAACTCTCCAATCTCAGGATAATAATCCGCCAGCGTCAAATTGGTCTCCATATCCGGCGGACCGGCGATAATCCGGTTATTCTCGTCAAGAAGAAGGACGAATCCAGTCTTCTCCAGAACGGCCTGCCGGAACTGATTGGCAATGACGCCCTGATCCAGATTGATCTGCAGGTTCCCGATCGGCTTGTATTTATCCGTGCTCCGAATCGGCCTGGCCAGCGTGATGACCTTCCTGACGCCTTCAAAGGTCCACTGCCGGTGAACAAAAGACCACCATTTGGGATGGTGTTCGTAATAATCGGGAACCATTTCGGTAATATTCCGGAATTCGGAGCGTACCAAGGATTTATGCGAAATCGCATCTTTGCTGCCGAGCGGTTCAACGATGATGTTGGCGATATAATCTTTGGAAAAGGCCAAGTTCGTCAAAAAATTAATAACCGTCGTCTGCTGAACGTAGTTGCTCTGCTCGGTCTTCAGATAGGCTTGAACACCGGTATGCCCGATGAGAAACAGCGAGATATTCTCCACGTCCTTGACCATCGTATCCAGGTAAGCTTCCAGCTGGCGGAGCGTATTCATCCCCGTAATTTTGGCCTTCTCTTCGGTCAGGCTTTTGGCTATGTTAAAGGAGAAAATACCCAGAAACAGCAGCGGCACCAGCGTAGCGATAATGATAAGCAACGACAATTTATGCTTTAGCGATTTCCCAAGCCATTGCTGCATACATACACCCCGTTTTAAAGCCCCTATGGTATGGACTTGTTATATTACTTAACATTGAATGCGTTTACTTCAAAATCAATCTCCATGATTCGCTAAAATGTGTCAGGTTTATTAACTATCTTAGAGGAATCTTAAGACTCAAGTAAATGGTAATAAAGTCCTATGATAGGGGATGAAATCTTCTTGAAACATATGGTGAACGCCCATTTCGGCGATCGGCTACGGAGATGTAAACGGCGTTGAATCTATAAAAACACAGCACAAAAAAGGGCGCCGCAGCGCCCCTCACATTCGCTATTCACATCATCCGACCGAAACCTTCCGCTTCTAACCCATGTTAATAATAACCTGCCGGAATGCGTTTGTGTGTAGTCCTAAAGTTGTATGATGAAAAACCGCTCTTACCCTCGCTCTTCCAAACGACGATATTCCATCTCATCCACCTCAAACCGGTTCAACTCTTCATTAAAACGGTATGTTATTCGGAGATCCCCGGCAAAACCGGCCGGGCTCATGCTTCCTGCCGCTTCCGTAAGAAGCCGTCCTTCCGCCAAACGATGTCTGACAACGGCTCCGAAGCCAAGCTTATCAAATAGATAGCTTTTATCTTTGGAATCGTCCTGGAACTTCTGGACAATTTCCTCTCCGTCAACCGTAACCTTAACCGTAAAGTGATCCGCTTCCTTCTCGATGCTGGATTTCACATGGCTCGATACGGCCTGCTCCAGCGATTCGATCGGGATTTCCTCCAGAGAACCGGCGTCCACTACATGCATCTCCCCCGCGTACAGACCGGTGCCCGTCCCGTCCACGTAGAACACAACAACGTCCGGCTTGCCATCCCCTGTGACATCCTGGTAATGAATGACGGGTTTACGCGTAGCCTCTCCTCCATGCCAGTCCTTAAAGACCCGCTTCCTGCCTTCTACCTCGACCACCATGCCTTCATATCTGCCATATTTCGATGCGCTGACCGGATACAGCTTCACATTGCTGTTCTCCTCCGCCGTCAACAGGTCAACCTCCGGCGTATAAATGTAAACCATGCCATCCTTCGTATCCAAGCGGACTTCCGCATCGTACAGTTCCGTCATGAATCGGGCGGGAACCATGACGCGACCATCCATAAGCTGCGCGGGAACGGACAGGGCGTAGGTCTTCTCTTTTCCCTCGGCAACGTCGCTTCCCATTTTCAAGGTGACCTGATCGGTGCCCGTGTTAACGGTTAGCGTCTTATTCTTGTTATTCCAGCGGAGCCCCATAGGCTTCAAGTATTCCTTGACCGTGTTCAGGGGGACCAGCACTGTGCCGTTCACGATGACGGGTTTGACATCCGGCGTCATTACATAATGATTAACGTTTAAAAATTCCAAGTCCTTCTTGTGCGCAGCCTGGGCCTGTACCGCCGCACTTAACAGCAGCGCGGCCGCTATAGCGCCGCTTGCAGCCATTTTCGTCCATTTCCGGGTTATCATGTTCGCTAATCTCCTTGGCTTGTAATATTCAGTAATGCATCTATATCTAAGACGCAAGGTGAACGTAATTGGTTCGTGCTTATCCATGAAAAATGACGAAAAACGTCTCCATTTCAATTATTTTTTGATCATCATCCGTAAAAATTGCCGCTTTTAAACTTAAATTCATGACCGCATTCCAGATGATATGTTAGAATCAGAAATGATTGTTATATTATGGAATATACTTGATTCAAGGTTCACGGCATTCATTCGGGATACCAACGATAAGTATGTCATGGATCGGGTACGAACCCACCTGTATCCGAGCTCCGAGCTTCAGCGGGGAGTCAAGCCATCGCCTGGTCTTAAGGATACGACAGCTGGAATCTTCGATATGATTCGTAAAACAGTACTTTGAAGGGAGGTGAGCTCCTTGAACCAGGGGATATCCTTTTTCGGCATGTTTTCCATGCTTAGCATTATCGTATACGGGCTATTCGCACTTCTCGGTTTATATGCTTTGTATCTCCTCATCAAATTGATGATCCGGGCCATAACCGCGCTTGAACTCTACATCGACGAGAAACGCAACCGACGGTTGTAAAGGCAAACTTCGGATAAACCGAGTTTGAAACCACGGAACAGCCTATGGTAAAGTCTAGGCAGCCAGAAATGAAAGGGTGAACCCAAAGCCAATGATCTACTAATCCTGTCCCAAGCATTTGGAAAACACTTCGATTTCACGATACGGGGTTTTTCGGGATAGGATTCGTGCGGCTTTTTTTATATGTGACGGGTGGATGTTTGTAGACCTCCCCATGTAGAGTCCGCATCTTCTTGGTTCGTATTAGCCTCCTATTCCGAAATCTCGGAGCGGGAGGTTTTTTCTATTATATCAACACCAATTGAGAGGCTGGAGGTTATCCTTGACAGGAACTCATCCAAGCATCCAAGGGAGCCTTCCCCTTTCCGGGAAATCCGAACGCGAGATTTGAACACGCTCAATCTAATGAAGAATCCGCTTTAAGCATCCTAACAACTTTCTACAAGGAGGCATGTTTGCATGCAGATCACGGCACAGGAGTACAAAATAGCGAACCGGGAGTCGGGACCGTATGGCATTGCGGCAGGACGAGACGGGGCCATCTGATTCACGGAGCAAAAAGGAAACCGGATCGGACGAATCACCCAGGGAGGGGATATGCGTACTTTCGATGTCCCGACGCCGGATGCAGGGGTCATGTCCATCCTCTCCGCCCCTAACGGTGACCTCTGGTTCACGGAGTACAAAGCGAATAAAATCGGACGGATGACAACGGAAGGGATATTCACGGAATTCGAGCTGCCGGAAGCATGCTCGTCTCCTTACGGCTTGACGGAGGGCCCGGATGGAGCCATATGGTTCACCGAGTTAATCGGCAATCGGATTGGCCGGATTACGACGGCAGGCGTTATCACGGAATACGATATGCCACGAGCTGGCTCGTACCCTTCCTATATTACGGCCGGTCCGGACGGCGCGCTGTGGTTTACGGAAAACCAAAACAACTGCATCGGCCGGATTACGGTAGACGGGGAGATCGCCGAGTACCGGATTCCCACCGAACAATCAGGGCCTGTCGGCATCACGGCAGGTGCCGATGGCGCCCTGTGGTTCGTTCAAATCAACGGCAATCAAATCGGACGGATCACGACGGCCGGGGAGATTACGGAATTTAAGCTCCCGTCCGGGAATGCCAGACCCCATGCCATCGCGGCGGGGGCTCGCGAAGATTTATGGTTTACGGAGTGGGGAGCCAACCGGATCGGACGAATAACATGTACCGGGGATATTACCGAGTACCCGATCCCCACCCCCTCAGCCGAGCCTCACGGCATTACCGTGGATTCCGGCGGCGAGGTATGGTTCGCCGAGGAATGCGACCAAGTCGGCCGTTTCATCGTTCAATATGAGGATTCCTGATCGAACGCTCTACGCCGGAAAGCCCGTGCAGCCCGCTGCCGGGCTTTTCCAGCGCGAAGCTGCTCCGGCTGGTTTCTTCATCTAGGGGAATGTGATAGATTAAATGGATACTTAGAATTATTTCTCTTAGGAGACATGTCCGATGATGAACCCAAACTTAACTTTAGATGATCTGCAGTGGCAAACGCTCATTCAGCAAACTGCCGGTTATTTCAGCGATTTGACCATTAAACGGGGATTTCAATATTACAAGCAGGGCCGTGTCCACGCAAGCGAAAAGGCGGATGCGTCCGGTGTGATCGAGGCTTCCGTGGATGGAACGGAAACCTACCGTATCAGGCTTCAGCTGCATTCCCTGAGCGACAGCGAATGCAGCTGTCCCGTTAACGAGGGCTGCAAGCATATGGTGGCCGTTCTGCTTGACTATGCCCAGCTTCAGGGGCGATCCATCCATGCTTTGGTTAATGCGCATTCCACTACATATGCCGCATCTTCTTCGTATGACCGAAGCGAGCCCGCCCTGAGCCAAGGCCATGAACGTCTGCCTGCCGGAATTTCGAAATGGAGGGTCAAGGCCGACCATTTGCCCGAGCTGCCGATCTCCGCATGGCATGAGCTTTTCGAGGTTTGCACGGCTTCGCTGGGAGCTAATACGCAGAATTCGTTTTACGCCAAAAACGCGCTGGCTTCCCTCCATCACATTAAACCGCCGCTGCCGCCGGACATGGATCCGTTATACGAGCTCCATGCCCATCTCTTCATTCTCGAGAAGCTGGTCAAGCAGCCAGCCAGTGCTTGGAATGCCTCAGGCTCTTACATCGGCTATCATACGCAGGTAGCAGCGGATCATATCCTGGCCAGAATCGAGCGAATCCTTCATGAAGGGCTGGAGGACAGCGAGCCCGAAGAGGCATTCGGACAGCGGCTGACCGAGACGATTTCGTTTGTCCGGCGGAGCATGCTAAGCGAACCGCGGAACCGTAAATTTTACACCCAGGTCTATATGCAGCTCTGGAGGTACTGGATTCATCCGTTGGCGAAAAAAAACGACGGCTTGATCAAGGAGGAATTGGAGCAGTTGCAGGCAGCCGAATCGGAACTCGGCAGCAGCCTTTCGCGCGCCTCATGGTATATGGCGCAGAGCTTCATGTCCTTCTATCTCGGAGAAGACGAATCGTCCTGGGACCTGATCAGGGCAGCGGAGAAGGTCAGCAGCCTGCCCCCGGCTTCCGTCCTGGGCTTCTTCGACATGCTGCATTCGGGACAAGACTGGGACCGCTTGGCCCGTTGGCTCCCGGAGATCGGCCCGCTGCTTGGCAGTCATCGCAACGAGCACCTCAGCAGCTATCAATTCTACTGGGATGCCGTCATAGAGCACCTGCCCGGGGAAGCGGAACGGATGTGGAGCAGTCTTGCCGACATGCTCCCTTATTCGAAGGACATCTATCAGAATGCCTTGATCACGCACGGCAGATGGCGGGAATGGATCGACTATCAATTAAGCACAGGCCGGGAGCCGCTGGAGCTTCGGGTCAGCGAACTCGCGCCGATCGAGAAGAATGCGCCCGAGCTGCTGCTGCCTTTTTACCATCAGGCCGTCGAACGCTATATCCTTCATAAGAACCGAGCCGGCTACAAAGCAGCCGTCAAGCTGCTCAAACGGTTGGCCAAGTTATATAAAAAGCTCAAACAGCAGGAGCGCTGGGATCTGTTCATTATTTCCTTGTCCGTACGCAACAGCCGGCTTCGCGCATTCCAGGAAGAGCTTCGGAGAGGAAAGCTGATATCATGAGCAGATACACGGAAACCATTACGGTCCATATGGCATTAAGCGAATACGGAGATGCCGTGATATACGGCTCTACCGTCATGCGGGGTTACGTATCCGGACAATACCTGAAGCACCGTTTATTCGCTTGGCATGAAGCCTCCTTCTACGGAACAGAGCTTACCGTCCAATCCGTTCAGGATATGGAAGTCATCATCTTGCCTTCCGAGCAAGTCATACCGTTCTTTGCGGACGGCCGGCTGCTCGAACATATCGAATGGGTTTGGGACGAGGATTGCCTTCCCTTCATTGAACTTGCGCCTTCGCTGGCAGCCTGCATTCAGGATAAGCAATACGCGCCCAGCTTGAGCGCCTTCAAGTCGGGCAAGCTGCAATGGATCTGGGATGCGGAGGCTTTCTCAGCCGAAGAGCAGGCCCGCCTCTCCGTCTTGAATGAACACGAGATATGGAATGAAGGCTTGCGCGCCGCGTTCTCCGCCACCGTTCAAGAACAGTGGTACGGCAGCGAAGAAGCCGCGGCTGACCTGCGCAGGGAGTATCCCCTGCTGTTCTCGCCGAGTCGTACCGCTGCCGAAGGGATGGATGACAAGTCCTGGCTGATCTCCATCGGATGGCGGCCGGATACCGCTCCGTTCCGGCCCCTGCTGCAATTGCTGGAGCCGGACGAGGAAGAAGCCGAGTGGCGTCTTCGGCTCGTATTGCAGAACAAGCTGGACGCAGCGGCGCTTGCAGCCGTTCGTCTGGCCGAAGACGGGCAGGCATACGGATCGTGGCCGGAGACATGGACCGCCCATATCAAGGAGCGGTCCTCCGGCTGGCTCCAAGGTTTGCGGGCAGCACTGCCGGCCCGGGTGCTTCACGCTCCGGCTGAAGACATGCTCGGCGCACCGCTGTCCGACGAGGCCGCGTGGCAGTTCCTGACCGTCGACAGCCAGCGGCTCCTCCAGTCCGGATGGCTGGTGCTGCTGCCGGCTTGGTGGGAAGCCGCCAGCAGGAAGAAGCCCAAGCTGCGGGCGAAAGTCCGCTCCGGCGAAGGCGAGAGCGCGGAACGAAGCAGCGGCGGGTCCCTGTTCGGCTTGGATGCGCTGGTCAATTTCGATTGGCGCATCGCCATCGGCGAAGCTACCCTTTCCGAAGCGGAATTCGCCGAGCTTGTTGCCCGGAACGAACGACTGGTACGGTTCCGGGGCCAGTGGATTCCGCTCGATCCCGCTCTCGTCGCCCAAATCCGCCAGATGATGGCGGGCGTAGACCGTGAGGAAGGCCTGTCGTTTCAGGATATTCTGCACTTGCATCTGCTCGGGAACAGCGATGAGACGGAGCAGGTTCGTCAGGATGAGGAAGAAGCACGTGATCCGGAACGGATCAAACTGGAAGTGGAGCTGAACGAGCATCTCGTGAAGCTCATCGGCCAACTCGGCCGGCAAAGCGAATGGCCGAGCCTCCCTGTCCCCGCCGGTCTGAAAGCCGAGCTCCGGTCGTACCAGCATGACGGCTTTGCCTGGCTTGCCTTTTTGCGGCGTTACGGGCTCGGTGCATGCCTTGCCGATGATATGGGCCTTGGCAAAACCGTGCAGTTTATCGCCTACCTGCTGCACGTGAAGGAGACGACAATGGAGCGGGAAGAGAGACGCCTCCCTTCCCTGCTGATCTGTCCGACCTCGGTGCTTGGGAATTGGCAGAAGGAGCTTGAACGGTTCGCCCCGTCGCTCCGGGTCATGCTGCATTACGGTGGGAAGCGCAGCAGCAGCGACGATTTCTATCATGAAGCTTACCAAGCGGACATTATTCTTACTTCCTATGCGACGGCAACGCTCGACCAAGAGATGTTAAGGGACATGAAATGGGAAGCGATCGGCATCGACGAGGCCCAGAACATCAAGAATGCCGACACCAAGCAATCCGCCGCCGTGCGAAGCTTCCCGGCAAGGCACCGCGTTGCGCTTACAGGTACACCGATTGAGAACCGACTGTCCGAGCTGTGGTCCATCTATGACTTCATCAACCCCGGTTATCTCGGTAGCCTGCGGGCATTCAATCTCCGGTTTATCCAGGCCATCGAAAAAGACAAGAACGAGCAGCGCACAGCCGATCTTCAGAAGTTGATCAAGCCCTTCATGCTCCGCCGCAAGAAAAAAGATCCAGCAATTCAGCTCGACCTGCCGGACAAGAACGAGATGAAGACCTATATCCATCTCACGGCCGAGCAAGGCGCGCTTTACGATCAGACTGTGAACAGCCTCCTGGAACGCATGCAAAAGCTCGAGGGCATCGAGCGCAAAGGCGCCATTCTGGCAGCTCTGACGCAGTTCAAGCAGCTCTGCGACCATCCGGCTTTGCTCACGAAGGAGCCGCTCCCGGAACTCCCGGGGGGAGGCGGCTTGCTTGACACCGAGGTCGTGGTCAACCGTTCGGCCAAGCTGGAGCGGCTGCTGTCCATGGTGAAGGAACTGCGGGACGAGGGCGAACGCTGCCTGATCTTCACCCAGTATATCGGCATGGGCGAGATGATGCGGCAGGTGCTGCATCAGGAGCTGGGTGAGCCGGTGCTGTACTTGAACGGCAGCACGCCGAAGCGGACGCGCGATCGCATGATCGAGCAGTTCCAGTCCCGGACGCTCCCGCCCGAAGAGCAGCCGAACGTCATGATTCTCTCGATCAAGGCCGGCGGCGTCGGCCTGAATCTGACAGCGGCGAATCACGTGTTCCACTTCGACCGCTGGTGGAACCCTGCCGTGGAGAATCAGGCAACCGACCGGGCCTATCGAATGGGGCAGACCAAGGACGTCCAGGTCTACAAGTTCATCTCCATGGGAACGCTCGAAGAACGGATCGACGAGATGCTGGAGAGCAAGCAGCAGCTGAGCGATCAGGTTATT
>Ga0209784_100226_pt1 | contig 37903 bp, 32 predicted proteins | sample AraplaCvi_mLB_r2_2_FD_184284 | JGI IMG/M metagenome (GOLD analysis project Ga0209784, IMG submission 184284) | Arabidopsis root microbial communities from North Carolina, USA - plate scrape CL_Cvi_mLB_r2 (SPAdes) (version 2) | ecosystem: Host-associated > Plants > Roots > Endosphere | place: USA...
GTCATTCTGCCAAACATGCTGCCGTTATAACCGCCGATGTCACGGGAGATCATGTGCCAGAAATCGTTGGAGTCTATCGATTGAATGAAGTATTATATCTATTTGTGCTGCATTATCGAAATAATGGTTACGAAGTCGTTGCCAATGTCATGGGACAGGGGTATGGGGTTACTTTACTGACGGCAGCTCCCGTGTTAAACCCCAGCCTGAACCATGTGATCGTAGGCTGGCAGCTCGGCTCTATGTGGTCCAAATTGTCGATCTACGCATGGACTCCGGAGGGATATAAGGATATCGCGCCTGCTGACGTGAATTTCAGTTATATCGATATCGTGGATCTGCCCGGTCCGGCGGGCTCGGATGGTCTTGCTGAAATCGCGTTATGGATCCACGATACGGGAGAAGCGTACCGAGTCGAGGTGGTCAGGTGGGACCGAGGAACGTTAGTGCCTGCAACGGATGCTTACCCTTATTATTTTCCTGCCGTTGTTCAGTATTACGAAAGATTGACGCACGAACATCCGGATTACGCTTATTATTGGTACTACTTGGCGGACGCGCAATACCGGGCAGGGATGCCGGAGGCCACGCTTGTGTCGGTCCGTAAAGCACTTGAGTTCGCAGAGCCTTACCCTTCACGCGAGATTCTGTTTGAGCTTGAGAGCCGGATCAAGGAAATGCTGGCAAGCAGGGGGCAATCGCAGACCCTTGGCCGTTTATTTCCGGCATCCGTGAAAACAACGAGCGGAACAAAGTGGGGATACATTGACCGTAGCGGCAGCATGGTCATTCAACCCAAGTATGAGGATGCTCAGGATTTCCAGGACAATGGCCTTGCAGTCGTTGGCGCAGACGGACTTTATGGGCTCATCGACCGGTTCGCCCGTTTCGTCGTGAAGCCCAAGTATCAATCCATTAGCCCATTCTTGGAACATCGAGCAACCGTGATCGATCGTCAAGGCTTTCAGATGATCAACGAACAAGGGCGAGTGCTGACAAGGCGGAGTTATCCGTATATCGCGGGGCTTAGCGAAGGAAGAGCCGTTTTCGATGTTACCGATTCCGGCGACGGAGATGGCGCAAACAGCCGATACGGCTACCTCGATGCCGAGGGTCAGGAGGCGATCCCTGCGCAGTATGAGGAAGCGAATGATTTTGCAGGCGGCAAAGCCGTTGTGAAAATAAAAGAAAATCTGTATGCCCTCATCGATCTCCATGGACGCCAATTGGCTTCCTATCCGTTCGCTTACGTTGGACCGCTAGGTGATGGCATGATGGCCTTCCAGAAGGAAAGCGCCGGCAAGTACGGTTATATCGATGAACAGGGGAACGTTGTCATCCCGCCGGCTTTCTCTTCCGCATTCCCTTTCCATCACGGGAGAGCTATCGTTAACACGGCTGAAGATTACCGATCGAAGTATGGCGTCATTAATAAACTAGGAACATGGGTGATCCAGCCGGAATATAACGATATCCGCGATTTGAAGGAAGACCGGTTTGCACTCGGGCGTGCGATTGTTCCGGAACAGCCGTATATTGGATCTATCTATGCCATTGCCGATTGGGAAGGAAAGAGGCTGTCCGATTATGTATATCGTGACGTTCTTGAATTCAAGCATGGTTTGGCCTCGGTATATGATGCAAAGCAGACGTATTTCATCGATCGAACAGGCCAACCGGCGCCGGGATATCCCCGCTTGAACGGCAGCGGTTCATTTACGCTGGAACCAGGCGGCTTGATAAAGGCCATGGTCGATCAGAGGCTGTCGTATCTGGATCGATCAGGCCGCGTCATCTGGAAGCAGAATACGGTAATTCCGTTACAGCCTCCTTATCAGGTCGCAGAGGAGAAATATAAACCCAATCCGGATTACTTAGTTTATTATCCTCAGATCGATGGAATGAGGGATCGGGCTGCCGAGCAAGCGGTTAATAACAAGCTTAAAGAAATGTCTCAAGTAAAGTTCATCCCGGCAGACCAGCAGCTGGAATATGCTTATACAGGCGATTTTGACGTCATATTCTACAAGGAGCAGCTGCTTGTACTCGAGCTGAACGGTTATCACTATCCCTTCGGTGCCGCGCATGGCAGGCCGACCCGAACCTTTGCCTTGATTAACCTGGGGAACGGCAGCATGTATTCGCTGAAGGATTTGTTTAAGCCAGGCAGCGATTATGTGCGGGAGCTCAGCCGGATCGTCGGCAAGCAGATCAAGGAAGATCCTCAGTATTCGTACGTGTTCCCGGACAGTTATACGGGAATCGCTCCCGACCAGTCCTTCTATGTGACGGATCATGCGATTCATCTGGTGTTTTCGCCTTACGAGATTGCTCCTTACGCCGCGGGTTTTCCGACATTCACTATTCCGTTCGCACAGATCCGGGATATCATCAATACCGACGGTGAATTCTGGAAGGCGTTCCATTCCTGACATTTCATTCAGCACGCCGCTTTCTGAGGACAAAAGCCGTGCCTGGCCTTTTCATAAGACCGAACAAGGTTTAGAATAGATGAATATTGCCAGATTGATTACAACGTTGAAAGGACCTTCATGGTGGTAACATTTTTTCTTCTTATTATTTATCTTGCCTTCATTAGTTTAGGGCTTCCGGATTCGCTGCTTGGTGTCGCCTGGCCGGCCATGCAGCCGGATATCGGAGCGGCCTTTGAATCCGCGGGTGTACTGTCGATGATGGTGACCGGAGGCACGATCGTGTCCAGCCTGGTCAGCGGAAGCTTGGTCGAACGCTTTGGGACGGGGATCGTTACGCTTATCAGCTGTTTGCTGACAGCCAGCGCGCTGCTTGGGTTTTCGTTTGCGCCATCGTTGTTCTGGCTCATTCTGTTGGCGATTCCCCTTGGTTTAGGCGCAGGAGCCGTTGATGCAGGGTTGAACAATTACGTGGCAAACCACTACAAGGCCCATCATATGAGCTGGCTGCACTGCTTCTGGGGTGTCGGCGCAACGTTAGGACCGATCATCATGTCCTATTCCATGGGGACCGGCAATGCATGGAGAGACGGATATTATACCGTATCGATTCTGCAATTCGTGCTGGTCTTCATTCTGCTGCTTACGTTACCGCTATGGAAGATCGTGGCGAGCCATCATCAGCCTCAAGACATGCAGGATGTACATACGGGAACCGACTCCGCGAGCAGAGGGGAAGCCATGGTCAAGAAACGTGGGAATTCGCTGCAAATCAAAGGGGTAAAGGTTACCTTGCTGGCATTTTTGTTCTATTGCGGTGTGGAAGTGACCGTCGGTTTATGGGGAGCAAGCTTTCTGGTAGGGACCAGGGGGCTGCCTTTGGAAACAGCGGCAGTCTGGATATCCATGTATTACGGAGGCATTACGGTCGGCCGCTTCATAGCCGGATTCGTGACGCTGAAGATCAGCAATCTCACCCTCATACGGGCCGGGCAGATGACGACTATTGCAGGGGCCGTCCTGTTATTGCTGCCGCTGCATCCCTATCTGTCCCTCATCGGATTGATTGTCATCGGACTCGGCCTTGCGCCCATATTTCCTTGCATGCTGCATGAAACGCCGGCGCGCTTCGGCAGAGCCCAATCGTCCAGAATCATGGGGTATCAAATGGCTGTTGCCTATACAGGCACAACGATACTGCCCCCGCTCTTTGGGATCGTTGCAGCCCAGATATCCATCGGGTTGTTTCCCGTCGTCATCCTGCTGTTTGCCCTGATCATGATGCTGAGCTCCGAAAAGGTCAACCGGATCCTCTATAAAAGCGGGAAGAGCACGGTTTGATTCGAACCGGGCTCTTCTTTTGTCGGTTGGGATGGATATGTAATACAAAATCATAGAGTAGAGGTGTTTGACACATTATGCTTCATAACCCGACAGGAAAAGAACGCCTCGGATTAGCCTTGCTCCTTAGCTTGCTTGGCATATTAGGACCGTTCAATATCGACATGTATTTGCCCAGCTTTCCCGAAATCGCCGATGACTTAGGCGCGCGTGCATCGCTCGTCCAGCTAAGCTTGACATCCTGCCTGATCGGCCTTGCGCTCGGCCAGATTTTTGTGGGACCTATCAGCGATGCGCAAGGAAGAAGAAGGCCGCTCATCATTTCGCTGGTTTTGTTTGCCCTTTCCTCCTTGTTCTGCGCTTTGGCACCCCATATTACGGCGCTTGTCATCGCCAGATTCTTGCAGGGCTTTACCGCAGCGGCAGGTCTGGTCATCTCGCGCGCCGTTGTAAGGGATGTGTTCAGCGGCCGCGAGCTTACGAAGTTTTTTGCCTTATTATCCGTCATCAACGCGGTTGCCCCCATGGTTGCGCCGATGTCCGGCGGGGCCATACTGCTATTGCCGGGAGCGAGCTGGCATTCCATTTTTTATTTTTTAAGTATGTTCGGGGCAGTCATCGTATTGATCGTGGCCATACGGCTCCAGGAAACGTTGCCTCGCGAGAGAAGAACGCCAAGCTCCCTGGCCCATTCAGTGCGTACGATGGGAAGCCTGTTCAAGGATCGTTCCTTCATCGGTTACGCGTTGACGGTAGGCTTCATTCACGGCGGAAGCTTCGCTTACGTTTCCGGTACTCCCTTTGTATATCAAGGGATTTACGGAGTGTCGCCGCAAGTCTTTAGCATTCTGTTCGGAATCAATGGAATCGCCATTATAACAGGCAGTTTCATCATCGGCCGATTTGGCGGCATCATACATGAGCGGCGCCTGCTTCGCATCGGGGTTATGGTCTCGGTAAGTGCAACCTTGCTGCTGCTGATCATGACGATGCTCAAAGGACCTCTTGCGGTCATTGTCATCTTGATCTTTACGTATATGATCACGATCGGCATGGTGGCTACCAGCACGTTTACACTAGCCATGGAGAACCAGGGTCATCGGGCTGGAAGCGCGAGCGCAGTCATCGGTTTGCTTCCCTTAATGCTGGGTTCGATGGTGTCACCGCTGGTCGGGATTAACGAATCCACCGCCGTGCCGATGGGTGCCATCCTGTTCGTCACTTCCGTGCTGGGTGCGGGTGCGTTCTTCAAACTGACGAAACCGCAGGGGACGGCAGCGGATTATGGATACTGACCATGAGAGAGGGCGGTAAAGCGCGCTCTCTCTTTTAAGTTTGAACATGCTGCGAATATGCAAAATATCCCTTGCATGACATTCCCAACTCTGTGACAAAATGTACGAAGGTGGTGAATGGAAATGCGGATACAAAAAATCTTATTCGGAATGCTGTCTCTTGTATTGGTCACGGTAATAGGATGTCAGCACCAACAACCTGCCGAGCAGGATTTGCTGCGGGTAAAATCCGAACAAGGTGCGACGCATAAGAAAGTCATATTCTTGATGATCGACTCCCTTATGGCTCAGGCCATTGATAAGGGCATATCCCAAAAGCAGCTGCCCACCTTTCAGACCCTGATTGAACATGGGCAATACTACAAGGATCTGGTCAGCTCTTTTCCTACGATGTCCGTTACGATCGACAGCACGATGTTAACGGGAGCCTATCCGAACGTCCATGGCGTTCCGGGTCTGTTATGGTATTCGACCGACGATAAAAAATTGATCAATTACGGCACCGGGCCGATGGAAATCCTGAGGCAGGGGATCAATCCGGTCCTGACCGATGCGTTAATCCATCTGAACGGGGAGCATTTACATGCCGATTCGCGTACGATCTACGAAGATTTAGCCCGCAGAGGCTTGAAATCGGGGTCGATCAACGGCTTGGTATATCGCGGAACGACCGAGCATACGCTGACGATCCCGGATTGGATACAGGGTCCGACGTCCCTGCAGAAAAATATAAAAGTTAAAGGCCCGAATTTTTTAACCTTGGGAGCTCTGTCCAATCCCTTCGACGGCAACGAGAAATTGCCTGACGATCTCACTGAACGGATGGGGATGAACAATAAGTTCGCGATAGGGGCCGTAAATCATCTGATCCAAGCTGATAAGCTGCCGGATTTTTTGTATGTATATCTGCCGGACTTGGACCAGAAGCTTCATAAAAAGGGGCCGTCTGAGCTCGAAGGGGTCAAAAAGGTGGATCAGCAGCTTCAATCCTTGTTGCAGTCGTTCGGATCGCCGGAAAAAGCGTTTGAGGAGGCTATATTCATCATCGCCGGGGACAGCGGCATGACGCAGCTTCTTCCGCGTGAGCAGCGTTCGGAGATTGATTTGCCTGCTATGCTGAAAGGCATCCGTATATTAAAGCCGGGTGAGGATCTCAAGGATGAAACCGAGATTGCGCTGGCGGTGAATGAAACGATGGCTTACGTATATAAGTTCAAGCCGGAGCGTACGTTGCGAAGCTTGGCCGAAATCATTAGCAAGGATGACCGCATTGATTTTGTTGCATGGAAAGAAGACGAATGGATTCACGCCATGCAGGGATCCACGTATAAGGAGCTCCAATATAAAGAGAAGGGCAGCCTGATCGACCCTTATAAGCAAGCGTGGACCGTGAAGCAGGATGCCGAAGTGCTGGACCTTCAATTGAACGCCCAGACTCGTACTTTGGATTACGGGCAATATCCGGATGTGCTGGCGAGATTGTCAGGGGCGCTGAACTCCCATAAAGGGCAATTCTTGGTGGTCACGGCGAAACCGGGATACGAATTGGCCGACCGAAGCTCTCCGACCCATGAGGGGGGCGGGGGCCACGGATCGATTCGCCACATGGAATCGCTTGTTCCGCTGATCATTGTCGGAACAAACGAGAAGCCTTCGTATTTACGTATGGTTGACTTGAAAGCCTATTTGCTTGATTTGCTGGCGAATCACAATCAAAAGGCAAAATAGTGCTGCCGATGTTTTGCCTGTGCTAGGCACCCTTTTCCAATTTTTCTGGAGAAGGGGGCCTTTTTAGTAGGGATTTTTTTGGCCTTTGCCGTTATAATATGATGTAATTCTTGCCTAGAAAAAGAGAAGGAGTTGGACTAATATGTCATCAAGCCGCTTGATTCATTCCGTTATTTTTTCGCTTAAGCACGAGAAAGGCTCGGAGGAGGAGCATCGTTTTCTGGAGGACGGACGGGCTGCCCTCAGCACGATTCCAACGGTTCAGGAGTTTAAGGTGTTCAAGCAGATCAGTCCCAAAAATACATACGATTTCGGCTTCTCCATGAAGTTTGCGAGCGAAGCCGATTATGAGGCCTACAATGTGCATCCTCAGCATGTTGATTTTGTCGAAAATCGCTGGGAGAAGGAAGTCGAGCAGTTTCTGGAGATCGATTACAGCGAGATATAGAAGTGGCCCATAAGCAATGGCACCATAAATCATGTTAGGGGGAGAAAACATTGACTAGAGCAGGGGAAGGGTTGGAGCCTCAAATAACGCCGCGGCCGGCGCTTGGACGTCTGAAGCCTTACACGGCGGGTAAACCCATCTGGGAAGTGCAGCAAGAATACGGACTGGATCGCGTCATTAAGCTGGCTTCCAATGAAAATTCGCTTGGTCCTTCGCCAAAAGCATTGCAAGCCATTCAGAATCAGCTGCCTGACCTGCACCGTTATCCCGATGAACGCTCGTCGGTTCTTGCGCAAGCGCTTGGTCGGCACCTGGGATTGGCAGCGAATCAATTCATCGTGACGAATGGCGGAGATGAGCTGATCATGCTGATTTCACGGGCGTATCTGGAGCCTGGCGACGAGATTGTGGTGCCCGATCCGACATTTAGCGAATACGAATTTGGCGCATTTCTCATGTCGGGCACGGTCATTAAGGTGCCGCTGCGCGAGCCATATGCTTTCTCAGCTGAAGATATGCTGGCCGTCATTACGGAACGTACCAAAATCGTTTACCTGTGCACCCCGAATAATCCTACAGGCACCTACATGCCAGAGTCTGAAATGAGAAAGCTGCTCGACAGCCTTCCGGATCGCGTGCTGGTGGTCATCGATACCGCATACCGCCATTATGCCACGGCCTCCGATTATTCGGACGGCATCGATTTCATCAAGTCGGGTTATCCGGTCATCACCCTCAATACCTTCTCTAAAATTTATGGGCTTGCGGGCATTCGAGTCGGGTACGGCGCGGCTTCCGAAGGGATCATCCGCACGCTGCTGCAGGTTAAGGAGCCCTTTAACGTGAATGCATTGGCACAGGCAGCGGCCGCGGCCGCGCTCGGAGATGAAGAACATGTCGATGCATCCCGCCGGATGAATGAACAAGGAAGGCACCAAATCTATGAGGGACTGAGCCGATTATCGATTCCTTATGTCGAGAGCATGAGCAATTTCATTCTGGCAGAGCTTGGCGAACATGCAGACGACATCTACCATCAGCTGCTGGAACGGGGGATCATCGTCCGGTCAGCCAAAGGGTGGGGGCTTCCGCGTCATATTCGGATTTCGGTAGGAACCGTGGAAGAAAATCAAGGTTTGCTGGACGCTTTACGCGAGATCCTGGTCCATTCAACATAAACCGTTGAAGAAGGAATACAAAGGCATTACCCGGGAGGCAAGGATCACGTCAATAATCTTGCAGCAACCAACTCATCCTAAACAAAAAAAGAGCCGCAGGCGCGGCTCTTTTTGTTTTGAGTTCCATCTGTTTTTGATCCATTTTTCCGGGACCTACAGGTTTTTAAGATTGCCACGATTCTCAATGACGGTCGTCACGCTCAGCTTGAAATCCAGATCGGGATAATACGTCGTTCTCCAATCCTGCAGTTGTTCGCGGGTCAGATGGTTTCTGAAATGTTGTCCCAAGGCCAGTATATCCGCTTGTTCTTTTTGCGTTTGCTTAAACATCCGATTCAGCCTGGTGGTGAGCAGTTCTTCCAGCTTCCCGTTGATCTGCTCTTCCGTCGGGTGTCCCCTGGAGTCCAGGATGGTGACTTTCAGCCTGAGATGGCTTCGAAGGTAAGGTCTTCCATCCTTCATCCAGCTGCGATGAGTCAGCCTGTTGCTAATGATTTGAACGGTGGCGCTGTTCATAACCTCGACCTTCCCGAATGCGCTTTTTCCGTAAAAGGCATTGGCAACAAGGGTTTCGTCAGGACCGATTCGACCTGTCATCCTGCCATTCTTGATGATGGCTGAGCCTACGCATTCGATACTGGTGGATCTGCCTGCGCGAATGATCGGGACGATCACGTCGTGCGTATAGGAATGAATGCTTCGAAACATTTGCCATACGCGTGTGTCCGCCAACTGGGGGTTCCAACCGGCGTTTTTTTCAAAAAAATCATAAACGATGCTGCCGCTGTGCTCCGATTTCGCCTGCAATTCCGAAAAGAATTGATCCAGCTCTTCATCGCAGATCGCTAAAAGCGTTTTGGAAGAGATGTCCCTGGACCGATTAAAAGCGGAAATAATGTCTTCCATCCCCTTGCTGGCAAAGTTCTTATCCACGATGACGATTTTCAAATGCAGCAGATCCACTTGAGTCTCCATGTTCATGCTCATATGATCGATGATTTCATTGATGGTGTTGCCCGTGTCCGAAACGATATTGACAGTGCTGGTTTCATTCGTGACCGGAATGTCCAGAAACACCTTATATTGATTCTCCTCGGTTAACGAAATGCCCATGATCACCGGAAGCGAGCGATGGTTAATGTCTTTGTTATCCCAACAGCCTGCAAGCAAGGGGACCAGGGCGGCCAGCATGAGAAAGCACTTCAAAGGATGGCGGATGTTGAGCGGGTTGTCCATTTCAGGTTACCTCCGTTGCACGGTTTGTTTTGTGCTTGTGCCGCCATCCGATAAGGAACGTGATCAGCGGAAGCACCAGGAAAATATACAATCGCAATGGAATGATCAACACCTGCAAATTCTTGAGGTAATTCCAGTTGGGGATGGCCAAGGATATGGCAAACAGACCAGCGGTCAGAGCAATCAACGGATAGACCCTGGAGACGTTCGGGACAGCCTTCTGGGCAAGCGTCGCAAGGACCCATAGGGTTACTCCCAAGTACATCAGCGCAAACGCCATCAGACTTAATAAGAAGAATATCGTGATCCGATCAAACAACAGCCAGGTGATATTCACGGTATCTATGGTCATCAGCATAGGAAATTGGTATAACTCGGCAGTGGCTTGGCCAAAGGTCAGAAGCGGCAAATAGACCGATAAGAAGAACATGGGCAGCAGCAGAAGGGAGCCGAGCATCATTTTCTTGAGACTGATATGTATGGATGGAGGCAGCAATCCCAGGAAAAAGGAGCCGCCTGCGTAAACGAATAAACTGACCAGAAAATCGGGCTTTGCGATGAAATGCAAGGTTTGCTCGCGGTCAATGAGCGGCAGCAAATAATACCAATCCACATTTTGAAAGCCTAGGCAGAGAACAAACAAAATGGGGAACATGAACAACACAACCAACAGGACGCTGGTTCGAGCCATGCTGGACATTCCTTGCCACGCCATGAGAAAACCAATCGCAATCAATAGCAGCTGGACCGCCCACAACGGCGTGCTCGATAAGAAGACCAAAGTTAACATCTCGGAATAGGCCCTCAATGCTACGATGATAGCGATGCCGAAGTAAAAGAAAGCAGGAAGCAATAAGATCCACGCCAGGTATTTGCCGGTGCTGCGGAACATATCCACGACATTCGGCTGGGAGGCCCATTTGAGACCTTTAATGTACATATAAAGGGCAGCTGCATGCAGCGCATAGCTGATGGAGATTCCGATCCAGTGGCCCGTGTCCATGCCGGAAAACATGTCGGAGGGATAGAGGAAAAAAATAAGCCCCATATGACAAATCAGGTACAGGATGGTTGCTTGATAACCGTTCTTATCCATTTCGTTCATCCTTCTGATTCAATATTGGTAACGACAAGTAAGGAATCCCCATACTTTTTTGATGGCCCATATACGCACAGATGACAACGATTCCAGCAAGTAATCCCAGCATGCCATAGATGGCGGATAGTATGATCAGCAGATACTTGAACACTCGCACAGTTACGGAGTTTTGGAAACCTACCACCGTAGAAGAAGCTATGGTTGTACCCGCCAGCACAATAATCAACAGGTTGCTGACGAGTTTGGCGGATACGGCAGCTTGGCCAAGTATAATGCCGCCAACCATCGTAATGGTAGGACCCACGCTTTTGGGCAGACGGATGCTCGCTTCCAGGATGAGCTCCAGAACGATAAGGAGCAGCAGCGTCTCGACAAAGGCGGGATAAGGGACTTCTTGCCGGCTGTTAGCAATCGAGAGAGCCAGTTGAAGCCGAAGAACCTCAGGATTGACGGATACCAGGGCAACATAGAGTCCGGGAATAATCGTCGCGATCAATACGCCGACGATTCTCAAGAATCGGATCAGGTACATGAAGGGGAGGGGATAATTATGATCGTCCTTCATGCAGAACATATCCATGACAAGGCTGGGGATAATGATTGCGAACGGATAACGGTCAAGCATTAACACGGCCTTGCCCTGCTGAAGGGAGTGGGCTGCATTCTGCGGAAGTTCCGTCATGTTGAGGTTGGTAACGAGCGACCACGTGTTGACGCCAAGCATCTTCTCGAGCTGCTGGATATGATGAACATCCTGATCCAGACCCGCTTTGATTTTGGCTTGAATGGATTGTAATAAACGGGGTTTGATCTTGTCTTGCTGATAGATTAACAATAAGGATTTGGGATGGCTCTTTCCGACGGTGTACGTTTCCACTTGCAAGGAGGATCCGGTGCAATGTTTTCGAAGAATGCCGATGTTCGTATTGATATCTTCGAGAAAGGCGCTGCTGGAGCCGTATAATGTGTTCTCGGTTTCGGGAGATGCGACGGAGCGGGTGACAGTTTTCGATATCGGAAGAACGGCGCTGCAGGTTCCGGACACAGGTTCCAGAATGATCAGGTGGCCCTTCATGATGTCGGGTACAACCACTTCCAATTTGGGTTCAACAAGCTCGCCCACGATTTTAAGCAGATCAGCGGGCGGCAGGGCGATTTCGGTTAGATTCGAGGTTTGGGTTTGAAGCGATGCGATGCTCTGGGGAATATCCACTAATGAATCCAAACCGATCACCTGGACATGATATTGCAGCAATCGAATTTCAACATTGAAATAATCGGCGTTCGCTTTGAAGTATTCAGCCAGGCTTTCATTGAGATTCATATCTGCATCCGCTCCCCCGCCATACTTAATGTTAGATATCATTTCCATTTCAGCCTCTGCTTTATGCATGAAAAGTACGGCCCGCTGATGTCACAATCGCATTGCCTTAATTGTCTATATGTTGGAATAGACGAAAAAGGAGAGAAACTGAATGGAAAAAATGCTCATTATTAATGCTCATCCGAAGGTGGAAGCAGCCGCCTCTGTCAGTTTACAGGTGCTTCAGCATTTTGTAGAGGCGTACACGAAATGGAATCCAGCAGGGATAATCGAACAGGTAGATTTATACCGCGATCATATACCTGCGATTGACTACAGGGTTCTTGAGGCATGGAGCAAAAAGGGAAGAGGGGAGCCGCTTAACGAAGAGGAGCAGCAGATCACGGACCGGATGTCCGTCATCCTGAGGCAGTTTAAGGATGCGCGGAAGTATGTCATTGCCATGCCATTGCACAATTTCAACGTTCCGTCCAAGCTTAAGGATTATATCGACAACATCCTCATCGCAAGGGAGACGTTTCGATACACGGAGAACGGTTCGGAAGGTTTGCTAACCGATGGCCGAAGTTTGCTGGTTATTCAGGCAAGTGACGCCATTTACACGAATAATGACTGGTATACCGAGGTGGAATACTCTCATAAATACCTGAAATCCATGTTTAACTTCATGGGGATCATGGATGATCAGATCATCCGGGCGCAAGGGAATGCCATTCTGGATCGAGGTGAAATTCTGGAGAAAGCTTTTCAGGAAGCCGAAACAGCTGCGAAGGCCTTGGCTATGGCGGAGATTTCGAATAAAGAGCCGATACAAAGTGGATTAACGGAATAGGAATGTGCCATGAACAAGGCTGCCTGATGGCAGCCTTGTTTATATGTATCCGTGATCCTTTAAATAGCATGCAGGAGCATCATTCCGTCACGGATCTCGCCAGGCTCAAGATGGCCGTAGCCAAACAGCAGCTTGTTGGCGTGGAGACCTTTTTGAATGCTGTGATAATCCAGCGGCGTGATGCGTATTCGATCTTGCCTGATCTTCTGCCTGAAAGCCTCGTCAAAGACAGCACCGGGAAACCCTACAGCAAGATGCAAACCGGCTGCATCCCCCCAAGAACACCAATCATCTCCGAAGTGTTCATGTAATGAAGACAAGAGGACCTGCCTGCGTTCGCCGTAGATCTTACGCATTTTCCCGATATGCCTGTCAAATTTTCGGGTATGTAAAAATTCGGCCAAAGCAGCCTGTTCAAAAGGGGGATTCTGCACATCGGTATGGGTACGTAACCGGCTCCAGCTTTGTTGAAGCTGACGGGGAACCACCGCGTAACCGATGCGAAGCGCAGGGAATAGAACCTTGCTGAATGTGCCTACATAGACCACCCTATCGGGATCCATGGCATATAAAGGCGAGACGGAATCCCCGTAATATCTGAACTCGCTGTCATAATCGTCCTCAATGATATAGCTGCCGTTCTTCCTGGCGTAACGAATAAGGTCAGCGCGCCGGTCGGCCGGCAGGATACCGCCAAGTGGAAAATGGTGAGAGGGGGTGACATACACGGGAGCACTTGATTTGCCGCCCAGCAGATCTGTTTGCATGCCGCATTCGTCCACGGGAACTGGATGTATGCGATACCCTTTATTGATAAACGTTTGCAGCATCTCGATATTGCAAGGATCTTCAAACCATATCTCCTGACGGTCCCGAAAGAGCAAATCGGCAAGGACGCTGAGCGCATGCGTCGCGCCTGCCGTTATGTATATATCCTGGGCATCCACGCTGAGCCCTTTGCTGCGATATAGCCATAAAGCGATTTCATTGCGCAGCGCCGGCAGGCCCTGGGGCCCCGTATAACCCAGCAGGGCGGAGCTCATGCCGCCAAGGGTTTTCGATGAAATTTGCTGCCATGCGTACCGCGGGAATAATCTCAGTTCTGGCTGGCCCGTGCGAAAATCCGCTGCAAAGTCAGGAGGACCTTCTTTCTGCGCCCGTGGTGCGGCGTCAGTCGGAGGCTCCAGCACGATGCCTGGGGCGACGCGCGTCGGCGCTCCTTGCCTGCTGACCACATAGCCCTCGACGTTCAGCATGTCCAGAGCTTCGTTGACCGTGGCACGAGATACGTTCAGAACCCTGGCCAATTGACGGGAAGAGGGGACGGCTTCTCCTGACGGCAGGTTTCCTTGAACGATCTTATCCCTTATGGCCAAATAAATTTGGCGTTTGAGCGAAACTTCGCTGTTCCGATCTAATTTGATTCCCCACATGTAGGATCGACCTCCAACTGGTATGCTTATATTTGTGTTCAACTGGCTCTTTGATCATACCAGTTAATTTCATATGATTGTAGCATAGATTAGCGGTTATCGATTGGAGATTTCAAGGGGGTGTGATCATGTTGGAACGATGGAAAGTGATGCTTTATTTAATGGGGGCCTTCACGCTGGCAGGAACCTCTGTCATCACGGCATGGCTGTTGAACGGAAAGTTAGGTGCGTTTACGATAACGGCGGCCAGCTTATTGCTGGCTTTGTTATGCATGCTTCCTCTTTGCATGAAGGATTTGAGGAGAACGGTTGGAAGGCTGTCATGGGGTGTATGGGGGTATCTGTTTTTTCAGGCGCTCTTGGGTATGTTTCTGTTCCGGATGTTTCTATTGCATGGCCTTCTTCATACCAGCACGGCAGAAGCCGGAATACTCACGGGGACTACGCCCGCTTTTACCGTGATGTTGGCATTCATGATCCTGAAAGAATCGGTTAGCGGCAGCAAGCTGGCAGGCTTTCTCAGCACGGTAGGAGGCATCCTCGTATTACAAGGAATGCTCACGCCCGGCCTTTCTTTCAAGGTGCAGCACATATACGGGAACTTGCTGGTGATCTGCGCGGCTCTAAGCGAATCCGGCTTTAACGTGCTATCACGTATCGGTTCGGTGAAGCAAACGGCTTCTCCAAACCATGCCATCCATCCTGTAGTCCAAACGACGCTCGTCTCGGCGATCGCCTTCCTATTATGCTTGATTCCCGCAGGTTTCGAGGATCCTGTCCATTCTCTGGCCGCCATCGGGTTACGAGAATGGCTGGCACTGATATGGTATGGTCCGATCGTGACGGCCGCGGCGTTCATCATGTGGTATGCCGGCATCAAGCGCTGCCATGTTTCAACAGCTGCCGCTTTTTCCGGCATGATGCCTTTCACGGCTCTATTGTTATCTGTCATGGTGCTAAAAGAACCCGCTGGATGGGAGCAGTGGGGCGGAGGCATCCTGGTCATTCCATTGGCAGGCAGCAGGCCATAAGCCCTCCGTCGGCCAAACAGCTTCAGTCGGAACATGGAAGCCTAGCTGGAGTGAGGGAATAGGTTAACAAAAAGAAGCAGCGTTGATCGCTGCTTCTTTGGCTTGAGGAATCGGCAAGGCTCAGCATTTCAAGAGACTGGGATGCTATGATGCTTAAATGCTATTTTTCTTCGGGTCTCTTGATTTGAAGCGGCGGCGGAATAAGCCATCCTTTTTCCTTATTCATCTGAAGAATCCGTACACCCTGAGCCGTCTTGGCGAGATGATATTTAGCGAATAACGCACCGATATCCTCCCGGATCGATTGTCCCATGATTTGGCTGCATGCTACCAGTCCGAGCGAGGTGTCCGCTGCGATTTTGGCCGCGATTTCCGGATCCGTGAATCTGGCGCCAGCCGGAATATCCTCAAGTTTGACAGGGGGTCTTTCGGGAAGCCCCGGTGCGGGCGGGATTCCGTTGTCGGTAAGCAGCTCATCGCATTCTTTAATCTCGAGTTTAGCCTGTTCCAGCAGATCATTTAGAATTTTTTTAAGGTCTTTATCTCCCGCATGATTCAAATAAGCCTCGTAGCAGGACACCATTCCCTTTGCCAGCATGGAGGTTTCCCATACGCTAAAAATCTCCCCGTAATGCATGGGCTCATCTTTGGGATTTCCGCTTAATATACCCATCCGTATTCGCTCCTTTAATATTTATCCAAACAGAGTCATTATGTACAGGAGGGTATTGTTTCATTCTAATCAGAACGAAGTTCTCGGAAATTTGCAGGAAATCATTGTATCGGATGCTGACGCAAGGATAAAGACGGCAAGATCAACCTGATCGTTCCGGATAAACCAGATCCCGCAGTTGCGAAAGTGCTGCAGCATCCCGCGGTTTATATAAAAATTAATTATAATCATATGGCCTATATATAAGAGTTTGTTTAGGATGATACCCTTGAGTGCAAGGAGGGATTTGGATTGCGTTTATTTCCTGTCACTTACTCGCTTCTGTCTAAACAAGCGGTAGGGTTACATATCCAACACCATTATGAGATCGGTTCCGTTGTGAAAATTCAGTATTTCTTGCGGGGGATGAACGATTCGTATGCTGTAGAAACCGAGGTTGATAAGTATATCTTCCGCATCTATAGGGCTGATCGAAGAAACAGGTCTGACATCGAGTTTGAATTGGAATTGCTGCGGTTTCTCAGTGCAAACGGGATCAGCGTGTCAGAGCCCATTCCGGGAAAAGACGGCGCGTACCTTAGCGGATTTAACGTCATGGAGGGAACCCGGTACGGGGTTCTATTTCAATATGCGGAAGGACACGAGATGCCGATTCACGCCGCAGCGGACAGTTACCGGTTCGGTGAATCCATCGGCCATATGCATAAGGCGGCGGATCAATTTGAAAGTCGGTCTGCAAGGGAACGGCTGGATATGGAGTTTCTTATAGATCGGCCTTTATCCATTATCAGATCCTATATGGAGCATCGGTTGACGGATGTTAACTACCTTAGTGAAATGGCAACGGAACTTAAGAAACGAATCTCGGAGTTTAAGGTTCAAGGTTTAGATTGGGGCGTGTGCCACGGAGATTTGCACGGCAATACGAATGCTGCGTGGACAGAGGACGGAAAGCTGACCCATTATGATTTTGATTTATGCGGTTACGGCTGGAGAGCTTACGATATTGCGGAGTTTAGGCTGGCCAGAGAAATACATAGCAGACATGACCCCGAGGAAGTCGAAAGATTATGGGACGCCTTTCTGAGAGGGTATTGTAGCGCCAGATCTCTCGGCGAAAATGATCTAGCTGCAGTCCCTGTATTTGTTGCCGCTCGGCAGCTTTGGCTCTTTGGTCTATGCTTTCGCGATTCGGAATTTGTAGGCATTGCCGACTTTGATGAAGGTTTTATAGATAGCAAAATGCAGTATTTCAAGCGTTTGGAATATGTCTAGGATGGAGGTAAATATATGAAAGTTACCGTGGAGTTAACCGATGCTTCCGCCAAATTTATGATTAACAATCTATATCCGCTATATTTGCATGATTTATCGGAGATATGGGGGTGGAAGCCCAATCGATACGGCGTCTTTGAAGATGACGATACTAGAACCTTATATGACCAGAATCAAGTTTTTGATATATGGTGGGAGAAGCCCTCGGTTTTGTTTCCCTATCTGATTCGAGTGGATGGTATTCCGGCAGGCTTTGCCTTGGTAGCAACCCCGCCATACACGTTTGGCAGTGAATTTTACATGAATGAGTTTTTTGTTATGAAACCCTTCCGGGGCAAGCATGTTGCTGAGAATGCTGCATCGCAAGTGTTCGGCAAGCATGCCGGCAGCTGGGAAGTCCAGACGAATGCCACCGATCGCAATAAACGGGCGCAGGCATTCTGGAGAAAGACGATGCACAACTATGTTTCGCCCTCTCCCATGCAGGAATTTGTTGCAGCGAGGGACGACAAAGAGATGCTGATCTTTCAGTTTGTTACATCGCGGGTGTAAAGTCTGACACACCTATATGTCTTCTAAACAAAAGAAGTGATCGACATGGCAGAAAAACAATTCATACTTGAGGTATGAGTTGTTTTTTTATTTATGGTTCGGGTGTCCCTTTTTTGGAAGATGAGGGGTTATACAGACGTAAATAAGATTTACATGGAGGTGCGTCTTCGAATTGGATTCGATCGAGGAGTACGTGAGACGTGTTAAGGCCGGTGAGGTGGATTGTTTCGAGCCTATCGTCGAAACGTACAAAAAACAGATTTACCTATATTGCTGCCGAATGCTCGGCTGCAAGCAGGATGCGCAGGATGCCGTCCAGGAAATCTTTATCAAAGCGTTTACCAAGCTTAATACCTATGAAGCCAAGGTTTCGTTCTCATCATGGTTATACAAGATTGCATATCATCATTGTCTCAATATTCTTCGTAAGCGACGAGTTCGCATGCGAGTAAGCCGACTGATCAAACCTACGGGTTATGCTGATAGCGTGGAAGAGACGCTGGAGCGCAAGTGGTTTAGCGAACCGTTGGAATATGCCATGACCAAGCTCTCGGCAGAGGAGCGAAATCTGCTTGTGTTGCGGGTTTTTGAAGATAGACCATTTACGGAGATTGCGCAGATTCTGGATAAGAATCTAAGCGCGGTGAAGAAAAAATATGCTCGGATGAAACAGAAAGTCATCCAACTGATTCAGGAGAAGGAGGGGACGGGGTTATGCGAGATTCGGGACAGCCGGAGCAAGATCGAATTCTGAGAAGCATGGAATTGCACTCTGTGGATGAAGAAGTAGACGTGACTCCCGCCATCATGCAAAAGGTGCGACAAATTCACCGGAAGAAACACGGAAGAAATGACGGCAATGGGAAGAAAGCCTTAATGATCGCAATGCTTACTGCCATTTTGATTCTTTCGTCGCTTAGTGTTTACGCCAGTCATTATTTGATACAGATCAAGAACAAGGAAGGCGAAGTCATTCTGTCTACCATAAAGCCATGGAAATATTCAGAATCGGAATATAACGCCAAACGTGTGAAAGAGACGGAAGAAGAGCTGAGAAAGAGGTTAAAGCCGGGAGAACAGGCGGTATTTTATATCAAGGACCTGCACATGACGCCACTCGTCAAAGAACAACCTCTGAATTATTTTTATATGTTGACTAAGCATTCAAATTATCAGGAACTCGCAAAAGAAATCGAGGATAAAGGCGCTCCCGTGCTTCAAGAGCCTGAATATGTACCGAAAGGGTATCGTTTTGATTATGGACAGATTCAAATTAGGAACAATCCCGTATGGGGCACACCGGAGTATGAAACTCTTCTGAATGAACTCAAAGAGCAGGCAGGAAAGTCGGATGTAGAACAGGGACTGTTCTATAAGGTTGTTCCTTGGTTCAAGATTGCATCTACAGGAATGGAATATCGTAAAGGCGAATATCGGATCAAGATGGTAGCTTTTGCCCGAGAGAAGGGCTCCAAGGCCGGGGTGCCCACAAACCAAGCCATAAAAATAAAGGTGAAAGGGAAAGAAATGATTCTGTCAGCCAATCCATCCAGCCCTTCGCGCAGCTTGACTTGGCTAAGTGACAATGAAGAGGTGCTGTATATCATTACGGATGACCCAAAGGATCCGTTGTCCAAGGATGAGTTTGCGAAGATCGCAGCTGGTCTTGTTTCGGAATAAACGATGAGCCGCTTTTTTTTACAAAATGTCCCTTTTTGATGACGGCAAGGTGTTATATAAGATGTTATTAAAACCAACTCAAAGGGCTTTGCCGCCGAAAGGAGCACGAATGGAACATGATTAAAAACAAGATGAAAGTCGCATTATTTCTCGCAGCCACGATGATGGTCGGATCCATCAACGCATACGCAGCCAGTACCGAAGGCATTTCGATTTCAAAGACGATGTCTGCCAAACCTGAGAAGGGAGTCGTTTCATATGACGATCAAATCACGGACTTGGTCAACAGACTTAAGCCAGGCCAGATGATTGCCTACTATGCTGCCGATCAGGAATTTAACCGAACAGATCAAATCTACTTTACATCCAAAGGCTTTGCTTTCACTAAGTATACGGATTATTTGGCGAAGTCGAAGGCAATGAGTGCACCGTCTCTGACCAAGCCTGCAGCCTTGCCGAAAGGGTACACTTTCAAGAACGCGGTTGTATACTTAAAGAGTCCTGAAAGAACGTCGAGCTTATACAAGAAGCTGGACAAGGAATTGAAGGAGAAGGCTGCGAACGGCGAGAAATTCGTGTATTCCGAGATCATGAAGGTGAATGAAGCATCCGCCGCGATTCTGAACTATGAAAAAGGCAAAGTAAAGCTTCAAGTCGTAGCGAGTGATATCGTTCCCGAACAGCCGATAGGCGGAACGCCCGTACCGCAGGAGAAACCGAACGAATCCAAGGAAACCATCGTCATTAACGGTGTCGAATGTGTCTACACCGCCGACTCGAAGGGAAGGGATCACCTGGATTGGGTGGATGAGGAGCAACAGATTCGTTACAGCATCTGGGCGGAAGACGTCAAGTCTGATATTCTTCGCTATGCCCAAAATATGCTTGCTCAAAAGTAGAAGCTCTGCCTTTAGATCCGGTCGATGCAATAACCCATGTTTATATTTTTTGCTCTAACGTCTAAGCTCTTTCATATAACAAACATAGGATATTGTGTTCCGAAAATAAAGGAGGCTAGAACCCTGAGTGAAGTTGCTGGATACAATGGCGGATCGGTTGGAGCGGTGCTGGTTCTCTTTATTCTCTTGGTCATCATCTTGTCTGCTTTCGGATTCGGAATTGGAGTTTAATAGGTAATGAAAAAAAACCGCACCGTTTGCACGGTGCGGGTTTCTTCCGTTCATTGCGAGGCATGGCTTCCCGTTGACGAGATCGCATCGGATTCTATAAGCAAGGACAACCATTGGCTATATAACTCCCACGGTTTCTCTGAGTCCAGCAATGCTTTGCAGGTATATATCCCTTCTTCGACGGACCTGACCTTGTCCGCCAACTGTAAACGTACCGCACCATTCAGCAGCACCTGGTAGATAAAAGCGAGATCCCCTTTGCCTAGCAGAACCTTTTCCGTAGCGTCAGCTTGTTCGGAAGGAGTCCAACCGATATCCGGAACCGGTACATCTAGCCCGTACGTCTCGGGATCGATGATCTGCAGGCAGGCCTTACCGTTTTCGATCCGGTATGTCCGCGTGGGCCGGTGAATGAATAGTTCATCGGAGCCTTCACTGCCTTGAATAATGATCGCTTTTCGATAATCGAGTTTCATGATGAGTCGGCTTAACCGGTCAAAGACCGTATTATGGTATACGCCGAAGGTTAGATAAGGGGAGTGGGAATAATCGACAAACTTTTCCGCCGTGTTGAGCACGGTCCGCATCCCCAGTTCCTCACGAATCGGGCGAAGCTGCTTTAGCGGAGGGCACCATTCTTCCGCATCTACATATAATACGCCCGTCCGTTTAGCCGCCCGGATGCATGAGTCTTTTGCCAATGCCGGTCCGGTTATTCCTTTCGCCGCGAGTATATCCGACAAGGTAATCCCCCACTTTGGAGGGAGGGATGCAGTCCCGTGCAGCGTAACAGGAAGATCGGCAGCCGCGAGCACAAAAGCAGTAGCTAACGTCGAGAAAAAAGAAGACTTTCTGCCGTCATAAGGACCTGCGCAGTCGATACCCTCATGAAGAAACGAACGGTCCGCATATTCACGACTGACCTTCACGAATGCTTCCAATTCTTCCACGCTTTCCATCTTGATGCGTTCAGCGATGAAAAAGGCGCCGATCTGCGCAGGAGTAGCCTGTGCACCCAGAATCGATGCGGCAGCCTGGAGGGCTTCCTCGTAAGTCAGGTCCCGAGCTCCGCGTTTGCCGCGCCCGACTTCTTTCAATAAATGAATCATGATTTTTTGGCACCTCCTGAACCGGTCTCTTGGAGCAATTGATACAGCTTTACGATCGAGGTGGCGACGTCCACCATTCTTTTTCTTTCATTCATCGCCTGTTTGCGCAGGACATCGTAGGCTTCGGATTCCGAAATTTGTTTCATTTCACATAGAATGCCTTTGGCCATATCAATCCATTTTCGTTCTTCAATGCGGGCTAGGAGCTGCGTTTTTTCGTTATGCCACTGTTGACGTGCGTAAAAATGCTTTGAACTAAAATGAAGCGTCCAATGCAGCTCATGCTCCTTCATGGAGGGGAATAAAAGTCCATCAATTGTAACATCATCTTCACATGCTTCGAGAGATTGTGAAGCGGCATGGTCGCTGCACCACCACAGAACCGGCACGCGCTTTTGTTGTTCAAGGGTGCTGCACCATGGCTTGATCGAGGCGACCGGAAGATGGAGAACCGTTCCGTCAGCCTCCATGATTCCGGCCAACGCTTGCTTCTCATTTCGAGCAAGGTGGATCTTATAGCCGTAAGAACGAAGGATAAATTCCGGAAGAAGCGCCTTGGCAGCTGTGTCACTTCGCTCTGAAGCAGGGACCGGATGGTGGATAACCAGCAATGAACGCATGGATTGACGCTCCCTTCATAAATGAAATCCTGTCAGAGATTAAGCTTTAGCACAAAACAGAAACTATGTTAATTTATATAACATAAATCACAAGTGGATGTCGATAATTAATTAAATTCCTAGTTTTCGTGTCAAATATGTTGACAGAATTCAAATGCGTAGTGTATATTTCCCTCAAGAACTTTATACTTCCCGGATACAACGGTGTATCCCATTAGCGGCAAAGAAGCCTGTTTTCGTTCCCGGTCAGAGTGTGCCTACTCTGCTGGATCGAATGCAGGCTATTTTGGTTTTTTAAGATTTGTTGATGGATGAGTATATCGAAGGTGTTAGACGGAGGGAGAGCGAACCATGACAAAAAAGAAGCTAGTGATGATCGGGAATGGCATGGCAGGAGTACGGGCTATCGAGCATCTAATCAAGCTTGCGCCCGATGCGTATGAGATTACGATATTCGGAGCGGAGCCTCATCCGAACTACAATCGGATCATGCTGTCATCCGTCCTCGCAGGCGGAACCGATTTGAAGGAAATCATTATTAATGACTGGGATTGGTACAAGGAGAACCGGATCCAATTGCATGCAGGCCAAACGGTGAACCGGATCGATACGCAGCATCGCAAAGTATTCTCCGAGCAAGGAGCTGTCGCTCCCTATGATGCTTTGATTATTGCGACCGGCTCCAATCCGTTTATGTTGCCTTTGCCGGGTGCCGACAAGGAAGGCGTGATCGCCTTTAGGGACATCCAGGATTGCGAAACGATGGTGAAGACGTCGCAGCAATATAAGAAAGCGGTGGTCATCGGCGGAGGCCTCTTGGGTCTGGAGGCTGCTCGAGGTCTTCTGCATCTGGGCATGGATGTATCCGTGGTTCACCTGAATCCCTATTTAATGGAACGGCAATTGGACGAGACGGCAGCCAAAATGCTGCAACGTGAACTCGAAACCCAAGGAATGACGTTTTTGCTGAATAAACATTCGGAATCGATCTCGGGTCGGAAGCGGGTGAGGGCGCTCCATTTTACGGACGGCAGCAGCGTCGAGACCAATCTGATTGTGATGGCCGTCGGGATCAAGCCAAACGTTTCCCTGGCACAGTCCTCCGGGATTGAGGTTAACCGTGGAATCGTCGTTAACGACTATATGGAGACGAACGTCCCCGGCGTCTATGCGGTGGGCGAATGCGCGGAGCATCGGGGCATCGCTTATGGGCTTGTAGCCCCGCTGTACGAACAAGGAGCGGTACTCGCCAAGCATTTGGCAGGTGTGGATACGAGCGGATATGCCGGTTCCGTCACGTCAACGAAATTAAAGGTGTCCGGCGTGGATGTATTCTCCGCAGGTCATTTTGCAGACCCGGAAGGAACCAGATCCATGCGATATCAAGACGAGGTCGAAGGGGTTTACAAAAAAATCGTCGTCCGCGAAGACCGGCTCATCGGGGCTGTTATGTTCGGCGATACGGGGGATGGACCCAAGCTGTTTTCGCTCATGAAGAGCGGGGAATCCATCAAAGGCAGAGAGAAGGAGCTTCTGTTAGGCTTCGCGTCTAACGCAGGCGTTGTATCCACGGAGCAGCGGCTGGCTCAGCTGGCGGATGATGAGATCATTTGCGGCTGTAACGGCGTATCGAAAGAAGCGATCAAAGATGCCATTCTTACGAAGAATTGCAACACCGTCGCATCCGTTAAAGCTTGTACCAAAGCTTCGGGATCCTGCGGCGGCTGCAAGCCTCTGGTCGAGGGACTCGTTCAATTATACGCCGGGGATGCTGCCGGAGAGCAGGTAAAAGAAGGGATATGCGGGTGTACTTCCCTTGGGAGAGATGAAATTATCGCCGAGATCACCCGTCTTGGACTGGGTACCGTGAAAGAAGTGATGAACGTGCTGGGATGGGACAATCCGGAGGGGTGCTCCAAGTGCCGTCCATCGCTGAACTACTATCTCGGCATGCTGTTTCCGGAATCCTACGTGGACGAGAGGGAATCCCGTTTCACGAACGAGCGGTACCATGCCAACATTCAGAAGGATGGCACGTATTCCGTGGTGCCCCGGATATACGGTGGGGTGACGTCGCCTTCGGAGCTAAAGAAAATCGCCGAGATTGCGGAAAAATTCGATGTGCCGATGGTCAAGATTACAGGCGGACAGCGGATCGACCTGCTCGGCGTCAAGAAAGAGGATTTGCCGAGGATGTGGGAGGAGCTGGATATGCCTTCCGGGTATGCTTACGGTAAAGCCCTCCGTACGGTTAAAACTTGCGTAGGGTCCACGTTTTGCCGATTCGGCACGCAGGATTCCATAGGTATGGGCGTGCGTTTGGAGAAAGAATTTGAGCGGCTGAGCACCCCGGCCAAAGTGAAACTGGCGGTTTCCGGATGTCCTCGAAACTGCGCGGAAGCCACCATTAAGGATTTTGGCGTTGTGGCAATTGATGGCGGCTGGGAACTGCACGTCGGCGGCAATGGAGGCGTTCATGTCCGGGCCACGGAATTGTTATGCGTCGTTAAAACCGAAGACGAGGTGGTCGAATGGGCCGGAGCCTTTATCCAATATTACCGCGAGAACGCTCAATGGAATGAACGGACGTCGGTTTGGATCGAGCGGGTGGGCCTGGACCATGTGAAACAAGCATTGGAGAAGAAAGAGGACCGCGCCGCTCTTGTTTCCAGAATAAAGCTGGCTTTAAGCAAGCAAAAGGATCCGTGGAAGGAGATTACGTCAGACAGCGGGCTTCGTAAAAATTTCGTGCCATTGCCTGACGCCGAGGCTGTGACGAAATAGGGGGAGAACCAATATGGCGAAACTGCATGTAGGGTATGTGAACGAAATCGATCCTAAGGGATCAAGAACCATTGAAATCGGGGGAACGGAAATTGCGCTGTTCCGCTTGTCGGACGGCAATATTCTGGCCGTCGAAAACAAGTGCCCGCATAAAGGAGGCAAGCTTTCGGAAGGGATGGTCTGCGGGAAGCAAGTGCACTGTCCCCTGCATGATTGGAAAATCGATCTGTGCAGCGGGCAGGTTCAAGAGCCGGACACGGGTCATGTAAACACTTATCAGATCGAAGTGGATCCGGCAAGCGGCGCGATTTACTTGCTGGATCGTACAGCATAACGCGTTTTCTGCCATTTTCCGCTGTCATGTCTGAGGCTGTCATAAATGTTAAGGATTGATCTCATTAGAAGGAGTAGACCGACATGGATTACGTGAAACCGGATCAGGTGATGCATGACATGATCGAGGCTGGGGCCGCGAAGGCGCGGCTGAAGACTTCGCAGATGCTTATTCGAGGCATACTGTCCGGCGCTATCCTGGCATGCGCCACCACGCTAGCATTTACAGCTTCGACCCAAACGAATATCCCGATGGCGGGCGCGCTCCTATTTCCGGTTGGCTTTGTCATCATTGTAGTGCTGGGTTTAGAACTGGTCACCGGAAGCTTTGCACTCTTGCCGTTAGCCGTCCTGCAGAAGAAGGTGTGGCTCTGGAATCAAATCCCCGTGCTTATAGGTAACTTTATCGGCGGATCGGTATGTACCGGGGCGATGCTGTACATTGCCCAATATGGATTCGGTAAGAGACGCGGGGTTACGCGGATGGCGACCGGTTATTCTGGCCGCGGGGTTTTGGAGGCGACGGCCGTTTCCGTCGAGAAAAGACGATGAGGCCGGGCATGGTGCATATCGTCGGCGCAGGACCGGGAGACCCGGAGCTGATTACGCTGAAAGCCCTCCGGCGTATCCAGGAAGCGGACGTCATCATGTACGATCGACTGGTGAACGAGGAGCTGTTGAATTACGCGAAGAAGGATGCTTTGCTTGTATACTGCGGCAAGGCACCCGGACGCCATTCTCTTCCGCAGGAGAGGATCAACGAGAACATGGTGGCCTTTGCCCTAGACGGTCATCATGTCGTCAGACTCAAGGGAGGCGATCCGCTGATCTTTGGTCGAGGGGGAGAGGAAGCTTGCGAATTGGCTGCACGCGGCATTCCCTTCGAATTCGTGCCAGGCGTTACCTCGGCTGTGGGCGCTTCCTCGTCCGCAGGAATTCCTCTGACTCACCGCGGAGCCAGTACCTCGGTCGCTTTTGTCAGCGGAACGAGCTGCCATGGTAAGGAGCAGAGCGTGAGGTGGGACTTGCTGGCGCACAGCGTGGATACGCTTGTGGTGTACATGGGTGTCAGCAGAATGGACGGCATCTGTAAAGAAATGATCGCTCATGGCAAGCCGCCGTGGACTCCCGCCGCCATCGTCGAGCAGGGAACCAGGGCGGAAGAGAGAATCTTCACGGGTACGCTCGGAACCATCTACAGGATTTCTCATCGGATGAACGTGAAAAATCCGGCCCTGCTGATCATTGGAGAAGTGGTGCGGGTCAGAGAGCAGCTCCTGAAACTGGCGGCGGATGCGCAGGAGAAGACAGGTTAACCCTTGTGCAGACATGAGGAGATGTATGCGCAGCCTGCAATTACGCTAGATACTTTTAACCATGGAGTGAACCCTTCTTGATTGGGGGTTCACTTTATTTTGCTGTGGAACATGTTAGCGGGGATGGGAAGGCATACAATAATACGGACCCGGCATTCGAGAATATCCGATTCTTTGCCGCTGAGAGAGGAAAACGCTTACAACTCGAAGAATATCATGTTTACACCATCTGTAACGATCAAGCTGGAGTGAAGTCGAAATTATTTGTTTTAGTAAAGGGAAAGAACGGGGGAAATGCATGAAATATGACGTCATCGTGATAGGAGCCGGTTTATCGGGTCTTGTGGCTACCGCCGAAATGGCCGATGCCGGCAAGCGGGTGCTGCTGCTTGACCAGGAACCGGAAAGCTCTATTGGCGGGCAGGCATGGTGGTCTTTTGGCGGTTTATTCCTTGTCGATTCGCCCGAGCAGAGAAGATTGGGGATCCGGGACTCCCGTGAACTGGCATGGCAGGATTGGCTTGGAGCCGCTGGTTTCGATCGGGAGGAGGACGAGGATCTGTGGGGGCGGAAATGGGCCGAGGCCTATGTCGACTTTGCCGCCGGCGAGAAGCGGGCATGGCTGCATTCGTTAGGAATTCGGTTCTTCCCAGTCGTCGGCTGGGCGGAACGCGGCGGATATCTCGCCGAGGGCCACGGCAATTCCGTTCCGCGTTTTCATATTGTGTGGGGGACAGGGCCAGGTGTCGTACAGCCATTTGAGTCCAGGGTCAGAGACGCCATCCGTTCCGGCTCAGTTGAATATCGTCCGCGTCACCAAGTCGATGAGCTGATTACGCGCGAGAATGCCGTCATCGGAGTAAGGGGCTCGGTCCTTGCACCGAGCTCGGCCGGCCGGGGCGAAGAAAGCTCCCGCGAGGTCGTCGGCGACTATGAATATTATGCGGAGGCTGTGGTTGTCTCCAGCGGAGGTATCGGCGCCAACCACGAGCTGATCAGGCAGCATTGGCCGTCCCGGCTAGGCAAGCCTCCACGAGCGATGCTCTCCGGCGTTCCCGCGCATGTGGATGGACGGATGCTGGGAATAACGGAGCAAGCCGGCGGGCGGGTCGTCAATCGAGACCGGATGTGGCATTACACGGAAGGGATTAAGAACTGGGACCCGGTATGGTCCAAGCACGGCATCCGGATACTGCCGGGTCCATCGTCAATATGGCTTGATGCCAAGGGGCAACGTCTTCCTGCTCCGAATTTCCCGGGTTTCGATACGCTGGGAACCCTGAAAGCCATTCAGGATACGGGCTTTGACTATTCCTGGTTTCTTCTGACCAGAAAGGTCATTGAGAAGGAATTTGCCCTGTCCGGCTCGGAACAAAACCCGGATTTGACCGGAAAGAGCATCCGTAAAGTGCTGGGAAGGGCAAGCTCGGGCATTCCTGGCCCTGTGCAGGCATTTCTGGATCACGGGGAGGATTTTGTTGTCGCCGATTCACTGCACGAGCTTGTGGACGGCATGAATAAGCTTGCAGGCAGCGATCTGGTCAAGCTGGACGATTTGAAGCGCCAGCTTGCCGCCAGAGACCGCGAGATGGACCAGGCTTTTACTAAGGATCTGCAGATCACGGCGCTCCGGGGAGCAAGGAATTATATAGGCGATCGCTTGGTGCGCGTAGCCAAGCCGCATAAATTTCTTGATCCGGCCCATGGTCCATTGATTGCGGTGCGCCTGCATATTCTTAGCCGGAAAACACTGGGCGGGCTTCAAACGGATCTATCGGGGAGGGTGCTGAGTGCATCCGGCGAACCGGTTCCCGGGCTCTACGCGGTTGGAGAAGCGGCCGGCTTTGGTGGTGGGGGCGTTCATGGTTACCGTGCATTGGAGGGAACGTTTTTGGGCGGCTGCCTGTTTACGGGAAGGCAGGCGGGGCGGAGCATCGCACAACTGTAAGGTTCAGGAGGTCGTCCATCCTTGGAAAATTGTGCAAAAGGCCCCTTATCGTTGTCATCCTCCCCCCAGTCATAATAATGAAACAGCCTCCTATCGAAGTCGATAGGAGGCCGTTTTCAGTTATGGCTTAAGGAAGGATGTTGCCGGCCGCGCGGTAAATGGCGTACCATTCCTCGCGAGTCAGCGTAATATCGCCTGCTTTGATGCAGTCATTCAAGCGGTTGATATTCATTGTTCCGATGATGGGCTGCATTTGTGCAGGGTGGCGAAGAAGCCAAGCAATGGCAATCGTCGTATTGGTAACGTTATATTTTTCAGCGATTTCATCGATCTTCTGGTTAAGCTCAGGGAACTTGTCGCTTCCAAGGAATACGCCTTCGAAGAACCCGTATTGGAAAGGCGACCAAGGCTGAATCGTAATGTCGTGCAGTCTGCAGAAATCCAGAACGCTGCCATCGCGGTTAACCGCGGCGTCGTTCTCCATATTCACGTTGATTCCGCTTTGAATCATGGTGGTATTCGTGATGCTAAGCTGCAGCTGGTTGGCCACGAGCGGCTGTTTCACTGCTTTTTTCAACAGCTGGATCTGCATCGGATTCTGGTTGGATACGCCGAAATGACGCACTTTCCCGGAGCTTTCGAGCTGATCGAATGCTTCAGCCACCTCTTCAGGCTCAACCAAAGCATCCGGACGGTGGAGCAGGAGAACGTCGAGATATTCGGTACGAAGTCTTTTGAGGATGCCGTCGACGGAATTCAAGATATGCTCTTTGGAGAAATCGAACATGCCCTGACGGATACCGCATTTGGATTGAAGAATGATCTTCTCGCGGACTTCCGCATTCATATGTATCGCATCTGCAAAAATCTCCTCGCAAGCTCCGCCGCCATAGATGTCGGCATGGTCGAAGAAGTTGGCTCCTTGCTCCAGTGCGGATTGCACGAAACGTTCGGCTTCGGCTTTTTCCAGCGAATTTATGCGCATGCAACCCACGGCTACAACAGGTACTTCCAGTGAACTGCTTCCTAGTTTCATCGTTTTCATGATTGCGGTCCTCCCATTCAAAATAGGTTAATTGTACGGCCGCCGCGCTATAATGAAGGGCAGCCGAGAACGTGTAAGCGAACGACTAGATGAATAGGTTCATGCTGACAGTCTCTAATGTATTGTGACATGCAGACGGCGCAATGTACAAGCTTTAATTTTCTCTCCCATGCAGCAATGTGGGTTCTGGATCCCACATGCGATTTCGCGTCCTTGGATTCACCGCATCCTAATGCAGGGCCTTTACATTTCGATGACGATCCGGCGTGAACAGCTCCGGCTGATCCCATAGGCCGGGATGAAGGTTCGTTCCGTATAAATGTTCTCTTCTGATTTGAACAATGTCACACCGCTGTTCTCTACTATCAGGAATTCAAGTCAAAAGTTGAAACCGGGCTGCTCCCTTGCAGGATTCCCATGCGCAGACGAGAATTCATTAGGTAATATTTCAAAAAGATGAACCCAGGAGGTTAAGAAGATGGCTGCAGAAATAACCAAGGTGTACAAAGAACAGATCCCGTCAGCGCGTTTGATCGGCAAACGGTATACGGACGAGCATCGAAATGCGGCAGGAAGCTTCGCGGACCAATGGGAAGAATGGTTCGCCAATGGTTGGTTCGAAAAGATCGGGCAGCTTGGTTGTTTGCCGGAATCGGAGGATGCTTCTTACGGTCTTATGCGAATGAACGGGATTCAGTTTGAATATTGGATCGGTTTGCTTTTCCCGAAGCATACCGAAGTGCCGGAAGGATTTGACCATGCGGATCTGGAAGAAGGCGCTGCGGGGATATGTTGGTTATATGGCAAGGATAACGGGGAGCTATTCGGTATGGATCCCCATAAACGATGCATGGCGAAAATCGCCGAACAAGGCTGGAGCTTGGGCGAGAACCCGTGGTTCTTTGAACGTTATCATCCCGTCCGTTTCATGACGCCGGATGAGCAGGGGAATATCATCTTGGATTATGGCGTTTATTTGAAATGAGACGTTCGATTCGCTAGGCATGAATGAGAGCCGCTCCAATGGAGTGGCTCTTAACCGTTCTTTCGATTCAGTTAAACAAACTACACGCCAGACTCGAGCTCGCTGTTTCTGTGGAGATGCATGAAGCGCTTAGCCTCTGCTCACGAATTTCTTCGCATTGTCTACGTCCAGCTTTTTAACATGTTGAGTTAATAGATTCTTGTCACTGACGATCCAGGTGTGATTGTTGGAGTTGCGTCTTCGATTCGCTAAGAAATGATACGGACTGCCCGAGTATATTCTATAGTTACGAGCTATACAATCAGCACAAAATTGGACGCACTCGCTGCGATTTTGATTCGGGAATGATACTTGATCGAATACATGCCGTTTAATCAGCATGGTCGCGCCTTGTACAAGGGGAACCCATTGATTGGACATGTTAGGGTAACGGTGGAGAAGAGCTTTTTGTCCGGCAAGCTGCATGAAGTGCGCTCTCTTTCCTACAATATCAGCGCGAGTCTTGATCATGAGACGGACGCTTTCGTTCAAATAATCAGGTGCGTAATAGTCATCATCATCAAATTTAGCAATGAGGCCGTGTTTGGAGATCTTTACTCCATAATTAAGGCAGCTGCCGAGAGATAATCGTTCCGGTTTGCTATATATTCTGACGTTGCGATATGACTTGGCTGCCATTTGATATTCCGGTAGCTTGAGACTGCTATGATTTAAGATGACGATTAACTCTTTGTTCCTGTAATTCTGCCTGGCGTAATTTTCCAACAGATTGTACAGGCATTCCGGTCTTTTGGTGCAGGTGATGATCGATACGGCAGGCTGTGATGGGGATGATGACCGGTGCCTCATGCTGGACCGCCTCCGGTCGTCCGCTGTACCAATTTTTTGAAATCTCGCACATCCGGAACTTTAGGGTGCTTGGCCATGAGTTCCCGATCGCTAATGATCCATGTATGACCGGATGAATTTTTCCGCCGCACTGCCGTAAAATGATACTTGTTGCCGGAATAGACTTTGAAGCCCTTGCTTTTACTTCTTGTACAAAAAAGATCGTCTTCACCGACGTTTTGATTCGGAAAGCGCACTTTGTTAAAGACGTTCTTCTTAAAAATGAGCGTAGCCCCCGGCAGCATGGTTACGGTTCGATTTTCATCGTTAGGAAACCGTAGAATTAGTGTTTTGGAGCCTTGTAAATACATATAATGTGCACGTTTCCCTATAATATCGGCGTTCGATCTTCTTAACGACTTCAGGCTGTCCGACAAATAGTGAGGGGCGTAATAGTCGTCATCATCGAATTTGGCAACGATGCCGTATTTCGTTTTGCTTACGGCGTAATTTAGGCACGCACCCAAAGTGACATGCTCCGGCATGCGGTAGATTTGTATGTTTCGATGCTTGTTGGCTATTTGCTGGTAAGGAGAGAGGGCGATTGTACTATCGTTGACAACGATAATGAGCTCTTTCTTGGCATGGGATTGTCTAGCGAAATTATGGAACAGGTTTTTAATATAATTAGGGCGATTCGTACAGGTAATAATGGATACGCCTTGCGTTTTGGATAAATTGTTGAAGCTTGCTGCCATTACATCACTCTCCTTATCTATGAGGATAATTCCTATATCACAATAGAGTATGTAAAGTATAAATAGAGGTAACGGCATTACGACTCGACCAACTTTTAAAATTTTATAGAAGGAGGGCATTGCATTACAGATCTTGATTATCTATAATGGATGTCATAAGTCCGTAATATGATTCGTCCTTGGCATTCTTTCTTGGGCAAAGAGGAAATAAACAAGAAGTCATGTCTTCTTGCGTTCATATTATGGACATTAAAGATCCAGAAAGGTGATGGTGTGCATGACGGAGCAATTGCATGATGTCGTTATTATCGGCGGAGGTCCGGCAGGATTGAATGCTGCGCTGGTATTGGGAAGAGCGAGGAAAGACGTGGTGTTGATTGACGAAGGAAAGCCGCGAAACAGGGTTACGCGGGAAACCCACGGTTTTCTTACGAGAGACGGCACAAGCCCATCGGAGTTTCGCCGCATTGCAAGAGAACAGATTACCGCCTATCCCTCCGTTAGCTTCGTAGAGAATACAGCTGCCGCCGTGGCGGGAGTTGACGGAGATTTCCGGATTACCACGGAAGAGGGAACGGTAGTCCGCAGTAAAAAGCTGCTGTTCGCCGTTGGGAAGAAGGACAGCCCGCTGGATATCAGCGGATTAGCCGACGTATACGGAAAGAGCGCCTTCGTCTGCCCTTACTGCGATGGATGGGAGCTGCGGGATCAACCGCTCGTCGTCATTGCCAAGGGTGCGGGGGCGCTGCATTTAGCCAAAGTGATCGCAGGGTGGAGCGACCGGTATGCCATCTGTACGAACGGACCGGATGAACTGACGGATGAACAACGGCAGGAATTAAAGGATCATGACGTCCCTCTATTCAACTCCCCGATACAGCGCATTGAATCGAACGAGGGGATGGTACGGCAAGTTGTATTGGAGGACGGAGCGGTTATTCCGTGCACGGGCATCTTTTTCGCGCCGAAGCTGGTCCCTGGTTCTGAATTGCCGGCGGCTGTAGGCTGTGATATCAACGAAGGCGGAAGTGTGGTCATTGATGCCTTCGGTAAAACAAGCGTGCCGGGCATCTACAGTGCCGGCGATGCAGCCACCGAGATGTATCAGGCCATTGCGGCCGCTTCGATGGGAGCCCTGGCAGCGGCCGCCATCAACGGCGAGCTGCTTAACGAACAATGGAATCGTTAAACTATGAGAGGCAGGCTTTGGTTAGCATCCAAGCCTGTTTTTTCGTTCCTAGGGGATTTTTTAATTCTAAATCATTCTTACACTCCGAATTGGGGTCATTTATCGGCTATGATGAAATTATTAAGTACAAGGAAGGGTGTTTACGATGAGAACAACCATGGAGTTTATCATGAATCAAGTTTGGAGGGATATGAATAATTAACCCTCCGGCATAATGGAGGAGAGCGAATTGAATTCTCGGACCAAGAAATTTTTATCCTATTATAAACCCTACCTGGGGTTATTATTTGCAGATTTGGCATGTGCTTTTGTTGTCTCGGCCATTACGCTTACGCTTCCGCTCTGTATACGATACATCACCATCAACGTGCTGGAAGGGAATTCTCAAAGCCCGCTGATTCAAATCTATGCGGTGGGTGCCGTCATGCTGGCCATGGTCATCATCCATACTCTGTGCGATATGTTCATTTCATACAAAGGACATATGATGGGGGCTTATATGGAAAGTGACATGAGACGGGAGCTGTTTGACCATTTTCAGAAGCTGTCCTTTGGATTTTACGATGAGCACAAAACCGGGCAGCTTATGACACGGACCACCAATGACATTCTGTCGCTGACCGAATTGTATCACCATGGTCCCGAAGATATCGTCATTTCCGTTCTGAAGTTTCTGGGTGCATTCATCATCTTAATGTATATCGACGTGAAGCTTACCCTGATCGTGTTTCTCTTTCTCCCGGTCATGGCCGCGTTTGCATTTTATTTTAATAAGAAGATGAATGTGGCGTTGCGGGTAAGCAAGGACCGGATCGAGGATATCAATGCACAGGTAGAGGATTCTCTTTCGGGTATCCGCGTGGGGAAGTCTTTTACGAACGAGCATATAGAGAAGGGGAAATTCGCCTATGCCAACAAGCGGTTCGTTGATAGCAGAAGGGAAGGGTATAAGAGCGAAACGTACTTTCACGAAGGGCTGGTCGGTTTTACCCAACTTATTACGATAACCGTTATTGTGTTCGGCGGAGCCGCAATCGTGGATGCCTCGCTGGAACTGGCGGATTTGCTGACTTTTTTCTTATGCATCGGCATTCTGATCGAACCGATCCAGCGCCTGGTTAATTTCGCCAGACTGTACCAGGAAGGCATTACGGGTTTTGACAGGTTCATGGAGATCCTGGAGGTAGAACCCGATATCGAGGATGCCGATTTTGCCGAGACGATCACGCAGGTTCAGGGGAACATCGAGTTTCAGAATGTCAGCTTCAGATACAAGGACCGCTATGGATTCGTGCTGAACCAGGTATCGCTGAACATCAAGCCTGGCGAGTATGTTGCTCTGGTTGGTCCCTCAGGCGTAGGCAAGACCACGCTGTGTTCGCTGATTCCGCGTTTCTATGAAGTAAGTGAAGGACGCATACTGCTGGATGGGCGCGATATCCGGGAGATTACGCAGCACTCTTTAAGAAAAAATATCGGGATCGTGCAGCAGGATGTATATTTGTTTGCCGGCTCCGTCTACGATAACATCCGGTATGGCAACATGGAGGCTAGCGAGGACGAGATCATCGCAGCAGCCAAAAGAGCGAATGCCCATGATTTCATCATGGCATTGCCGGACGGTTATGATACGGATATCGGGCAGCGCGGCGTCAAGCTCTCCGGAGGACAGAAGCAGCGGCTGAGCATTGCGCGTGTGTTCCTGAAGGACCCGCCGATCCTCATATTGGACGAAGCGACCAGCTCCCTGGACAATGAAAGCGAAAGAGCGGTCCAAGATTCGCTGGAACGGTTAAGCGATAATCGAACAACGCTTGTCATCGCTCATCGGTTGACAACGGTACGGAATGCCCAGCGAATCGTCGTATTGTCCGAGGACGGGATCCAAGAACAGGGCACGCATGAAGAATTGCTTGCCCGTCAAGGCGCTTATGCGAATTTATATCATATGCAATTGACAATATAAGCATGGAAGAAAGGCGATTTGTGAACGGTTCAAGCACCGTCAGCAAATCGCCTTGTCTTGTTAGATGAATCATGTTATGAAGCTGCCACATGCGTGGTATACATTGCACGCGGAAGGGGATTTAGCCTTGCAGCGTTTTGCCCGGCTGTTGTTCTTCCACTTCCTTGATGGCATTGTCTTCATCCTGCACGTTCTCTTTCGAAGAGCTAAACCATCCGATCACGGCAATCAGCACGAGAACGATGTAGAAGGAAGCCTTCCAGATCGAGCTCTCTGGGAAGTGATGGTCGATTAGGGCTACATCAGGGTGTGCAAGGGTAATCACCGCAAGCTTGACGCCTACCCAACCAACAATCAGAAATGCCGCCACTTCCAGTCCGGGACGCTGCTGCAGCAATTTTACGAAGTAGGATGCGGCAAAGCGCATGATGATCAAACCAATAAATCCGCCCAGGAAGATGACGATGAATTGACCTCCGTCCAGGCCGCCGATGTTCGCCAATCCGCTTGGCGGCAATGCAACCGCCAACGCAACGGCTGCGAGGATCGAGTCTACGGCAAACGCGATGTCCGCCACTTCGACCTTGAAGACGGTCATCCAGAAGCCGGATTGCTTCTTGGGCTTGTCCGGTTTCGGTTTTGCGTCTTCCGTCGGTTTTTTGCCTTTAATAAAGTGTTTCAACGTGTGATTGATCGAAATGTAGAGAAGATAGAGTGCGCCGATGGCTTGTACCTGCCATACATCCACCAGGAACGAGATTAAGAACAGCGATCCGATCCGGAACACAAAGGCTCCGAGCAGCCCGTAGAATAAAGCCTTTTTGCGCTGGTTCTCCGGTAAATGTTTGACCATGATGGCAAGGACCAGCGCATTATCCGCCGCCAGCAATCCTTCCAGTGCGATGAGCACTAACAGCACCCATCCATACTCCAATAAAAGCTCCATGCCATTTCCTCCTTGTCGTATTATTGAAGGCACAAAAAAGACCTCCACCGGCAGGTGAAGGTCTTTTGAAATCAAAAAGAGACCTTCACCACAGAGTGTGTGGTAAAGGTCTCGCAAACAACGTATCGTTGCCAACAAAGCCGGGGACATTTCCCGTAATGACGACTTTGCTGTGACAGCTACTCCCCTTTAATCACGTTCCTGCATAACTGATATCGCCCTCAGTTAAGCCGTGATATAAAGATATAAATTTTTTAGAGATAAGTCAAGCTTTTTTACTTGAATTCAGCGGAATAGGACTCCAACGCAACGGGTCTGTTTTTCATGGCTGACCGTTTCCTGAAGTTCACATCCGCGCTGGATAGAACAACGCTAAGAAGGACAAGCACAGCTCCGGCATACTGATTGGAATCCATGACCTCGTTGGCAAACCAGTATCCGAACAGCGCGGCGAATACAGGTTCCAGCGAAAATACGAGACCCGTTCGGGTGGCGGTTGTATACTTCTGGGCGATCGTCTGAAAGATGAACCCCAATCCGCTGCATACGACGCTGAGGATCAGGACAGCCGTCCATGAGTCGGTGGAGCTTGGCCATGCCGGTGTTTCCAAGAGAAGTGACGAGAGGAACGCATACAATCCGGTAAATCCCAGCTGCAGGATGCCGAGGCTTAACGCGTCCACCTTCTGCGCAGCCGTGCTGACGACATTGATATGAAGCGCATAACATAATGCCGCCGCTATGCAGAACAGGTCCCCGATCTTAAATGCAAAAGGGAGCTGGATGGTCAGCAGCGCGATGCCCGTTAAGGCCAGCAAAATACTGACGATCAGTTTCTTCTCTATTTTTTTCTTAAAGAGGAACGTATGTATCAATGGGACAAACACCACCGTTAAGCTGATCAGAAACCCGGCATTGGATGCTGTCGTTGTTTTCAAGCCAAAGGTCAAGGCAGTGAACATGATAAACAAAATAAAGCCCAGGAGCATGGCGTAACGGATCGTCTTCAGGTTAACCCGGCGCATGCGCGGGAAAAAAATCGCTCCTGCAAGCATAAAGGCTAATCCAAATCGTAGGGCTATCAAATTGAACGCTCCCATCGAATCCAGTCCCATTTTCATAAAAAGATAGGACGAGCCCCAGCACATGGTGATAAACAAAATCATAAGATCGGCCTTCAGCGGTTTCAAGTTCTTTTCCTCCTTCAAGTGATTGAACAGAATCAGTATACTCACGTACAATAGACAAGTAAAACGAATGTTTTTAATAATAAACATGAGTAAAATTCATGTATAAAATATGGCCGGAGGATTCCCTATGAGTATTAATAAATTCAAAGTTCTAGTAAAGGTCGTCGAGCTCGGTAGCTTGACCAAAGCCGCCGAAGTG
>Ga0209784_100227_pt1 | contig 37673 bp, 39 predicted proteins | sample AraplaCvi_mLB_r2_2_FD_184284 | JGI IMG/M metagenome (GOLD analysis project Ga0209784, IMG submission 184284) | Arabidopsis root microbial communities from North Carolina, USA - plate scrape CL_Cvi_mLB_r2 (SPAdes) (version 2) | ecosystem: Host-associated > Plants > Roots > Endosphere | place: USA...
TAGGTTAAACTGTAATTGGGTCATTTTATATTCCTCACTTTACTTTATTTTCGTGGTTGAAAACATTGTAACCAAGAGGAAAGAAAATGACCCCTTTTCTTTTTACACAATTATACGGACTCAATCCCGCTCTATCCACCTTTCTCGACTTTCCCCTCAACTTTGAGCGCTCTATCCATTTTTCTCAGCTTTCTATCCACGTTTTTGACCGCTCTATCCACCTTTCCCGACTCTTCCCTCAACTTTGAGCGCTCTATCCATTTTTCTCGCTTTCTATCCAAGACTTTGACCGGACTATCATCCATCGTAAATCCAATATTTCCTATGTTTTTTTATTCCTTCTGCTTTTAAGGGTAATTTCTGCAATAGCCTATACGCTAGATCTGGTGAATCTATTGCGAAAAACTCACAAAAGCTTTTATTCGTTAACGAATCGCCCATTAACAACTTGTAATCTTCAAGCGTTCTGAAAATAGCCTCCTGATCAACTAATCCGCAGCGTTGACAAGTCCATTTTTTAGAGTGATAACTCATTCGCTGTCCATTTGAACAACGTACACATAGCACTCCTTTTATAATATCCTGAACAGGAATAGCTATTTCTCTTTTAATTGGCATATGATTGGACATTAATTTAGTAGCAAAAAGAAAGAGCTTGTCTACATCTAGTATCACCTCTTTATGCTGTTTAAGCCATTTCCTTAAATGATAACGTAATCCTGAAACATGAAAAATTGGGTGTCCTTTTAAACTTTCTGATAAAATAGCATTTTTCGTTGCAAGAACGACTGCATAGTGAATAGGAATCTCCACCTTATACTGCTGTGATATCTTCTTTATCCACTCAGCATGACGTCTAACTTGATGAAAAGGATCAATCATTCCCTCAACATCACCTTGAGCAGTAGTTCTTGTAAATTGAGTAAAAGACTCATCGTATTCAAGAAAGCCTGTTATATTTTTAATTTCTAGTATTAATATAAAATGGGGGCATATTAGAATAGTGTCTATTTGATGTGTTTTCCCGAAGTGATTAAGTATTTGTAAGTCATGGAGGAAGTAATGTGGAGTGGGTAAATTAATTTCAAGCCATTCTGCATCTACACGCTTTTCTCCAGCAAAGCCAGCCTGTATACGCATTAATCTTTCAAAATAATTCATGTAGTCTATGTGTGTATTAGGCAACCTTTGTATTAAGGCTTCTAGAATTCTATGCATTTGTGATTGCTGTCGTGCTAATAATATCATTGTCTCTTCCCTCCTGTATTTATTATATTAATAATTACCGGTCTAAAAAGGGGTTCCAAAAAACTTGAAATACTAATTGTGCAAAATAAATTTTCAGCTTATTTTTTTAGATAAAAAGAACGAAAAAAATCGCCTTGGTCTAGCACCTGCTATTACTTTTCTGCTCCAATCCCTACTTTGACGACGCTATTATCGATCATTCTCAACTTCCTATCCGCAACTTTGAGCGGACTATCCTAGTTTTCTTCGTCATACGAAGCACCCTGCCGGTTTATAAAAAAACAACTGAACAGCCAAAGCCGTTCAGTCGTTTTTTCGTAGTAAATATAAAAAATATGGTGCACCGATACATGCGACGATAATACCTGCTGGCACTGTCGCACTTGAAATAGCTACGCGGCCAATTGTATCTGCTAGCATTAGTAAGCTTGCACCGATAAACAATGTTACGGGTAAAAAGAACTGGAAACGCGGTCCGACAAGCTGCTTTGCAATATGTGGGGCCATGAGACCGATAAAGGCAATGCCTCCTGTGACTGATACAGCTGCCGCAGCTAGTGCTACAGAGACAACTATTAATTGTAAGCGCTCTCGTTCGATATTTAAGCCTAAGCCAACCGCCGTTTGTTCTGTCATTGCCAGTACATTTAACACATTTGCTTTATAAAAAATAAATGGAATGCCTAGCACAAGCCAAGGCAATAAAGCCCAGAAAAATGGCCAATCTGCTCCCCAAATATTGCCTGCAAGCCATTGCGCGATAAATTGCACATCACTACGCTCAGCTGAGGAAATTAATATGATCATTACACCCGATAAGGCAGATGCTACACCTACTCCGACTAAAATGAGTTGGACCGGCTGCACACCTTCATTGCGCTTATACGAGAAAAAGTAAATGCAGAGTGCCGTTAATAAAGCGCTACAAAATCCTACAAGTGGCAACATATACGCAAAGTTAGGTACACTTCCATTGACAAGGAGATAAAAAAGCGTAATCCCAACACCTGCACCTGCATTAATTCCAATAATACCAGGGTCCGCTAAGTCATTACGGGTCACCCCCTGCAAAACGGCACCAGCTAAAGCTAAAGCCATCCCGGCTGCTGCCAGCACAAACAATCTGGGCAAGCGAACAGAGAACAATACGAATGATTCTTTGAAGCTACCATCTCCCATTAAAATCGGTATGATGCGATCAATCGAAACCGAAGCTGCTCCCATTGAAATACCCATAACAAAAATGACTATTGTTAATAAGATCCAAGCCATTAGCCATCTACGTTGTTTTTTTCTCCCGACATTAAACAATTTGACGTCCTCCCTTCCGAACAAGAAGTAAGAAGAACGGAAGGCCAATAATTGAAATAATCGCAACTACCGGAGTTTCATATGGCGCATTAATTATTCTACCTGCAAAATCCGCCGTTACCATAAACCAGCCACCGATAATAGCACTCATCGGTAAAACAAATCGATAGTCTGTCCCTACAATTGCACGGACAATATGTGGCACCATTAACCCAACAAACGCTAGATTACCTACAAGTGCTACTGCGGACCCTGCAAGAATGACAACGACAAACATCATAATTCCTTTAATAACGGCTGTATTTTGTCCTAACCCAACAGCTACTTCTTCATTTAAACTTAAAATGGTTAACTGACGACTAAACGCAAACGCAACAATTAATCCGACCAAAATAATAGGAGCAATTATTAAAGCTTGCCATGTAGTGCCTATTAAACCACCACTCGTCCACATCGAAACATCTTTTGAAATTTGAAATAATATCCCCGTACCATCTGCTATTGCTTGTAATAGCGCGGATACAGCAGCCCCAGCCAAAACTAACTTTAATGGAGAAAAACCATTTTTTGTTGAAGCGCCAATACTATAAACAGCAATCATCCCTACGCCTGCACCTACGAAACATGCAAAAATAAGCATATAATACGACGAATTTGGGATAAATGCCATCGTCAATGCAAGTGCTGCATTCGCACCTGCTGTGAGGCCAAGAAGTCCCGGATCTGCTAATGGATTTCTAGTAACCCCTTGCATAATAGCCCCAGCAACTGCGAGTGCACTACCTACAAAAATAGCAGCAATAATTCGTGGAAATCGAATTTCTCGTAAAATAGCATAATGCTTACCGCCGTCTGTTCCAACAATTGCTTGAAAGACATCTTCAATACTCGTATTTGCCGCTCCGATACAGAGCGAAATCGTAACTGTCACTGCTAATAAGATCAGTGCAAGCAACGCCTGAAGCCAAAATGGGAAATGTCGAAACTTTGTCATTTGCCTTCGCTACTCTCTACTGAAATTATTGTAAAAATTTCTTTTTAAAGAAATCTAGTTGATTTTCTAAAGTGATTGGGTCATTAAAGTAAAATTCGTTGGCATTCACTTCAAATAAATGACCATTTTTCTCAGCCTTTAAATCTTTAAACCACGCAGCATTTTTGATGGCGCTATCCTCACCTTTAAATGTACTAAAAATCACATAGTCACCCGCATAATCACCTAATACCTCTTGAGAAATGGCTAAATAACCTGGTTTTAAAGCACCTTCCTTCACTTTCTCAGGCATTTTCAAGCCCATTTCTTGATATAAAATTTCTGTTCCGCGACCCCAATTATCGCCATAAACATACATTTGTTTATTGAACATTTCTGCAACCGTAACCGTTGCGTCTTTGCCAATTTTTTCTTTAATTTTTGTACCCGCTTCTGCAGCACGCTCTTTAAAATCTTTTACCCAATCAGTTGCTTCTTTTTCTTTATTGACAACTTTTCCGATTTCAATAAATTGCTGTAAATAATCTACTTTACCATAAGTAAATAATACGGTTGGTGCGATTTCTGCTAATTTATCCGCATTTTCAATACCATTTAAACCAATAATCAAATCTGGCTCAAGTTCGATAATTTTTTCAATATCCGTATTCTCAACAACTACTGCATCTTTAATAGCATCTTGGAAATTCGGATTATCTGCAGCCCATGAATCGACACCGACTACATTAACATCAAGCTGTAGTAAATCTCCAACAAATGAAGATAACACAACTACACGTTTAGGGTTAGCTGGTACTTCAATAGGACCTGATTCTGATTGATACGTTATCGTTTCTGCTGATGCTTTATCTTTAGAGCCCTCATCCGCCTTCTCTTCTTTATTGCCGCACGCTGCAAGCACTAGTACGACCATCATAAACATTGGTAATAGCCACTTTTTCATAAATATATCTCCCTTTTACACTGTTTCTAGTAAGTTATATGTAATGCACATTGGCTTATCTGTTCGTGGATCTTTACCAATGACTGCATCAATATTAAACACTTTTTCTAATACATCAGGTACCATGACTTCCTCTGCAGTACCAAACTTCACAAGCTCTCCTTTTGATAGCGCCACGATAAAATCTGAAAAACGTGCTGCCTGATTTAAATCATGTAGCACCATAACAATTGTGCGTCCCTCTTCTTCGTTAAGCTTGTAAAGTAATTCTAAAACCTCTAACTGATGGGCCATATCTAAATACGTTGTTGGCTCATCTAAAAAAATAATATCGGTCTCTTGCGCTAATGCCATCGCAATCCACACCCGTTGGCGCTGTCCACCTGATAAGGCATCAACCGTGTTCTGACGAAAGTCATCCGTTTTAGTTACCTTTAAGGCCCAGTCAATCATTTCTTTATCCTTTTGCGATAAATTACCGAAGCCCTTTTGATATGGAAATCGACCGTAGGATACAAGCTCTTCGACTGTTAAACCATGTGCACTTTCCGGGCTTTGTGGCAAGATAGCAAGTTCTTTCGCTAATTCTTTTGTGTTCATCTCGGAAATATTTTGACCATCTAATATGACTTGCCCACTTTTATGCTTCAAAATCCTTGTAATAGCCTTTAAAAGTGTTGATTTGCCACAGCCATTGGAACCAATAATGGTCGTTATTTTACCGTCTGGAATTTGTAGCGATAAATCATGCACAATCGTTTTGTCCTCATAGCCGATACGAATCGATTCAACTTGTAAACGCACAACATAACCTCTCTTTCCTTTTACTTCTTTCCATGCTATGATAACGATTAGTCGATAATGATAATCATTATCACTATAGTAAGTCTAGTTTTCCTATAAAGTTTTGTCAAACACTTTTTAACTTCTTCCAGTAAGTGTCTTTTGTAACGTACGTGAAACGGTAGTTACAAATGTCTTGCGACAGGTACAGGAGTCTCTACCTCTATCGATTCTGGACGCAATATGCTTAGGCATAATTGAATATTTATTTTTTAAGGATGTGGTGATATAAATGCAACATTTATACGATGTAACAATTATTGGTGGTGGCCCTGCAGGTCTATATAGTGCCTTTTATAGTGGTTTACGGGGATTAAAGACGAAATTAATTGAGAGTCAACAGCAGCTTGGTGGTAAAGTCTTACTTTATCCTGAAAAGCTCATTTGGGATATTGGTGGACACCCGCCTGTTTTAGGCGAACAATTTGTAAAACAGTTAATTGCACAGGCAAAAACCTTTGATCCAACCATTTTAACTGGTACAAAAGTCGATTTCATCGAGCGCCAAGATGATATTTTTGTTCTACATACTACACAAGGCGATAAACATTATTCTAAAACCGTTCTTTTAGCAGTTGGTGGTGGTATTATTAACCCTCAAAAGCTCTCACTAGAAGGTGCAGAAAAATATGAAATGACTAATTTACACTATACTGTGCAATCTTATCGACACTTTGTGGACAAGGAGATTATTATTTCCGGGGGCGGAAATGCGGCTATTGACTGGGCAGTTGAACTTTGTCCTATCGCTAAAAATGTAACTGTAGTTTATCGTAAAGATAAGTTATCTGCGCATGAAGCAACAATACAAGAAGCTTTAGATGCGGGCGTAAAGATTGAATGCCATACAACTATTTCAAAATTGACTGCTAATGCGGATAAAACAGCGATTCAACTAGTGACATGCGAAAACTCAAAAACAAAGCAAAGCTATACGCGTCAAATCGATGAAGTAATTGTTAGTCATGGCTATAACCGCGAAGCATCATTAGAATTGGATCAATCACTGACCATTCCGAAAAAAAATGATTACTATTTCGAAGGAAAAGCAACGGGAGAAACTGTGCAGCCTGGTATTTTTGCAGCGGGTGATATTTTAACGTTTGAAGGAAAAATCAATCTACTTCTAGGTACCTTCCAGGATGCAGCTAATGCCGTAAACTCTATTAAAACGTATTTAGAGCCTACTGCTTATCGTCATGGTGTCGTGTCATCACATAATGAAGTGTTTAAAGAGAAAAATCGCTCTATTATTGAAAAGCAACTTAAATAAGCATTCTAAACAATGACAACAACCCCTCTTAAGAAAAGTTACTCTTTAGAGGGGTTTTCAAGTCTTTCTTACTATTTTTATAAGGCGGACTTTAAAAGATCCATCGAAATAATCTACCTAAAGAAATTTAAAAATGCGCCCATTTGCCGTAACATACCAACTCCATTTGTTATTGTTCCTGCATGGTTCATAATGGTATTTAAGTGCTGTGGCAATCTCCCAAATCTGGAAGTTTGGAGTTGCTGATTAGGGTAAAAGAAAGGTTGCCCTCTTCTACCTTGAATAGGAGGGCCAAAACCTTGTCTATTTCTTGGTGGGAATGGTCTCATTCTAGGATTCGGTGGATAAAATGGCATCAATTCACCCCCTATCAAATATCTTTTTACTAGTATACGTCTGTATTTTTTTATTGTTTAGACTATCGGAGAAGTTGCTAAAAAAATATATAGATATGTATTGTAAAATGTTAAAGAAGACTATTTATAATTCTCCTCTTCCTTTTTGTAAAGATTCCTCATGACATCTCTGGAACCATACTATTTTTAATTTCATATTATACAAAAATACGAATAAAGAAGGGATTCCGATTCAAAATTCAAAATATCTAGATTTTCTGTCCAAATTTGGTGTAGGCGGTGCCCATCCCGGTGGTATTAATCTAACAAAGGAAATATTCAAGGTAGAAAGCATTAGCGAAAATTCCCGCATTTTGGATGTAGGCTGTGGTACAGGCCAAACTGCTGCCTACTTGGCGGAGACATATAAAGCAAAAGTAACTGGTATTGATATCAATCCTGAAATGGTGGCAAAGGCTAAAAGGAGAATGAAAAAAAATCACTTACCCGTAAAAATAATTCAATGCTCAATTGAACAAGTTCCATTACCTGATCATACATTTGACTTTATTATTTCTGAATCTGTTCTTTCTTTTGTCAATAAACCTAATGCCCTTAAAGAAATTTTCCGTTTATTAAAAAATGGCGGTCGGTTTATTGCCATCGAATTTACTATTCATCAACCACTTGAAGAAAAAATTGAGAAGGAAATCAAACAGTTTTATGGATTTGATTCTTGTTCAATGAAAAAGGATTGGGTAGCTTTGCTTAACCAGGCTGGTTTTAAAAATATTCGTATACAAAAAAATAAATCGATCTTCTCCATTCCTGAACTTCATCACTCGAAGGATATTGCACCTGAACTTTATGAAGTAATGGATAAACATTTTGATATGAACTTAAAGTATGATGGCGTTTTAGACTATAGAATTTATTCATGTACTAAATAATGTGGGAAAGTTATTGCGGGAAATTAATCCTCTGTGTCATTTCCCGCTTCTTTTTTCCCCCATTCAGATTAAAATAGACAAAATTCCTTCCTTAGTCATCCGTTTGCATATATTTATCTTCATTAATCGCAACTGCATGAATGCCCTCAATAAAAGTATTAATTAAGATGAAGAAGCTTTTATTGATATTAAGTGGCATTCCAAAGCCCCCCATTTGTTCAATAGAAGTGAATCCATGTAGAATACTTCTTAATCCTCTGACCATATGAATCGCAATTTCTTCATGCAAACTATAGGCATCAAGCACTTGAAGTACAAGTTGCACGACAGCTTCTTGGGCTTGCTGTAGTTCTTGATCGTTAGCATCCGGAAAGCGAGTGCTAGCATCGTATAACCCCGGGTGCTCTCTAACAAATTGAATATATGCCTGACTAATTGCACGAACAGCATCATCACCTGAACGTCCTACTGCAGCTTGCAGCATATATTCATTTAGTTTTTTTACGCCTTGAATAGCTAACTTCTGCTTCAATTCATTTAATCCATCAAGATGGTTATACAAGGAAGGTGGCCGTATTTCCAATTTTTCAGCTAATAGTCCAATTGAAAGTTGGTCCAATCCTTGTTCATCAACTAGCTCCGTTGCCTTTTGTAAAATAATCGATATATCTATTTTCATTCGACGGGACATTTTTTTCACTTCCTATTTAGATTGTCTAAAATTTTTTTCTGCTTCGGCTATTGCTATGTCCAAAAGCTCCTGTGGTTGCTTTAACATTTTCCCGTGCCCTACAGCAAGTAAGCTTGGATTTAAAGCCCTTAATTTTTTTGCACTTATTAGAGCTGTGCTTTTATCCCATGTTGCAAGAGCAGGAAATGGAAACAGCAGATTCATCACTCCAGACACTAGTAGTTTTCCTCTAGTTACGAGGGCATCACCAGCAATTAAACTTCTATTACGTGTATCAAAAAGAGTGATGGAACCAGGTGTATGACCTGGAGTTGCTATCACTTCTAATGAGCCAACACGATCACCTTCTTCGAGTAATAAGTCTGGTTTAGTTTTAATATTTTTTGGTATGCCCCCCTGAATTGGTGTATTTTTTTCATTTGGAAGTAATACACTATTTCCTTCCAATAACAAAGCATCTCTGGAAGAAATGCAAACCTGACTATCTGGTAATAATTCTTTTAACGTATCTAGAGCTCCTATATGATCACTATGTGCGTGAGTAATAATGATTCTTGTAATCGGTTTACCAATACTTTCAGCCGCTTTTATTATACTTTTTGCACTATATGGTAGGGCTGCATCGATCAGTGTAAGTTCTCTTTCTTCTTCTACAATATAACAATTAACAGGAAAAATCCTTGGCATAAATGACAATTGAAACACGGTACCATTCTTCGTAATCTTCATTCTAAATCATATCCCCTTCGTTAACTAATTGTATTATAATTTTAACTAATGTAATTAGTTTTTGCAATATTTAAATTTATACTTTAGATAAAACTTTGATTAAAAGCCTTGAATAATCTTTAACTTGCATAAAAAAACTACACCTCAATTGTTAGATGCTGTGTCTAACAATTGGGTGCAGTTCTTTTCTAAAAATTTATAATTCAAGCTCGTTATTTTTGGACTGAATGATGTAGGAGTTATATAAGTCCCATTTATAGTGTCCTACATTAAATTCTTTTAGGTCAATTATATCCTTTAAATATTTAGGGACAGTACAATTCCAGTTTAATTTTTCTATCTTAAGTGGAAAATTGTCCTCATTAGGATTCGGAGTATGTATATAAATAGCATCTAAACTAGCATCTTCGTCAACTATTTCTATCCACGATTGATATGGTTTTTCGAGTGTTTGGAGTTCTTCTAATAAACTATACAATAAAGCTATATTTGCTTTTATATGTTCTCTTTTTATTTTCAAACTATTATTCCCAACCCCATAAAAATCAAGATGGGTGTGCCATAAATCAAACCAACCTTCTTTTCCAAAGTCTAAATTATACAGTTCTGCTTTTGTCTCCCGCCATAAGTTACGGAAATAACGCTTTTTTCCACGAAACTTTTTCAAATAATTGTTCCTCCCGTTTAACATGAAGAGGATACTCTTCAGTTACTCCATATAGATGATGTCATTTATTTTGGACTAATTGCTAATAATTTTATTGTTAGTTTCAATGCTAATCAACTTGTTTAAACGACGAGAAACATTATATATCAACAAATGAGGAAGGTCCAATTCGTTTGCCAATTGAACTCCCCATTATATTGTTAACCCGTGAGTTTTCGCTAAAATGACACCTGTCATAAAGAACCTTTGACTGGTGTGAATATGTTTTTTCATTTCGTTTTCTTATCATTATTGTAAGAAAACAAAGAAAGAGTGATTTTATGATGAAAGTTCAACAAAGATTACCCCTAATCGATATGTTACGAGGCTTTGCCGTATTAGGGACACTTGGCACAAATATTTGGATTTTTGCATATCTCGGAGACATTTCGTATATCACAACGAGTAATTATTCAGGTTGGTGGTCATTGAACGATTTTTTACGAATGGCAGTCCTTTTTTTAGTAAACGGTAAACTCCTTGGTTTATTAACAATCATGTTTGGCGTTGGTCTGGAATTAAAATATCAGCAAGCTTTGCGAAAAGGAAATGTTTGGCCAGGCATGTATATTTGGACGATAGTCTTTTTATTTTTGGAGGGTCTTATCCACTTCACCCTCGTTATGGAATATGATATTTTAATGAGCTATGCTGTGACAGCCGTTATCGTTGCCTTTATTGTCAAATTTGGTGACAAGGCGATTAAACGTGCGTTATACGTTTTTGGTAGTTTCCATGCACTAATGATTCTATTGATTTTAGTCGGCTCATTGCAGGGTGGCGCTAATGTTTCCATCGTTGGGCTCGATCCAATCGTTAGTCTTTATGAACATGGCACTTGGTTTGAGCAAATACAAAATCGTTTAACATATTTTCTTTATTTTAGAACGGAAGCTATTTTTATTATCCCCATGAATATCTTTTTATTTTTACTTGGTGTTAAGCTAATGAGGAATGGTGTATTTTCACAAGATGACAGAGGACGCCAGGCGCGTCAAAAGCTATTCAAAATTGGTATTTTTATTGGGATACCTTTAAATCTCCTAATCTTTATTCCTGGAGGCGTATTTGATTTACCTGTTCGATATTTATTTGCGCCAATCCTATCTATTGGTTATATTGGAATATTAGGTAAAATGGTAGAATATAAGAAGCTTGATTGGTTATGGAAGAGGTTTGGTGAGATTGGGAAAATGTCTTTAAGTTGCTATGTGCTGCAAAATATTATTGCATCTATTATTTTCTATGGCTGGGGCTTAGGTTTAGGTGGAAAATTAACTAGTATTGAAGTTATCAGCATTTGGCTAACTCTTTCTCTTCTACAACTTTTCATTGCACATATTTGTATCAAGCATTTTCATATTGGGCCAATGGAATGGGTTCGGAAACATGCCATTCAAAGTGTCACACAGAAATAATCGCAAAGGGTTGGTGTGAACTATAAAGATTTATCCAAGAGATCAGGCAAAACACTATTTAATTATCGATGTTGTATCACTCGTTTTTTTATTTACTATGGTATTAAGTTCGAATTCTCAATTACCGTTAATAGCTAAAATAATTATTCTTATGTTATTTTTAATAGCCTTCTATGTTGCTTTATGGTTTAAAGATTGGCGTTTACTGTTAGCATCTTTACTAGGCTTTATACTTATTATCATACTGGGTATTTATGAGGGATCTACTATGTTATTGTTTGGATTTACATTTGCTGATTTAATTGGGAGAGCTGAAAAGAAATGGCATATTGCTATAGGAATGATTGCCGTTGCCTTAATGTTTTTTTTAGTGATTTGGTTTGAATCAGGAGCATCTTATAAATTACAATTCCAAGCATTGATACCTATAATGATCATTCAGCTACTATTTCCAATGCTAATTTACTACGTTGAAAAGTCCAAAAAATTACAATTGGAATTAACGGAGGTAAATACCCAGCTTGTTCAGCAAGAAGAAAGACAACGTATTGCAAGGGACCTCCACGATACGCTTGGCCATACATTGACAATGATTAAAGTAAAAACCGAGCTAACTACAAAATTAGTCGATAAAGATACGATGCGTGTGAAAGATGAGTTAAATGATATTTTAGCCACAACACGAACAGCATTAAAGCAAGTAAGGGAATTAGTGTCCGATATGAATTTTATTTCGTTAGAAAGTGAGCTTAGTCATTGTAAGCAACATTTACAAACAGCAGATATCTCCATAAAAATTAAAAATAACTGTCCTAAGCTACTACTAGCTAGTGTGGAAGAAACGATGCTGTCCTTATGTCTTCGTGAAACAACTACCAATATTATTAAACATAGTCAAGCAAAAAAATGCCAAATAGATATCAACTATATGCATGGAATTTTAAAGATAATCGTTGTGGACGATGGTATTGGCTTACATAACCAAGGGCATGGGAATGGACTCTCGTCGATGAAAGAACGAATGAATGCCCTTCAAGGAAATGCTTCTATTGACAATTTCCCGACAGGCGGAACGATTGTGACATTATCAATGCCAATCCAACACTATAAAAAGGAGCCAACTACATGATAAGAGTATTATTAGCAGAAGATCAACAAATGTTACGTGGCGCCTTAAAGTCCTTATTGTCGTTTGAGCCAGATATAGAAGTGATTGCAGAAGTTTCAGATGGTCAAACAGCATGGGAATATATTCAACAAGAGCTACCCGACGTTTGTGTGTTGGACATCGAAATGCCCAACCTTACTGGTCTGGAACTTGCCGAAAAAATAAGACAGACAAATTTACCGTGCAAGGTGATGATTGTCACTACCTTTGCACGCCCTGGCTATTTACAAAAAGCGATGGATTGTGAGGTACAAGGTTATTTATTAAAAGACGAACCAATCGACTATTTAATTGAAACAATAAGAAAAGTGATGAATGGTGAAAAAGTAGTTAGTAGAGATTTAGCTGCTACGTTATTTATGAAAGAACAGAATCCACTAAATGATCGTGAAATTGCCGTTCTGCAGCTTGTAAAAGAAGGACTCACAACAAATGAGATTAGTAAAAAATTATTTTTAACGAAAGGCACTATTCGAAACTATTTATCTACCTCTATTCAAAAACTTCATGTCGAGTCTAGACAACAAGCTGTGCAAATCGCCAGTGATAAAGGGTGGCTTTAGAAAAAGAAAAGCGATACTGTATTCCTTATTTATAGGATACAGTAATCGCTTTTTTTAACGGACTTCTTTTTTATTTTTAGACACTAAATTTATTAGTATTTCAACGAGTACTACAGCAATTAATGATAGCCCAAATAGTGGCATCAGTATACCTAAAATAATCATGAAGATGATAAAAGGAATGGATACCTTTTGAGAGATTTTAGGTGGTGCAGATAGCATACCTTGTTTCTTTCGTAGTAGCCATGTACTAACTCCCCAAATAATAACTACTAAAAATGCTAGACATACTAGTAAATTGATTAATTTATTTGGCCAACCAAACAAGTGACCTTCATGTAAAGGAATTCCCCATGTGAACCATTTGGCAAGAATACCATAGTCCTCATATCCAACCTTGTCTATAAATTTTCCGCTATATTGATCAAAATACATGGTCGTTTCATCATATGGACTAACATCAAGCCCTGTGACACCAGTGTTACTAGATTTTGCAACTGTATAGACACCGTCTTCACTAGTAGGATAAATAATAGCGTATGGTTTTGATATATTCATTGCATCAATTTCATGTTGCAGCTTATCTACACTCAGTTGGTTAGGGTTAGCAACATAGCCCATATTAGCCCCCATACCATGGTGCGCTGCATGTGCCGAATCGGACGATGGAGGGGTTTCTTGACGAGTAGCCCAAGGAATCTCACTGACATCAGATGTAGGTGGCTGCTGCTGTAATAACGGCGTACCGAAAGATGGATGATCTTGTGAAGCTTGATAAATATATTTCCCCATTAGCGCTGACCAAGGTAAGCCTGTGAAAATAATAACAAGCATCGGAATTGTTATAATTGTTCCAATAAGTGCATGGAATTTTCTACTCTTTTGACGTTTATTCGTCTGCTTTGTTTTCTTTAGTATTTTTGCTTTAAACGTCATGTAAATGCCTGAAAGTAGTAAAAAAATAGCCCAACAAGCCGCTAATTCTACTAAATAATTGACAACTGTTCCTCCAATAAATAAGGAACTATGAGCATTTCTCATAATATTTGCAAATGTGTAATCAGCATCCTGACCACCGATAATTTGGTTATGACGATCTAGGAACACATATTTCTCTTTGCCATCTGCATTCTTCATCGATAAACGGGTATTGTAAGGCTCTTCTAGCTCTATAATTTTATTTGTTTTATAGCCAGCATATGATTCTTCTGCAAGTTTAACAGCATCATCAATAGTTTGAACCTCGGTTTTTCCACTTTCACCAAAAAAGTATTTATCATATAACTGATTTTCAACATTGGTATAAAATAAATAACCTATACCACTTAACGTTAGTGAAATAAGAAGTGGAGTAATAAATAATGCGGCATAAAAGTGCGTTCGCCAAAAGCTCTGATAAAGCGTGTTCTTCATGTCTAATTCTCCAATCTATAATAATAAGCGCAAAATTATTATATAGATAAAAAGTGAAATAAGTATGAAGTCCTAGAGGTTTTTTTATGACAAATAGATGTATTCCTATTGATATAATTAGATTAAAACCTTGTTTTGATAGAAAAAGTGTCACTTTAGACGTTTTTTTGCACATCGCTTCATTCATGAAGTTATTACTGTTTGCACAGCTGAATGAAACCGAAAGTCTACGTTTCTTCAGTGACACGCTGTTATCAGAAGACCTGCAAAAAGCAAGGATATAGAGTCCATTAGCTCTTCGCAGTTAGGTCGGCTGATCAAATCAAGTGCCATCTGAGTTTTTCCAACAGATTTTTCTAGACTTGGTCACGCAAATTAATGAGAAAACGGATTTTAAGCAGAGTCGAAAAAATACAACCACTAAAAATCATTGATTCCAGCACACTGCCATTGAACTTAAACAACCATAGATGGGCTGAATTCCGTAAAAAAAATCAGGTGTGAAGTTACATTTGCGCTTTGTTTACCTAGAAAAAGGTAGTTCGTACCCTTTTATTCTAATTTCTTAATATCCTCTATCAGCATTTCAACATTCTCCTTTTTTGTAGCCCAACTGGTACAAAATCTCACAACACTTTGGGTATCATCGACTTTTTCCCATAAGGAAAAAGAATATTTTTTGCTTAATTTCCTTAATACATCATTTGGCAAAATGGGAAACTGTTGATTTGTTTTGGAAACATATCCTAATGAATAGGTTTTTTCAACAAACGCCTCTCGAATCATCATCGCCATTTCCACGGCATGATTAGAAATTTCATAGTATAAGCCATCTTCAAACAAGGTTTCAAACTGGATCCCTAATAATTTCCCCTTTGCCAGCAATCCTCCCTTTAGTTATTTTAGTAGACTGTGTCAACTTTTATAAGAAATAATAATACAAAAATCTCCTAATGTGCAGAAATAATAAAGTTGTTTAATTTACAATAAAGACATTTAAAAAATAATATAGTTGTTAAAAATTCTTATTCCATGAACAAATTAGGTTTGACTGGGAAAATTGTCGATGATATAAAAAAAGACACCGAAGTGTCTTATGGTTTTCAAAATAAGCATACCGATAAATTGAAATTTAATTACTTAACATTATGCTTATCTTGGGAGCGAGGTATTTTATCGGTGACTGTATACAAACCATGTAATGCTTGCTGTTAATAATGCTGACGAAATCAAAGCTGTAAGAACACTATATGTTCGCCAAATAAGTATGGTTGACCAATCCAAAGCACAACACAGTATACCCAGGGCAATCGTAGCGATCAGGAAAGTAACTGTTACGATTATTCTCTTTTTTGTCATTGGCTGTCGCTCATTCGTTTTTCTTCTGCGTAATCCTAAGAGAAATAGCAAAACGGCCAATAGGCAAAGAATAATTGTGATAGACGACAAAATGATATCCAAAAGCTGTGTGCCGCTCATTTCATATGACTGAGTTAGATTGCCGTCTAATATATCTTTAACTTTTAGTACCAGGTTTACATTGGTATTTGCGCCGTTGCTCAGCAAGCAGACGGCTGTTCGTTCATTTAGCAGTATGGCTACTTCGGTTCTGAAATTTGGATTGCCCCCAGTGTGTTCTATAATCGTTTGGTCGGCGTTTACCGACCAGCCTGCCGCATAATACATATCGTTGACAGCCGAGACAGACATATCACCCCTATGTGATTTTTCGATAACCGTGTGAAATATTTCGGGTATGTCCTGCACAATACCCATCTGTATGCCCATCCAACGCGCCATATCTTTTGTATTAGAAATGATGTAGCCTGCGGGTTTATTCCCAGCATAATCCGGAGCTTTAAATGGCGTTGTCATAAAAAAGGAAGAACGGTAGCCCTGTGCCAACTGTCCAGTGGCTTGAGCATCTTCTTTATAAACATACGTCTGGTGAAGACCTAACGGCTGAAATACCTGTTCCCTCATAAAGTCTTCATAGCTTTGTCGCGACACAATCTCAATAACCAAACCCAATACGTCATAATTAACGGTTCCATAGTTATACTGTTCACCGGGAGGGAACGCCAATTCAGCATCTACGAGCATTTCCACAGTCTTTTGCAACATATCCGGTGTATTGCCTTGTGGAATATTTTGAGTATGCCTAATATTTGTTAGACCACTGGTATGGTAAAGAAAGTTATTTAGTGTAAGGCTTTGCATATCAACAGGTTTCCCTTGATACTTTAACGTAAACCAAGGTAAATATTTTTGGACAGGGTCAGTCATTGAGAGCAGCCCTTGCTCTTCCAACAGCATAATACCCATACCTGTAAAAGCTTTACTGACCGAAGCTAACTCATAGAGTGTATTTTCACTTGCAGGCAACCCCTTTTCACGGTCTGCATACCCTGAAGAAAAGTAGAGCACTTCATCATCAGCAAGTATTGAGATTGACATTCCCGGCACACCTGATATACGACGAGCATCATCTAGCAACGCTTGTATTGCCGCAGATTTCGAATCTGACAACGCATAACTTTGTGTTGCGAATCCTGAGAATAATATAAATATCGTTAATACAAAAACAATAATCTTTTTCATAAACCCTCCTTTTTGAAAAATAATAAGAGAATCCAACTACTAAACTAAATTTTAATTTATCTTTCTATTCACCTATATAATATCAAGTGATTGTGAAGAGTTACACTTAAATGAACAGATGCGTTAGTTCAATTAAGAAGTAAAAAAGATGGATGGTAATTGGAAACAACTTCAAAGAGCCTTGCTGCGTTGAATGTAGTAAGGTTCTTAGCTTTTATTAATCAAAATTCAATAACTTTATTGTCATTATACACCTAAAACATATGTAAAATAGTGTCTAAAGTGACAAAAAAGGCTACATAATGTTCTCCCTTTTAAGGGACATTATGTAGCCTTTTAACCTTGGTGAAGACTAGTAATCAGTGGGGCTATTATGTCACTTTTTATCCAATTAGTTCTTTCATTACATTCGTATAAGCTGTTAGAATATCATTTTCATGAACAGCATTTTGCTCTATATACTCTTCAACTATCTCATTTAATGTTTGAGAAGTACTTGTATATTGCGTTTCCATGACTTCAAATTTTAATAGATTTTCATAATACTCGATTACTTGTGGATTCATGTGTAACACTCCTTCAATTTTAGCATAAAAAAACATCTTTCCTTCATTAGAAAGATGCCTACTATGACAAATACACGACATAATACGGTGATTGACACGGCGAAAAAAGCTTTCTATTCGTTATAGAAATAGAAGCTACCTTTTTAGCAATCATCGTACTATGAGCATGCAGAAGAATTTCTCTAGTCACACTCAACACCCCCTATCCTCGTAGGTTTTTTGGCTGTACTAGATAAAGGCAGGTCTCCTGGCTTATGTTCATCACACTTTTCACCTTCCCATTACAATGCGTAACAGTGGTCTTTTGAAACATGCTCACATTTACAGTTGCGGGACAGCGTCGGATTTACACCGATCTTCCCTTTTAAACAAATCGAATTGCTGATTTGTACCTCTATCTTATTATTCCGTTTTTAATATTATACCATAGTGGTTTGTGTACCTATAACGTATAAATTATATAGAGAACACAACACATGCTTATCATTCAATGAACTTTATTGTAAAGTTGGTACTTCATAAAGTCAAATTTTAAAAAAACACCCACGGAGTAGTCTTTTTACGGATTATTTAAAGCGCCTTAGTAAACTTAAGTCAATCTTTCTAGTTTAATAAATATGATGAAAATATAACTGTTAATCAATTTGTTCTATGTATTGGGAAATAATACTTACAATTTCCAATACGGGTAAAGTCCCATCAACAATGATATCAGAATTCGGTTTTATTGTTTCTAACATCTCTAGATACCCACGCCTTCCTTGTGAAATATATCCCTCCATATCCATTAAAATATTTTCAACAGTACTATTCTTAAAATCTCTAGATACTCGACGTGCCATAGCAATATCCAAAGGAGTATCAATAAACACCGTAAAATCAATGAATTTACTTGTTTTAGAATGTTTATAGGCAAACGGAAAGTCCATCACTATGTAATTTAAAGGTTTAGTTAGCAATACTTCTAAATCACTCATTAGAGGAGCCAAGTTCCACTCATCATAATTAGCTCCATTGTCAATCCAATCGATAATATCATCAGGACCATCAAAATCATATTCATCAAAAAATAGTATTTTAGAATTTTGTAATCTTTCGTTTAGGTGCTTCGATATAGTCGTTTTTCCTCCGCCAGAAACCGCAGCAATAGCAATAACTAGTGGTTGCTTTCCCTTTTTCATAAAATCCCCCCACTTTTGTATTTTTTTATCTAAATCTATTCTGTCCAACTAAACTACGCCTACAGTTTTATAATACCTGATTAATCAGTTTGAAAAGCCTCAAACATTTGAAGAATACATGGCTGACTTTGAGTTCAAAGTTAGTGAGGCATATAGTAAGCAATTAAAATAACTTTATGAAGAGTATCAAGCACTTAATAAAATAAGGGGAAGTATGGGGATCTTTTTACAATATTTTAGACCCATATTTTAAAGAAAATGAAGAAATTTTTATCTCAACTTCTAAAATTATGATAACCAGCCAAGACTGTTTCCCACAACATTAACGAGTAAAAATTCGGGGTTATCCAAAAAGTCATTAAACAAATGATTTATCGGCTGTCTTAGATCGATATTTCGCCTCATGGCTATTATGGGCTTATTCCCTAATTGTCATGACTGGTTTTACAAAGGCCACATTCGTGAGAAAAAAAAACTATTCCTTCGTCAAATTAAAGGATTTGACAATATTAGCCTAGAAGTAAGTATCAATTACAATTAAAGGAGTGGGAAAAATGGTTATAGGCTTACATCACGTTCAAATAACAATTCCAAAAGGTGAAGAAGAAAAAGGGAAACATTTTTACTGTCAAGTATTAGGACTACATGAACTTGAAAAGCCTGATTCGTTGAAAGGACGAGGTGGATTTTGGTTACAGGTCGGCAATAAAGAGGTACATGTGGGGACAGAGGATGGCTTTGATAGATTAACGACAAAAGCTCATATTGCTTATCAAGTTGAAAATATAGAACATTGGAAGACGGTATTAGCCGAACATCATATAGAAATTTTCGATTCAGTTCCTATTCCTCATTTTGAACGCTTTGAATTTAGAGATCCATTCGGTAATAGAGTAGAGATGATTCAAGAAATTTAAGGAAAACAGTTGACTTGAAGGCATGCTGTAAATCTTTAGCAAAGCAACGCCGTTTTAACACAATGACATCCGCCTTCTAAAGAGCAAAAAAGATCCACACACAAAGCTGTGCCTAAATTTGTAAGCATAATGAGAAGTGCTAGGGGCGTTCGAGACCTATCTCGCTTGCGCTCCAGTGTCTCATTTGTGACGCTGATCCCCTACGCTCACTCCATGGAACCGCTATTTCTCGCTAAATCCCAAAAATGAACTATCGCTAAGTATTCCATGGTAATGTATAAGTATGATTGTCGTTTAGTCTTTCAATGCCTCCTTTCAACACAAAGAAAAGCTTGTACTTCCTGCCCCTTTGACTTTCGTTTTCCACTAACACTTCACCCAACTGAAACATTTGTAATAAAACTGTAAATTAAGGCGATGAAGCCTTTTATATAAGGTGTTTACAGCGAATCCCCATCCAGCGTGGTAACAATTTCCTCAAAGAAGCCCTACTTTTTCATGCTACGATTAATTCCAGTGACAAACCAAATTAGGATTAATCCTAACAATAGCTTCAGGAGGAAATTAACAACATGAATAAACGATTTTTAACAACAACATTAGCATTGACGATAGGTTTTAGCACAGTGGGGATGGTACAGCCAACTGTTCAACCTATAGAAGTTGAGGCTGCAACAACAAATGCCTTTAATAACTCACAAGCTGTTAATACGAAAGCAGATCAACTAATTCAAACTGGAAAAAGCTTAATTGGTAAGGCGACTTACAGCAATTCTGTTTACAAGGCTACATACCCTTATAAATTTTCTTGTGCTTCATTTATTATGTACATTTTCGAGAAAAATGGTGTTGACCTTGCAACTTATAATGAAGATTATATGTTACAGCAAGGAACGCCGGTTAACAGAAATCAATTACAAAAAGGTGATTTACTATTCTTTAAGAGTAAAAAAACTGGGACAGACCCTGACCACGTCGGTATGTATATCGGAAACAACAAAATGATTCATATGGCTGATTCTAAGCAAAATATTGTGATTTCTGATTTAAATAGTAAACCATATTATACAGATAATTATGTAGGGGCCCGTAGAGTATTACCTTCATTACTGTCAGCTAATCCTGCAACGAAAGGCGATAAGATTGTTGAAAACGCCTTTAATTATAAAAATAAAGTAACGATGAGCTCTACAAATAATGAAGCAAGTCTTCGCTTTACAGCGCCAGGATATGTAGATTTCGTCTATCGTAAGAGTGGCGTTAAACTTGGTACAACCAATTTAAAGCAACTAATGAATGTTGGAACAACGGTTTCACGTACCAATTTAAAAAAGGGTGATTTAGTGTTCTTTAATAGTGTTAAAGGCTCTAAAAACCCTTCACAAGTAGCTATCTATGCCGGAGATCAACGTATTATCATTCCAAGTTCAAGTGGTATTACTACAAGAGTACTAATGGTTGACTATTATAAAGAGCATTATATTACAGCAAAACGTGTTTTTTAAGAACGTTTACTAGCATCATTTCAAATACTTGAATTTGCAATGCTCAACACAATTAATGTTTGCTGGAACAAATGTGTTTCAACAAACAAAAATACCGAACTATCCAATGAAACGCTTATGAAGGGTTTCAGAATAGTTCGGTTTTTCTAGTTATTGTGAGATTATTTGGCTTTATGATTGAGCCATTTCGTTATGTCCCAGCTTGTTAATTATTTACGTTTTAACTGATTCGCAAATTCTATCATAGATCTGCTAGACATTGGACCTTTAATAAGGACAATGGTTTCACTATCAAGCTTATGCTTTAGTACATCTAAAACACCTGTCACATCTTTAAACTTATGAACATCTGCCTTGGTGCCGTCCTTTAACGCTTGGTTCGCAATATTTTCTGCTCTATTGCCAATAGTAATAAGCGTATCAATAGTTCTTTTCGCAACCATTGTGCCAATCTCTCGATGATATTTTTCTTCGAAATTTCCTAATCTCTTAATGTCACCTAAAATAAGAATTACTTTCTTCCCTTTTCCTATCGTATCTAAAACCTTTAGTGCCGCTTCAACAGAAGTCGGGTTATTTGTCCAAGTATCATCTATTATAGTACATTCACCGATGCCTGTAGAAAATTCTAAGTGTCTTGCCATCGCTTTGAACGTTTTTAATTGCGAAATTGCAACAGCAATGGAAAGTCCCATTTCCTTTACGGCAGCTATAGCCGCTAATGCGTTATACACTTGGTGTTCTCCGTATCCTGGAACAAATAAATTGTATTTGTTATTTGACACTTTTAGTACAAATTTCATGCCGCCTTTTGTAAATTGTATATTCGTAGCTTGATAATCTGCCTTTTCGTTAACGCCAAAGGTAATAATCTTTCCTTTAAATTTATTTAGGGGGATTTTTTTAATATTTTCATCATCACCATTAATGATTAACGTGCCATCTTTTCTTATTCCTTCTACAATTTCAGCCTTTGCCTTGATATAGCCATCTAGATTATTGCATCCATCTAAATGATGGACACCAATATTCGTAATAATACCAATCGTAGGCTGATAGATCATACATTGGTGTTTAATATTACCGATATTACCTAGCCCTAATTCAAAGATAGCTGCTTTTGTATTCTGATCAATTCCAGTCAAGTACGGTAAGGATTGCCGTGGCTCATTTTTACTGCTGACAGATGCCTGAACATTCCATTCCTTACTAGCTATATGTTTAATCATTTCTTTCGTTGTCGTTTTACCACATGTTCCGGTCAAAGCAACGACTGGTATTTGAAATAAATTTCTGTAATGTCCCATAAATTTCCAATAGGCATGCAAAATAGTCTTGACGCGTATAACGGTCGTATTTTTCAGCGCATTTTTCAATTCCTCTGATGTTTTATCAGAAATGACAAGAGATGGTCCCTTTCGATCTATTTCTTGCCAGTTAATTTGATCACTTTTACTAACAAACATAAGTGTATGATTTTGAGTCAGTTCATGTCGGTTATAATAAATTGCATGTTTAACAGACCAGTGTTCAGAACCGCTTAATAATTCTCCTTGTAATAATTTTCTTATATCGCTCACACTTATATGTTGCAAGTTAACTACGCCCCCTTTCTATAAAATTATTTCTGAATAAATGCGTATCATAGTTTATGCATTTCTAGCAATTAACTATAAATATGCTCTTTCTAGTAAATGATAAAAAATAATATTTATTTAGGTGAAATCTAATCAGAAGTTGAAGATTTTTTTATTTTTAAATCATCTGCCAACTTAGAAACTTCTTTACTATACATATCACCTTTAATGAAAAGAACTGTATTTTCATCTACAATTTCTTCTAATAATTTATAGACGCGCGTACTATTTTTAAAAATATACACCGGTGAACTCATTCCTGCCTCAATGGCGTGAAGCGCCATAATACTTGCATGTTCTCCTATCGTAATCAGTACATCGACTCCAATTTCACTAATTAATTCTCCCGCTTGTTCGTGAATTATATATCCCCAAGATCCTAAATCTGTTATCGTCCCAATAACGGCAATCTTTTTCTTGCCTTCTCCAAGAGCCTTCAAAACCTTTAATCCTGCCTCCAAAGAAGTAGTCGTTATATTCCATGTATCATCTAGTAATATGGAATTATTAATGCCCTTAAACACCTGAAGCTGCTTATTTAATTTTCGGAATGATTGCAGTTGTTCAGCTGCTAAAGAAATCGGCAAACCCATTTCACAAATTGCTGCAATTGCCGTGAGCGCATTATATACTTGATGCTCGCCAAAACCTGGTACATAGATTTCATAGAGTTTCTTCTTGTGATAAACATTGAACAGCATACCATTTTTGTGGTAGCGAATATTTCTTGCCTGAAAATCACAGGATTCATGCTTACCTACTTTTATAATGCGTCCTTGAAACTTCGATAAATCTATTTTACTGGTGTTGACATCATCAGCATTAAGGATTAAGGAGCCTGTGGGACTAATAATGTCCAGCATTTCACCCTTTGCTTGGATATACCCCTCTAAAGTTTTACAATAATTTAAATGGTGTGCCCCAATATTTGTAATAATCCCAATAGTCGGCTTGAAATAGTCCCCCGCAAGTTTAATGTCCCCCGGTGAACCAACAGCAGTTTCAAAAACGGCTGCATCGGTACGATCATCAATATTCAGTAAATATTGTAAAGAAGCAGTTCTAGAATTACTACTAAGTGGCGTGGATACTACATTTTTTTCTGCAGAAAGGATATGTTTGATCATTTCCTTCGTCGTCGATTTACCAGAAGTACCCGTAATGGCTACTACAGGGATATTAAATTGATTACGATAAAAATTTACAAACTTCCAATAGGCCTCATCTGAATCTTCTACTCTAATCATAATTATTTGCTCAGGTAATTCATTTTGACTGTATGGTCTATCGGTTACAAGCACTATAGGATAAAGTGACTTATACTCTTTCCAGTTCACAATACGCTTATTTGTAAAAAGGGCGGTATTTGGTTTTTTCACTTGCTTCAGTCGATAAGCTCCATGTTGAATCAACACTTCGTCCGACCCTTGCACTAATTGGCCTGCAGTTATCGCTTTTAAATCCTGCACCGTAAGAGGCTTCATATCAATCTCCCCTCCTTTCCCCTCTAGTATATGTAACTTCTTAAAAGTTGCTTGGATGGATGCAAGATACATAACTAGAAGAAATCTATTTCTTCGCATATATATATAGTTGATTAAGTATCTAACGAACAATAGAAGGAGTGATATAACTGAAAACAATTATATTTATCGGCACTAACAAATCCGGGTCAAGTCGTGAAGCAACAAAAGCAGCAGAAAACCTAGGTTATTATACTGTCCTTTTTACAAACAATAAAAAGCAGTTACAACAGAGAAAAGCCTACCCAGATATTCATAAAATGATTCTTATTGATACTTCGAATATAGAGGACATGAAAGATGAAATTTATAATTTAACTAAAACTGGGTTAGAAATAAAATCTATTGTTAGTTTTGTCGATCCTTTTGTCCATATTGCCTCAATTTTATGTGATGAATTTTGCGATAACTATACATCTTCAACAGCTATCGAAATAATGGAGGATAAAGAAAAAACGAGAAATTTTTTAAAAAACCAGCCTTATTCTCCTAAGTTTTTTCTTCTCAAGCCAAATGAGTCCTTCTCTAATAACATTGAATTTCCACTTATTGTGAAATCTCCAAAATCAACAGGCTCCAAAGATGTATTGTTAGCAGACGACTCAGAGCAACTGAAGAAACATCTGAGCCATCTGCGCAGCAAAAATCCCCGTGAAACAATAATGATTGAAGAATATATCGAAGGCCCACAATATTTAGTAGAAGCACTTGTCTATAAACGGCAAGCTAATATCATCGGTATTATTGAACAAGAAATTACTCAAGGTAAACGTTTTATCATTACTGGTTATGGTGTTCTCGTTAAAGCTCCGAAAGAAATTCAAGCAGGCCTTGAGGAAGTTCTTCAGTCTATTGTTAAAGCGTTTAACATCGAAAATGGTGCTCTGCATTTAGAGCTTCGTTTAACAAAGAATGGCTGGAAGCTTATAGAAATTAATCCGCGAATCTCAGGGGGAGCAATGAATACGATGCTACACGCCGCCTTTGGATTTAATTTAGTGAAAGAAACACTTAAAGTATTTTTAGGTGAGCGTCCCGATATCAAACCAAAGCATAGAAAGTTTGTCTATACAAAATACGTCATTGTGGAAAGTAAAGGGATTTTAGAAAAAGTTATTGGAAGAAATAAAGCAGCTCATTCACCTGGAGTTGTGGATGTATATGTGAAGCCGAGAAGAGGGACATTGCTAATCCCTCCCTTATCGATGGGACATCGTTATGCATATGTAATCGCGGAAGGTGCCACATTAGCGGAAGCTAAAAATAAAGCCATTAACGCCGCAAAAGAAATAAAGTTCATTCTAAAATCTTAATTTCTTTCAATGCTTTCATTATTTAGCTATAAAAAATATCCCGAATAATTGTATCCTTCAAAAGGTCAATTACTCGGGCTTTTTTATTTATTCTTGAAATTTTTGATCTAAAAATTTCACCGTATCAAACATATTCGTTTTACTAGCACCCTTTACTAAAATGGTATCGTGAGGTTGTATCACTTGCTCTAAGAGTTCATGTAATTCATCCTTATTCAGGAAATGATAAATTTTAGACGGATCCATCCCTACTGCCTTCGCTGCTGCGCCCATTTCCTCCGTTCTAAAACCATAAGTGATGAATAAATCTATGTTATGCTCGTAAATGTATTCGCCCAATTTACGATATTCCTCTTCTCTCAAATCCCCTAATTCTCGCATTTGACCAATAATAGCAATTTTACGTTTCTTCGCTATATTTGTAAGAACATCAATAGCAGCACGTACGCCCTGAGGATGGGAGTGAACGGTATCGTCAATAACTGTAATATTATCGCGACAGTTATAAATTGTTAATCGTCTAGGTGGTTTTTTGAAATTTAGCCCTGTTTTAATATCTGCTGGACTAAATCCTAAATAATCTGCAACCGCAATGGCATTGAGTGCATTATATACATGATGTTCTCCTAAAATTGGGATATACATTGCAATTTCCTGCCCATGCAGCTTTATTTTAAAGGACATACCAATGTCTTTATATTGAATATCATAAGCTTGATAGTCCGCTGTGCTATGAATACCTACTGTTAGGATTTTTCCTTTAAACTGCTGTGTCTCTAAATACTTAGAATTATCATCGTCCTTATTCAGGATTAATAAACCGTTTTGATCCATCCCATGTATTAATTCCGATTTCGCCTTGGCTACTCCTTTAATATCTCCATCAAAATTACCTACATGAGCCAAACCGATATTTGTAATGATACTAATATTCGGTTGGATAATGCTACAGTGATTTGTTATGATACCTGGATAAGCCATCCCATACTCAAGCACTACAGCCTCATGTGAAGCATTAATTTCTTCTTTATGTTTTTTCGTATGCTCTGTTGTATTCCAATAATCTTTTGACTCAAAGATATTCCATTTTACCGATAAAATGGAGGCAAGAAATGCTTTTGATGTTGTTTTTCCAGCACTGCCGGTAATCGCAATAATCGGTAAAGCCTTTTCTTTTGCTATAGCTTTTTGTTCTGGTAAAGCTTTTTGTTCTGGTAATGCTTCTTCTAAAGATTCTTCTACTAAAGCCCTTTCTTCAGATGAATCTTTAATTTTCCTATATTGCCTGATTTCCCTTTTAATTTGCTTCTGGTTCTTAGCAAGGTACATTGCATACCTTATAGTATTGATGACCACATCTAATTCTAAATAAAAAGCTGGAGGGCAACCTGGTCGCCAGTTCACTTCATACATCCAAATTTTCCGTTGTTCATCTAAGCCTACATCAATGCCAATTTCATCAATAACTTCTCCAAATTGCGTCATCTGGATTTCATCTAAATGTCGAGCTAGTGATAAGGAAAAATGCTCTAACATACGCCGAATATCATAAGCATCTTCTTTAAATTCCTGCTCTAAAAATGGATCTAAATAATTCGTAAAACCACCGTTGTTAATATTCGGTATAATCGAGCCATTTGGTGCAATTCGCGGATAAATCGTCGTTATAACCCATTTACCTTCACCGTTTTTTTGAACATGTAGACGAAAATCATAAATTTGACCTGATTTTGTTTTGGAATGAATATAGGGTTGCACGATAAAGGTGCCTGTAGCAAGTTGCTCTCTAATTAACTCATCTAGCTTTGACTGTGTACATAACGTAGTTTCCCTATCCTTCTTTACCTCAAAGTTAGTTCTTCCTACTTTCGAAATAAAATAAATCCCTTTTCCCTTCCGGCCATCTATCGGTTTAAATACGACTTTTTTATAAAAAGCCATAAATTTATGGAGTAATTCAACATTTTCAACAACCTCAGATGGAATTAAATATTTATCAAATTCCTTTGCTTCTTTAAGTCGCTTCATGACATTCCATTTATTCCCTATAGAATGAGTTGTAAAAGGTATTTCCTTTTTCAATTTCTCAATAATATCCTTTGATACCGATAATTTTTCTGGACTTCCTGCATTGTATATAACATCCGGGAAGGGCATCATTTTTTCATGCCAATCACCATTTTCATATACCTTTCCTCTAATGGAACGTTTATCAAAGTCAACGCTTTTTGGCGTAAAGTAAAAAAATTGAGCGCCTTCTGCTTGTGCAACGGCCGCAAATGCATATGACTTTAGAACAGTTCTAGGATCTAGCCGATGATGCAACATTCCAATAATTGTCATCCATTAATCTCTTCCCTTCATAGGATTCTCTCTCTAATAAATTCAATGACTACAACGTGCACCTAGACAGATGCTCTAATTTTCATGTTATTTTAGTCGTATTTTCGGCTTTGTGCTTAGGCTGCACGAAGGACGACACGATGTCGGTCATTTCAGTAATGCCAAAGGCTAATATCTTTTTTAGCCCCTTCGATTTCCGTAACATCCGCCGAAGGGTTTAGCTTCACCATTTGGGCTCAATGATAAATTTCCCTTTTAACATGTCAGGCTTTAATAACTGAATTGCAGATATACCACTTAAGTCAATGGATTTTTCTGAGGATGTTCGCTCTAATCGGACAACCTCTGCTATTAAATTCGTATCATGTCCTTCATAATCATAGGCTCGCAAAAGTGAAACTGTTCCGCGGCAACTTTCTCGATCAATAGCCTCTATGCGAAAAAACTCTGTTTCAAACTGCTTTACAGTATCCATCAACCTTAAATGACTGCCGTTGTGTGTTATTAAAAAAAAAGGAATCGTATCGCCTCCCACTAATTTCACAAGAAGCTGACCAAAATATTTAGAATGAAAATCCTTTATCATATCCTGGAGTGCTTTTATGTCGTAGAGCGCTTCACATAGAAAATGTTTTTTTTTGTTTTCATTATTCATTTCCTTCGCTCCTTCCAAGTCTTAATAAGCCATTTCTCAAAAATTGTTTAAATTTACTAGCATTGATACTAGTGGAAGATCAACTGCCATGAACGAAAGTTTCACTTTATTCAACATCCTCTCGTTATAATATGTAAAGACAAGAAATATGATAATTTTTTTCGGATAAAACTGGTCATGTTGATTGCATATGTATGCTCCAAAGCAAAGTGAAAACATTTACACTATTTTTACGCACTCTTCGTAAAATATGACGAAAAATCAAATTAATTTAAAAAGTTTTTTACTCCAGGATAGCTTTCAATAAAAAAAATCGTATTTAATAGTGAACGATGAAATAGATGCCTCACCTGTTTGCCTGATAAGTTTTCAGATAAACAATAGTTCTATTCACTGACTATACAAGCAAACTGGTAAGAAGCGACTAAACTTAGAAAGGAGTTTGTTATGACTATACAAGCTGAAAATGTCGTTTATGAACTACAACATCACAATGAACATGCTTTACATTTCATCATTGAGCAATATGGTGGATTACTACGAAGCATCATCACTAAACATCTCTTTCCTTACTTAGAAGAAGTTGATGAATGTTTGGATGACACACTACTTGCTATTTGGGAGAATGGTGAATTTTTCGATGAAGCGAAAGGATCTTTTAAAAATTGGATTGCGATCATTGCTAAATATAAAGCGCTGGATCGAAGAAAAAAATTACAACGTTATAATGAACGCTACATTTCAACTTTAGAATTTGAAGAGTCTTTCACAAATACTGAGAGGACAGAATTAGAGGACGTCGAAGAGCTGTTACAACATTTATCTGTTGAGGACCAATTATTATTTAAAAAATATTATTTAGATAATGTAAATTCCAAGAACATTGCAAAAGAATTTAATGTGTCTGTCCCGGTTATACATAACAGACTTTCCCGTGGACGTCATAAACTTCGTGCATTAAAACAAAAATGGATTACAGGGAGGCTATAAAAATGAGTGAATTATTTAAACTATTTAATCGAGCAAAGATTCAAACAGAAAAATATGATGAAACCCCGTTGTCAGAAATAGAAATAGCACGTATAAAAAAACGTCTACATTCAAAATTGAAAACTCAAACATCAAAAAAGAAGAAGCTTACTATTTTAAGTGGGGTAGGTGTCGCTATGCTTGCCACTACAATAGCCATTTCTAGCCCAAATGCACTTGCTAAATTGCCCATAATAGGTAGCTTTATTGAACAATATATGAATCACCCAGATGTAAATGACGAAATGTATACAACGTATAAAAATATAATCGGACAAACAAAAGAAAATAAACATGGAACCTTAACGTTAAATGAAGTTATGTTAGATCAAGGAGAACTTTTCATCACGACTACTTATCATAGCAATAAACCCGTCCCAAACTCGGAATATCTTAAAATTAATAAGCACCTTCCAGACACAGATTACCTGCCCCTTTTCCCTGAAATAAAAATAGATGGGAAGGAAGTAGAGTCTGGGTCAGGAGGAGGAGCAGGTAATGATCAAATCGATGACCAAACATTTGTCATTTATAGTTCAATTAGCATTCCAAATATAGAGCTTTCTAAGCCACATGACATTCAGTTTTCTTTTAAAAGCGATAAACTTAGTGACCCTTGGGAATTTAATTTCACTGCCACAGGTGAAGCCATTGCGGCTAAAACAACAGAAACCATGATTAATCAATCTTTTTCTTTACCGAACGGACAGAAAGTTGTAGTTGAAAAAATTACTCAATCACCCGTTTCATTAATTCTTTATTATCATATGTTTCCGGCGCCTGACAAGACAATGGATTATGATGTCCAATTTAGATTATACGACCAGAATAATAATCAGTTAGGTCAATCTGCTTTTAAAACAATGCTCGAAAATTCTACACTTCGCTTCCAGAAGGAAAATATGGAGCCAATAACAAATATCACACTCGTTCCGCACTCTATTAATGTAAAAAGTGGCGTTCCTCACAAGGATGTTGTCAAAGTGTTTCATGAGTACACAATTACTACCCAATTGAACAAATAATTAAGTCTACCAATCTTGAAAATATAAAAAAGAAAACGTCCAATTTGACAATGGACGTTTTCTCTTTAGACGTTACGTTGTGGCATTATTTTGACTCCCATGATTTAGTAGAATAACTCCACCAATGATTAATGTAATGCCTAAAGCCGAGTAAAGATTAAAAATATCTCCCCATACAACAATTCCCACAATGACTGTTAATGCTGTGCCTACACCGGACCAAACGGCGTACGCAAGGCTTAGTGGTAGCGTTTTTAAACATAGAGATAATGAATAAAACGAAATGCCATATCCAAATGCGACAGCTATTGAGGGGCCTAGAACTGTAAATGCTTCTGAAAACTTTAGCATCGTTGTTGCAAATACCTCACTGATAATGGATAACGTTAAAAATAAATAACCCTTCATTTACAAAATCCCTCCTTAATGTCCGCCACCTGCAAGGTTAAGAATAACTACACCGACAATAATTAATAGAATACCGATAATTTTTTTTAGATTGAATAATTCCTTATAAAAGACTATACCGATGACCGCCGTTAGCGCCGTTCCTACTCCTGCCCATATCGCATATGCTGTACCAATTGCTATAGATTGTAATGTTAATGATAGAAAATAAAAAGCTGTTCCATATCCAACTACTACACCCACTGACGGTAGTAATCGTTTAAAGCCATTTGTCAGTTTCAACATCGAGCTAGCAAAAACTTCTGAGATAATTGAAATGAATAAAAAACCAAAAGCACTCATGTATGTTAGTCCTTCCTTGTCATGTGCATTAATTGTTCAAAGACACCGTCAGTCGCCTTAGCGGAAATCGGTGCGATATTTAATAGTTTCGAATAATACAATCCATCAATCGTTAACCGAATCAGATGAACAATGGATTCCTCCAAACCATCTTGGAACAATTCGTCTAGTAAACAGTCATAAACTGTTGAGATGGCTGAATGGTCATTTTGCATAATTTGAATCGCAATATTTAAGGATGCCCCGTTCGCGAGATCTTTTTGTGATGCGAAGATAAATGCTCTCGTCAATCTCCCTATCCCTTGCTCAAGGCTTGCTAAATGTTCATAGGATTGTACAACCTCATTTAAAATCGTCTCAGCGATTGCAGTTTGCAGCGCATCCTTCGTCTTAAAATGATACAATAATCCACCTTTGCTAATATTCGCTTGACTAGCTATTTTATCTAAAGTTAAAGTACTTAAATCATTGCCCTTTAAATAATCAATCGCCGTTTGGATAATATGTGAACGTTTTAAATCTGCTTTTGATGACATATAATCGCTCCCTTTAAAAATAAAAAAAACCGTCTGGTCGGTCTTTTTATATTTTATAGCTCTTATTCGACATCGTCAATTACAATGCCAAAAATTTGGGGATCTGATGCTGGATGAACTTGTGAAAACAACACGTCGGAACATAGTAACGAGGAGATTGAGCCAAGCCCATGGAAAGCGCCAGTTCGTAATAAAAATCAACCTATGCTTATAGCTACACAAAATTTCGGATTCATTCTTTTGTCACCAAACTAAAGCCCTCTCAAAAAATTGAGAGGGCTCGTTAAATTAGCGATTCTTTCCGTCGTTTCGATAGTTTCATCCGTCGCTCTGCCGATTCTTCCGTCACTTCAGCGCGTTCTTCCGTCGTTCCCTATTTCGGTAAGATAAGTGTTTCTTTTTTGCTTTTGAAGTATCCTCCGCTCCCTTATTTCGGATAGGATCTAATTCAATTTCAAAAGCTTTATCTTTCCAAATTTTTTCATATTGCTCTTGATCTAATACGAATACTTGTAATAGCTCGCCAGTTTCTCCAGCTTTAATAACTTCATTCTAATTGTAATTTAATAGCATACCTTTGCTTAATGAATATTGCTTACCATCATTAACTGTCATTTTGATGACATAGATTATATTCCTTATCGATATGTCAACGTATAGCTGCATTGCTCTCTTTTAAATCCGAGATAAAAAAAAGCTAGAAAAGATAAGCCTCTCTTTTCTAGCTACTTATACCAGATTATTTTCGTCTTATAACAATCCTGCCTTTGTTAAATAGTCTCGTGCCACTTCTTCTATGTTTTGGCCTTTTACATTTACTCGATAATTCATTTCGCGCATCTCATCATCTGTTATTTGATTTGACAGCTTATTTAAGGCTGTTTCAATCTCAGGATATTTTTCTAACGTCTCTTTCCTTAGTAAAGGAGCCCCTTGATAAGGTGGGAATAGTTGCTGATCATCTGCTAAAACTTGCAGATGATATTGACGTATTTCACTATCCGTTGAATAAGCATCTAATAAATCTATATTTCCTGATTCGATCGCCTGATATCTAAGCTTCGGCTCCATCGTTGTTATGTTAGAAAGTGTCATACCGTAACGCTTTTGAATACCCAAATAACCATCTTCTCGATCATTAAATTCCAATGTGAAACCTGCTTTTATCTTTTCTTGGATAGGCTTAATGTCTGAAATTGTTTGCAAATCATAAGTATCAGCCATTTGTTTCGATACTGCCAATGCATACGTATTGTTATAGTTCATCGGACTTAGCATCACCATGCCAAATTTATTCATCATACCTTCTTTAGCCTGATGATAAACATCTTCCTGATTATTATTGATAGCTTCCTCTTTTAAAAACTCTGAAATTGCCGTTCCAGTGAATTCTGGATAAATATCGATGCTGCCAGATTTAAGTGCATTAAAAACAAAGGATGTTTTACCCAGTCCAGGTTTTAATTGCACCTTTAAGTCTGTTTCATTTTCAATAAGCATTTTATACATATTAATAAGAATCTCTGGCTCAGAGCCAAGCTTACCTGCAATGATAATTTCTTCTTTCTCTTTGAAGTTTAGTAATGGGAAAATCATCATTATTAATGCCACTATACTAATAATACTTAATGCCGAAATTGTTTTTTTAAACGACAGAGATTCTAGTTTTTTTAGTAAAAAATCGAAAACTAATGCTAAAATCGCCGCAGGGACAGCCCCTAAAATAATAAGTGCGGTATTATTTCGGTCAATTCCAAGCAAAATGATATCCCCTAATCCCCCAGCCCCGATTAATGCCGCTAAAGTTGCCGTTCCGACGATTAATACCATAGCTGTTCGAATCCCTGCCATAATTACAGGCATAGCAAGAGGCAATTCTACTTTCACTAATCGCTTTCGCGTATTCATCCCCATCGCCATCGCAGCCTCTTTTAAAGACGGATCTACTTCGTTTATCCCAGTAAATGTATTACGTAAAATCGGAAGAAGTGCGTAAACAACTAAAGCAATAATTGCGGGTACTTTTCCGATGCCAAACAACGGAATCAACAACCCTAATAACGCCAATGAAGGAATCGTTTGTAAAACTGCACTAATACCGATAATACTTTCTGCTATTTTCTTTTTATTCGTTAAATAGATTCCTAGAGGGATAGCAATCACTACTGCAAGAAATAATGCAATGAATGAAATTTGAATATGCTCGACTAATGATGCCAATAGCTGGCCTTTTCGTTCGTTAAACACACTAAAAAAGTTAGCCATTTAAATTACCTCTTTCCAAGGAATCATGTGCTAGATAACGAAGCATCGTTGCTCTCGTGACAACACCAATTATTGTCCCGTTCTCTTCCACACTTAAACATTCATATTGAGCTAATTTTTGAAGAATGGTATGCAAAGAATCTTTTGAAGAAATGGTATTCTCCCGATTACTTTGATGAACCTCATCAGCAATTGGTCTAAGTACAGCTTGGATATGAAAAGTCCCATACTCTTTTACCCCAACAAATTCGCGAACAAAATCATTAACAGGCTTGTCTATGATTTCACGTGGAGTACCAATCTGTATAATTTCTCCATCCTTCATTACACATATGCGATCACCAAGTTTTAAGGCCTCTTGCATATCATGCGAAACAAAGACAATTGTTTTTTGTATCGTTTGCTGAAGCTCGAGAAGATCATCTTGTAATTTTGTGCGGCTAATCGGATCTAAAGCACTAAAAGGCTCATCCATTAAAATGATTTCGGGATCAGCTGCTAATGCACGAACAACACCGACCCTTTGTTGTTCACCACCAGAAAGCTCTTTTGGCTTCCGCTGACTATATTTGTCTGGTGCAAGTCCTACCATATCCAATAACTCACCAACTCGTTGCTGGATTTGCGCTTTACTCCATTTCTTTAATTCAGGCACAACAGCTATATTTTCTTCAATCGTCATATGGGGAAAAAGAGCAATTTGTTGTAGGACATAGCCGATATTCCATCGTAATTCATGAATGTTGTAATCACTAATTCTTTTACCATTAATGCGAATAGTTCCTTCTGTTAAATGAATTAATCGATTAATCATCTTTAATAAAGTTGTTTTTCCACAACCACTCGGTCCTATAAGAACAAAAAATTCTCCTTTTTTAATCTCTAAATTAATAGTTTTTACTGCGACTTGATCATTTACATATTTTTTTGTGACATTTTCAAATGCTATCATTGTATAAGCTCCTTTTAGTAATGTGCCTCCAATGTTAGTTCAGAATGGACATCACCTTCAAACATTTGCAAAAATTACCTTAATCATTTTAGCAACAATATATATTGACTTAATGTTTTAATCTAGAAATAAACTACTATTTTTATCCTCTTCATTTCATATACGTTCAGCATAGTAGGTCTAGAACTATCTCTTTTAAAAGGGACATCGAGTTACTATATATATTTCACTAACTAAAATCACTTTAAACTTAATTTTTTGTTTTATATCAAGACATTGGTCCTCTTGACGCTCTCCTCTATTTGTCTCATAATTTCCATAGAAAATCGTATACTGTTTTTGAATACAAATAAATAACCTTCCATAAAGATTTCCTTTCAAAATGACTAACTTCATAAATGATCACTCTATTATTTTTGATTTTTTAGTAATGATTGTAACTATATTTTAATGGGTCTTTCATTTCTCGATTATGCTGGAAATTAAGGAACTAAATGAGGGGTTTTTTCGTTCTATGAATGATGTACTCTATTAAATAAAACTGACTTTATTTCTATTTATAACTCTGTAATAATTAGAAATATATGAACCTCGTTATTGGCAAGAAAGGAGGAAGATGTGGTAATCTACCAACATCAATAACAATGAAATACTTCATTAATTTTTTCAAAGTTCTTATGATTACTGTTATTGTTATCTGTATTTCATTTTTTATGGTGACACAATTATTCAATACTCATGAAACTAAAGAGCCTGGCGTTGTCGATAGCAGCCCTAGTGTAGAAGAGTTTATTGGCTCTATTGCTGAAATTGCTCGAAAACAAGGTTCCGATAATGACCTGTATGCATCGGTTATCATTGCGCAAGCGGTGTTAGAAAGTGAGCATGGACAAAGTGGCCTTGGATCCGCTCCAAATAACAATTTATTTGGTATGAAAGGCAGTTACCAAAATAACTCCGTAACAATGGAAACATCTGAGGATGATGGTTCGGGTAATATGACAAAGGTGAAGGCTGCATTTCGCAAATACCCTTCCTATGAAGCTTCTATACAAGATTATGTGAAATTAATGCGCAATGGGGTTTCCTGGAACAAAAATTTCTATGCAGGCGTTTTTAAAAGCAATACAAAATCCTATACAGATGCTACGAAGTTTTTAACAGGCTCCTATGCAACAGATTCACGATACAATGAAAAGCTAAATGCAGTGATAGCAAAGTATGATTTACAACAGTATGACAGTCCTGTGAAAGATAAAAAAACAATTACTGTAGCTGATGGTGACTCTCTTATGCATATTGCAGAGGCTCATAATGTTAAAGTTACATCCATAAAACAATGGAATCAGCTTCGCTCTGATAGAATTGAAGCCGGTCAACAATTAAATATTTATAAATATTAATATAAAAAATCTCCATGAATAATTATAGACATGGAGATTTTTTTCTTATACTAACTTATTAATCTATAAATCACAGTTTCTAAATCAAAGACTCGTTTATTCAAAGCGTAAGTTCTACCTTCTACCTGCTGAGCAATTTTTTCAGTAAACTCACCTAAATTTTCGATAATATTTTTCTGAAGCTCTGCTTGTCCAATTTTAAGTTCATATACATCACGCTTAAGTATTTGTACATCACGCTTAAGTATTTGTACATCACTTTTAAGTTCATGCACATCATGTTCAATTTTATCTAAGCGCAGTTCAATTCCGTCAAAACGTTTGTTCATTCCGACTAATTGATGATCCATATTTTCAAAGCGAACGTCCATTCCATCTAGCCGTTGGTCAATTCCATCAAATCTTTGATTAATAGTCTCAAAACGTTGGTCGATTGCGTCAAATCTTTGATCAATAGTCTCAAAACGTTGGTCGATTGCGTCAAATCTTTGATCAATAGTCTCAAAACGTTGGTCAATTCCATCAAGTCGCTTATGCACTGGTGTTAATTCTTCTTTTAAAACGGAACGTAACAACTCTTTTAACTCCAGATTCAATTCATATCCCCCAATCCTCTAAATTTTGATTTCATTATAGCATAATGCAAATAGGTTATCTCTATCAATAATTTCCCGAGTCGTCTCAAAGATTGAAAAAAGAGAAGCTACGTCTAGCTGAGGGCACTGAAAAACTTACGTTTTCATAAAAGCGAACCTTTCTTAGATAAAAATAAGGCACTTCTTGTTCAATTTTGAACAGGAAGTGCCTTATTTCTGTCTCTATTCCTTATTTATTTTCGTTTAATAGCTTTAATATCCGTTTCAAATTGACAGCGAATATCGTTGTAG
>Ga0209784_100228_pt1 | contig 37610 bp, 34 predicted proteins | sample AraplaCvi_mLB_r2_2_FD_184284 | JGI IMG/M metagenome (GOLD analysis project Ga0209784, IMG submission 184284) | Arabidopsis root microbial communities from North Carolina, USA - plate scrape CL_Cvi_mLB_r2 (SPAdes) (version 2) | ecosystem: Host-associated > Plants > Roots > Endosphere | place: USA...
ATGAATGCCGACGGCACGGCCGCCAAGATTTCCGAGAAGTGGTTCGGGGAAGACAAAGTGTTGAAGTAAGCATTCCCAAGAGGTTGGTCATCCAACCTCCCCATAGGTATTCCAAGAAACCGGACTTTGACCAAAGGCTCCGGTTTTCTGTTCCAATCGGTCGGAACAATGAAATCATCGGAGAACTTCAGCATTCCGGAAGTTTTTCCATTAGGAGTTAAGCAGATATGAGTATGGATTACATCGTTCAAATCGGCAAACCGATGCTGGAGGGCGCGCAGACCACGATCCTGTTGTTCTTGATTTCCATTCTGGCCTCCATACCGCTCGGGTTTGTGTTCACGTTAATGGTTCGAAGCGCAATCAAGCCGCTGGCTTGGTTGGCCAATGCCTATATATATGTTTTTCGAGGCACCCCGCTGCTGCTGCAGCTGCTGTTCTTCTGCTTTGGGCTGCCGGTGCTGCCGGTGATCGGAGAATATCTCGTATTGGATCGTTTTGTAGCCGCATGCTTGGCATTCGTGCTGAACTATGCTGCTTATTTTGCGGAAATCTTCCGCGGAGGACTCTTGGCGATTGACAAGGGGCAATATGAAGCGTCTAAGGTGCTGGGCTTGAACCGCTGGCAGACGACCACGAAAGTAATTCTGCCCCAGATGTTCCGCGTAGCCCTGCCTGCGGTATCCAACGAATCCATTACGCTGGTAAAAGATACGGCGCTGCTGTATGCGGTGGCGGTACCGGAGCTGCTGCACTTCGCGTATACGGCGGTCAATCGGGATTTCACGATTATGCCGTTTGTTATTGCGGGCGTGATATACCTGCTGATGACGCTTGTGTTAACGCTGCTGTTTAAATATCTGGAACGCCGATTCAAATATGAATAGAAGGACTGTCGCGCAATGGCAATTATCGAAGTAACCCATATGAAAAAATCCTTCGGCTCGCTGAACGTGCTGAAGGACGTCAGCTTTGAGATTCAGAAGAATGAAGTGATTGCCGTCATCGGGCCTTCCGGTTCGGGAAAGAGCACCATGCTCCGCAGCCTGGTGCATTTGGAGGAAATCAACGGCGGATCGATCAAGGTGCAGGATCAGTATTTGGTGAAGGACGGCGTATACTCCAGTTCGCCGCAGATCAAAGCGATCACGTCCCGCATGGGCATGGTATTTCAGCACTTCAACCTGTTTCCGCATCTGACGGTACAGGAGAATCTGGGCCTCGCGCCCAAACATGTCAAGAAACAAAACAAAGAAGAAGTTAGAGCGAACGGCGCCGCACTTTTGCAGAAGGTCGGTTTGTCCGATAAAGCGGATGTATATCCCGGAAATCTGTCGGGCGGTCAGAAGCAGCGCGTGGCCATTGCTCGGGCGCTCATGATGAATCCGGACATCATGCTGTTTGATGAACCGACATCGGCGCTGGATCCCGAGCTGACCGGCGAGGTGCTGGCCGTCATCAAGCAGCTGGCGGAGGAGCACATGACAATGGTGATCGTGACGCATGAGATGAGTTTTGCCAAGGAAGTGGCGGACCGGATCATCTTCATGGATCACGGACAAGTAGTCGAAGCCGGAACGCCGGATCAAATATTTAACCAGCCGAAGATGGAGCGGACCCGCGAGTTTTTAAATCGGGCCGCGCGTTAAAGAGGACTGGCTCAAAGCTGGATCGAAAGATCGGCTTGGGCTGGTCTTTTTTTGTACGAAAAATAAGGTTATTTTATGAAAGCGTTTAAATTATTGGTTGACGGAATCGGAATTGATCGATATCATTGTTTTAAAGATTTATAAACTGTTTCATATAAGTATCTATAAAATAATAGCGAGGAGCGGAAAAAGTCATGAGTCAGGTTATTACCATTCATTCGGACGTATCCAAAGGGAAAATCAATCGCAATATTTATGGACATTTCTCCGAGCATCTGGGCCGCTGCATTTATGAAGGAATCTGGGTGGGCGAGGATTCGCCGATACCCAATACGGAAGGGATCCGCAATGACGTGCTGGATGCGTTGAGACAGCTGAATATACCTGTTCTGCGCTGGCCGGGCGGTTGTTTTGCCGACGAATACCATTGGAAAGATGGCGTCGGGCCGCGGGAGAATCGGAAACAGATGGTCAATACGCACTGGGGCGGCGTTGTGGAGAACAACCATTTCGGCACGCACGAATTCCTGCGTCTCTGCGAGCTTTTGGGCTGCGAGCCCTACATATCGGGCAATGTCGGCAGCGGCACCGTTCAGGAGATGTCGGAATGGGTTGAATACATGACCTTTGACGGCGTGTCGCCGATGGCCGCATGGCGTCAGGAGAATGGCCGCGAGAAGCCGTGGAACGTGAAATATTTTGGAGTTGGGAACGAGAACTGGGGCTGCGGGGGCAATATGCGGCCGGAATATTATGCGGACTTGTACAGACGCTATCAGACTTACGTCCGCAACTATGGCGAGAACAAGATCTACAAAATTGCCTGCGGCCCGAATGTGGACGATTACCGCTGGATGGAAATCGTCATGAGGGAAGCGCATCCGTACATGGATGCCATAAGCCTTCATTATTACACGGTTCCGGGCGAATTCTGGACAGGCAAAGGACCTGCTACCGGATTCAGCGAACAGGAATGGTTCACCACCATGAAGAAAGCGCTCCATATGGATGAATTGATTACGAGACATTCGGCGATTATGGATCAGTATGATCCTAATAAGCGCATTGGGCTCATCGTGGATGAGTGGGGCACCTGGTTTGATGTCGAGCCCGGCACGAACCCCGGCTTCCTGTACCAACAAAATACGATCCGTGATGCCCTGGTGGCGGGTTTGACGCTGAATATTTTCCACGAGCATAACGATCGGGTGGTGATGGCAAACATCGCCCAGATCGTCAACGTCCTGCAGTCCGTCATTTTGACCGAAGGCGAGAAGATGATCCTTACCCCGACCTATCATGTGTTTGATATGTACAAAGTGCATCAGGATGCCGAACGATTGGCTACCCATCACAGCGGGGCCGATTATGAGATGAATGGCGAGAAGATTCCGCAAGTATCCGTGACGGCCTCCAGGGATGAAGCCGGCAAAATCCATGTAAGCCTGTGTAATGTAAGTCACGCGGAGCAGAGCGACGTGAAGATCCAGCTTCGGGGATTAAGCGGTGGGGTGAAGCAAATCGTAGGCCGGCAGCTTGCCGCCGATTCGCTGGACGCTCATAACACCTTTGAATCGCCAGAGGTTCTCAAGCCGGCTGCATTCACTGCATTTGAACAGGAAGGCGACGTACTGCGTGCGAAGCTGGCGCCGATGTCCGTTACCGTTCTCGAGATCACGGCGGAATAAACGAAGGTCATGGCGGATAATCGGTGTAAAGGTTGTCATGACGATTACCGGGTCAGCGATGAGCAGATCACGCGGGTGCTGTCCTCCCCGATGTTCTCATCGGACCGGTGCGTGCCGGATGAAGCATATGATGCCCGTCTTCGTGCGTGCTTCACATGCCCTAAGCTGCAAGGAGACACCACGTGTACGCTGTGCGGATGCATCGTACAGATTGCCGCAAAGCTGAAAGACAAACGCTGCCCGTATCCGGGGGAAGACCGTTGGTCGATCACCGTTAGTGCTTCATAGAAAATAACGTATAGTCAAAGGCCTGTTCTCATGGATGGATCATGGGAGCAGGCTTTTTTAGAACGGGAAGGGTTCATTAGCTTTACAGAAACTTACAACCTATGTTATGACTAATAGAAAAAGATCAGCACGATAGGATAGGGTGTGACATGAAAAAAGGTGGCTTTTTATATTATTGGACCGCTCACTCCAGCATTTCGCTGGCAGGCGTTGTCTATATCATGGTGCTGACTACCTTTATGTATCAGGAATCCGGTTCGGCTTTTATTGCTGGCTTGTTCCCGCTGTTTAACGCAGTGGCGCGGTTTGCCGCCGGCTTTACGGCTCCGCTCGTCATGGAGAAATTCGGCTTCTCCAAGCTGCTGTTGAGGCTTCAAGTTCTGAAAGCCTTGCTGTTGACCACGCTGGTTGTCTTGTTCCCGTACATATCATCCCAGGTCGCGATATTGTGTATCTTCATTTTGTTCATAGCGTTTACCGAGGGATGGGGGAACCCGCTGATCCAGTCCATGGTACCAAGAATGGTTGCTGCTGACCGGTTGGTCAAGGCCAACAGCTCGTTATCCGTGACCAGCCAATCCTTGCAGATTGCCGGATACACGTTTACAGGTTTTCTGGTCATACGGTACGGACATATGCCGACATTAATCATGAGCTGCACGCTCATCTGGCTATCCGTATTGTGTCTTTGGATTGCGGCTCGATCCATGCAGACGAAAGCTCCTGCTGAAGCCGGACGAGGGAAACCAAGCTGGGAAGTAATCCGTGAAGGCTGGTTCTATCTGTGGAGAATGCCTACGTTAAGAATCGTCACGATCATGGATATGGTTGAGGGGATAGCCGGAACCATCTGGGTGGGAGCGATCACGCTGGTGTACGTAAAGGAAGTGCTCCATCAAGGCGAGGCTTGGTGGGGATTTATTAATGCCAGTTATTACGTCGGCGCTATTCTCGGCGGTTTGCTGGTGCTGCTGCTGTCTTCCTTCATTCAGAAAAATCTGATATTCTGCATGGCTGCGGGTTCAGCGGTATTCAGTCTGCTTACTTTGTGGTACGGCCTGAACAGTATCCCGGTTGTGGCTCTAATCCTATGCATTGCAATGGGGCCGGCCTATCAGCTGAGGGATGTGGCGCAGCAAACTGCTCTTCAATCCAGTGTGGATCAGGAGATGCTGCCGAAAATATATGCTTCTCGGGATATCTTATTATCAACGGTAACGAGTGTATCGATTGCAGTTATTGGTCTTATCGCGGATACGCTCGGCATTCGCATGGTTTATATCGCAGGGGCAATCTGTATTGCCATATCCGCAGGGCTGTCGTTCACAATCCTGAGGCTGCAGCGGAAACCGGCTTCAGCGGCGGAAGCGGGAGGCAGCATCTTGTCATGAGATCACTAGAAAAGAGCTGTACCAGTCTCATTCCTTTTGGAACGAATCTGCGCACAGCTCTTTATCATGGGATCGAAGCCCCGACAACCTTGAGCACGCTCTTGTCCGCGTTAGGCTTTGTTCTTCTTGCTGAACAGCGAATCAACCGAGAGCAGGCTGCTGCCGCTAAGAACTAGATGTACAGCCATGGCCAGCAGCGCAATATCCAGTTCATAGCCGCCCAGGAAACCCATGCCCAGCTTCGCCTGAAAAATCGCCACGACAAGCACGACCCCAAGAACCAGAGAAGCGATTCTCGTTCCCAAACCGATAATCAGCGCAATTCCTCCCACGATTTCGATAATGGCTACTACGGTTGCCATAAAGGCAGGGATTCCGAGACTTGCGAAGAAGCCTTCGATATTCCCGATGCCGCTCTGGAATTTATCCAAACCGTGAGCCATAAAGATGACCCCCAGAATCACCCGAATTATGAAAGTGCCTGCAGAAGAATAATTACCCATGAAATAGATCACTCCTTGTCTTTTTGGTTTAAAATGTAATCAACTAACTTAAATATAGCTGAGAACTATAGGTTGTATCATACTCAATTTAACTGTTGAATGTCAAGTAACTAACTAAAAATACTTGGATTTTACAATATCCAATCATGATGCCATATGATTAGATGAAGTTCAGCCAATACAGAACAATAGCCATCCTCAAAGGGAAGGCTATTTATTGTTAGGGTACTCAATATTGGAGGTTCATTAATGCTTTTTATGGCTTAGTGCCTGGGCCGGTATTCCGTCGGCGACTGCCCGGTCCAGCGGCGGAATTGCCTGGAAAAATGGCTGGCTGAGCGAAAACCGAGTTTGTCGGCGATTGCGTTCATCGGCAGATGGGTCGTGACCAGCAGCTCTTTGGCCAGACTGAGCTTCTGGCGGCTGATATATTGTCTTGGCGAGATCCCGTACACTTGGCGGAATAACTTGCAACATTGGCTTCGGCTTAAATTAAGCTCTTGGGATACAGCCATGACCGATATCTCTTCGGTCAATCCCGACGACAGCTTCGCTTCGATGGCATGAGCCGCATCCGCTGCATGCAGGGAGGACGGTTTAGGGGTGCCTGCTGACGCAGATAAAGCGCGGGGCGGCTTCAGCGCATCCTGCCTCTTCAAGAGAGAGAGCACATCATGGATGATGAGCAGGGTGTAAGACTGGAGCAGAAGCCTATCCTCAAAAGTGAGATTGTATTCGCTTGGCTGGTTCTCCGGATGGACGGAATGGGCTGCCGGCTGGCTGCGCCGGACGATTCCCTCCAGCTCTTGAACGTAGGCTGCCAGTTTGCTGCGCTCGCTTTCATGCTGGCGAATATGTCGGTAAGGGGCAGCGGATAATGAGCTTCGAATTTCTGCATCATCCAGATCGAAATGAACATTGAAATACCCATACTGCTTGTTGGATGCATTCGAGGTTTGATGGGGCACCCCGGATTTGATCAGAAGCCATTCCCCTTCGCGGAGCTGAATGGAATCCCGATGAATTTCCTGCAGGACTTCGCCTTCCAGACAGTATAGCAGCTCGAACAGGTGATGGTGATGCCTCGGATAATTCCAGCCTGGCGGCTGGGAATCAAAATGGCAACCGGTTACCTGCAGCGTTTGAATCATATTGGGAAAGCGAAAAGCGATATCCATGACAGCTGGCTCCTTTTGGGCATCGAAAACGCCGGTAATGATGCCTTATATTTTATCATACGACCATTTCGCACAAAAGGTATAAAGAATGCTCCATTTGGAGATTGAGCAGCATGGGGTTTTGATAGATGATGGCAATAGAAAGCAAATGAAACGAGTTAGGAGGAAACAAGCTATGAAAGCTCAATTGAAAGCGGTTAATCAACAATTCGTGCTGGGCGACGAGCCGATTCAGATTTTATCGGGTGCCATCCATTATTTTCGGGTGGTTCCGGAATATTGGGAAGATCGGCTGATGAAGCTGAGAAGCTGCGGATTGAACACGGTGGAAACCTATATTCCGTGGAATTTGCATGAACCGAAGGAAGGACAATTTGTGTTTGATGGCATTGCCGACCTGGAAAGGTTCGTTCGTATCGCCGGCGATCTCGGGCTGCATGTCATCCTTCGGCCGAGCCCTTACATATGCGCAGAATGGGAATTTGGCGGACTTCCATCCTGGCTGCTGCAATATCCGGATATTCAGCTTCGATGCATGGACCCGGTTTATCTGGAGAAGGTCGACCAATATTATGATGAGCTGATTCCGCGATTGGTTCCGTTACTGACCTCCAAAGGTGGTCCCGTGATTGCGATGCAAATCGAGAACGAGTACGGGAGTTACGGAAATGATACGGCATATCTGGAGTATTTGAAGGATGGCTTGATCAAGCGGGGCGTGGACGTGCTGCTGTTCACTTCGGATGGCCCCACGGACGGAATGCTGCAGGGCGGAACCGTTCCCGGCGTGCTCGCCACGGTCAATTTCGGATCAAGAACGAAGGAGGCGTTTGATAAACTGCGGGAGTACCGTCCGGAAGATCCTCTGATGTGCATGGAATACTGGAACGGTTGGTTTGATCATTGGCTGAAGCCACACCATACCCGGGACACGGAGGATGCTGCTGCCGTGTTCAAGGAAATGCTGGACTTGAATGCATCCGTGAACTTCTATATGTTTCATGGCGGAACGAATTTCGGATTCTATAACGGAGCTAATTTTCACGAGAAGTATGAGCCGACGCTAACCAGCTATGACTATGATGCGCCTCTCTCGGAGTGCGGGAACGTGACGGCCAAGTTCGAAGCCATTCGAAGCGCGATCGCGCAGCATCAGGGGAAAGAACTCTCCGATTTGCCAAGTCAGCCGCAGTCTGTCAAGAAAATAAGCTATGGCTCGGTGAGCATGACGCACTATGCCGATCTGCTGGAACATCTGCCTGCGCTTTCCGAGGAGCAGAAACGCACGGCACCCGTACCGATGGAACGGCTGGGCCAAAGTTATGGCTTCACGGTTTACGCAACGCATATTTCCGGGCCGCGTCAAGGGGAGTCCCTGCATCTGCAAGAGGTGCATGACCGGGCTCAGGTATTCCTGGACGGAAAGTATCAAGGGACGGTGGAACGTTGGGATCCCAAAGCCCTGCCAATCGATGTTCCGGCAGCCGGCGCCAAGCTGGAGATCGTGGTCGAGAATATGGGACGCATCAATTACGGTCCGAAGCTGAAGGATTATAAAGGAATCACGGAGGGAGTCCGAATGAACAACCAGTTCCTGTATGACTGGAGCATCTATCCCTTACCGCTTGATCATCCGAATGCGGCACCGTTTCAACCGCTGGAGGGACCTTTTGAACAGCAGGACCGACCTGCCTTCTATCGCGGCGAATTCTTGGTGGATGACATTGGCGATACGTTTATCCGCTTAGACGGATGGGGAAAAGGGGTCGTCTGGGTCAATGGCTTCAATCTGGGACGCTACTGGGAGCAAGGGCCGCAAGCAGCGCTGTATCTGCCTGGACCGCTGCTGAAGCAGGGACGGAATGAAATCTTGGTATTTGAGCTGCATCATACCGAAACGGCAAGCATCGAACTTGTCGACACACCCGACTTGGGTTAATTCATCCGGAACAGACCGACGATGGATAAACCAAAGGGAGCCCTCTTGTAAGCTGAGAGGGCTCCCTTTCATGTTGATTCGAGTATCAGATTAATTGCCTGCGGACTTTTAAATAACGGTACAAGACGATACCGAATAGCGAGCACAGGACGGCACATAAGCCAATGAAGCCATAACCGGCCTGCAGCCCGCGCAGCAGGCCGAGCTCTGTACCGCTGCCGTACATTTGCTTGAATCCGTTCGTGATCGCGCCGATCGCGTAATTGCCGATGACGCTGCCGATTCCCATCATGGTGACGGTGAACGTAATCGCGGTGTCGCTCTCATTCGGATATCTTTTGGCAATGAGAGCCATGACCGTCGGATAGATCGGGGCAATCCCGATGCCTGCCGCCGCAAACAGGAAGGCGTAGGATTCTCCGCCGAAAATCGCGACAAACGTACATACTCCGGTCAGTCCGGACAGAATGATGATGGACAGCGTGAAGCCGATCCGGTCTGTTATCGGGCCAAGCAGCAGGCGTGCCGCCGAGAAGCAGAGGAAGAATGCGGATAGCATCCCGGCTGCCGCTGCAGGTTCCCATTTGTACGATTTTTCAAGAAAGTTGACGAGCCATCCGCCAACCGCCATCTCCGATACGACGCCGAAGGACAGGATCATGACGACCAGCCACAGCGCGGGATCTTTGACCAGCAGCTTCAGCGGAGTCCGTTCCGTTTCGGAAAGATCGTCCCCGGGAAACTTACTCATGAGTGCCGGGATCATGGGAAGTATGGATAACATCAGCATGGCCAGGTACATGCCCCGCCAATCCAGCGTGTAATTAAACACGGTAGCGGTCATGAGACCGGATGCAATCATCGGGGCCACCGTTGAGCTGATGCCGTAGAAGAAATGGGACAGGTTCATCATCGTGCCCGTATTGCGCACAAAGATCCGGGCTGACAATATCGCGAGGCCGATCTCCAGCATACCGTTCCCAATGTACATTAAGAAGTAGGATGCGGTAAACAGCGGGTAGCTGTGGGACAGGAAAATCAACACGCCCGAGATGGCCATCGATCCGAAGGCAGCCATGCTGACCCACTTGATTCCGATCTTACGGGTCAACAGCGCGGTGAAGGAGCACGCGATCAGGTACCCGAGCGCGTTCAGGGAGAGCAAGGTGCCGATCTGCATTTCATCCAATCGAAAATCGAATTGGATCCGCGGAATGGCGGGCCCCTTAATATTCTCCGATATCCCAAATATGATAAAGCCGAGAAAGATCGTTGCCAAATGCAGGGTGTAGTCTTTGCTCAATTTAGGTTTTGTTTTTGGTTGAAGGTCAGTATTCACGGTTAATCCCCAATCGTCATTGTTGAATTTTACATTGCGCTTGTATCGGATATCATCATATCCAGAGCGATCCGCTGCAAGCCGTATAGATAGTCGTGTTCCCAATCGCGAAGCAGCATTTCGGGAAGATGCCGCTCCGGCACGTAGGCGGAAGCACGCTCTTTAATGGAGACAAGGGCGGAAGGCGAGAGATTATGCTCGCACCACAGAATGGCATCGGGATTGAGAATCGCGGTGAAGGCGGCACATAGCTGGCTTAACGCATCGATTTGCCCCTGATCCGGCTCGATGAGACTGCTCATCACGGAACGATTACGTTCCAATATGTCTTGAAAATTGCTGCCCTCGCTCATCGGGACGAAGCCGATCTCGCCCGTGAAGAACGAGCGGCCGCGAACGACGTTTCCGTTAATGAGCAGCCCGGCCCCCGGTCCGTTGTGACCGAGGTACACGTATACGAGGGAAGCCTCCGCCGAGCCGCTGAGATTGTGGTAACCGAGCACGGCTGCATTCATGTCATTCTCTACGATGACAGGAATGGAGAACAGATCCTCCAGGTAAGATTGGAGGTTGTAATCCTGGAATGTTCCATACGACGGCACATGAAAAATAATACCGTCCCGCACCGCCGCCGGCATGCCGACGGCGATGGAGCGAATCTCTGGATAACGGCGGGTCCAGCTTGCCATTTGGAAAGCCAAGGCTTCCGGTCCATGATGAAGGATGCCGTCTTCAGCCTTCCGCTCGAGCAAGTCGCCGTTCCCATTAAAAACAGTGTATACGCTCTGTTCTTTCTCGTAATAAACAGCGAGACCCAGCATGCAATCCGGATTAAAAGCATAGCGGTTCGCACGTCGGCCGCCGCTGGATTCATCCAGTCCGAGCAGGTTGACTTCACCTTCCTGCACCATGAGCTCCACAACTTTGCTCACAGTCGGAAAGCTGATGCCGAGTCTTTCGCTGAGCTCGGCTTTGGTTCCGCTTCCCAGCTCCAGCAGCGACGAACGGAGCGCGCGCCGGACGGCGAATTTCATGGATTGCGGCGTAGGCAAAGCTTCTTTGCGCGTTTAAATCACCTCATTCACTCTTTTTAAACGTGTTTAATAAGTTCATGGAGATGATTATTGCACATCCGATAAGGCGGTGCAAGAACAATATGTTGGTTTCAAAAAGAATAGGATGAATGATGGGAAAGCGGTTGACAACAGCCATGCTCCATGAGAAAATGTACGCGCGTACATAAATTGCAGGAGGCTTGATGATTATCGCTAGTCGTAAAGAGGTAGCACAGCTTGCCGGCGTTTCGGAAGCTACGGTATCCCGCGTCCTGAATGGTGTCGGGCCGATCAAGGAGGAGACCAAGCAGCGCGTGCTGGAAGCGGCGGATCGGCTTGGATATACCCCAAGCGCGCTAGCCCGAAGTTTTGCGCGGCGCAGGAGCGGTAATCTTGGCGTGGTTATGCCTTACCTGCCGAAAGCTCGCATATTCTCGGCCTATTATTTTTCGGAGATCCTAAGCGGTATCGGCAGCAAGGCGCTGGAGAGCAAACATGACCTGCTGATGCTGTTCCGTGAACCCGGCGGTTCGATGGACTATCTGAACCTGTTTCGTACCCAGAAGGTTGACGCCTGCATTATTCTCGGTGCCCGGGACGATGAAGGCGAGCGCGCAGCCATTAAACAGCTGAGTGAAGCGGACCGCCCTTATTGCCTTATTAACCAATACTTTGACGGCGAGGCGTTTCACGTCATGGATGCAGATCATGTGGAAGGCAGCTATCAGGCCGTTCATCACTTGATCGGGCAGGGATTCCGGCAGATTGCTTTTCTTAATGGCCCGCCCCAGTATTCCAACAGTCGCGACCGGCTGAAGGGCTACACCCGGGCGCTGAACGAAGCGGGAATCAAGCCGGATGAATCCTTGCTGTTCGAGGGCAACTTCAGCCGCAAGAGCGGTTATGCCGCAGCTGAGCTAATCGCCGGGAAGCTGGACCGGATTGAAGCGGTGTTTGCGGCCAATGACCGCATGGCGATCGGATTGCAGCAGGGTCTGCGCGCGTTAGGTATTGCAGAGGATCGAATGCCTGCCTTTGTCGGTTATGACGATTCGGAGGCTGCTGAGCTCTGCACCCCGCCGCTCACCAGCGTAAGAGTTCCTTTCTATGAACTGGGATGTCTTGCCGCGGAGCATGTGCTCCGCCTGCTGGACGACTCCGATTCGCCGGACGGCAGCGGATCGAGCGCCGCGCTGCATCGGCAGCTGCCTACTCGCCTGGTGGTCCGCGCATCTTCGCTTCATCAAAATCAATGAACCCTTATTCAAGGAGGAATGAAAGATGAAACAATTACGTGTCGGCATGATCGGATATAAATTCATGGGGAAAGCCCACAGCAACGCATATCGAAGCCTTCCGATGTTTTTTCCGAAGGCGCTGAAGCCTGAAATGGTGGCAATCTGCGGCCGCAATGCGTCGGCCGTGCAAGAAGCGGCGGATCAGCTGGGCTGGCGTGAAAGCGTTACCGATTGGAAGCAGCTCGTGAATCGGGAGGATATCGATCTGATCGATATCAATGCTCCAAGCGACGCCCATAAGGAAATTGCGTTGGCCGCGGCAAAGGCCGGCAAGCATATTTTCTGCGAGAAGCCGCTTGCGCTGACCTTGGCCGACGCCAGAGAGATGCTGCAGGCTGCGGAAGATGCGGGAGTCACCCATATGGTTGGATTTAACTACAGATTTTCTCCGGCCGTAAGACTGGCAAAGAAATTGATTGACAGCGGCAGATTGGGCCAGATCTATCACTTCCGTGCCTGGTTTCTGCAGGACTGGATCATGGACCCGCAGTTCCCGCTGGTATGGCGGTTGCAGAAGGAAGTGGCCGGCTCCGGATCGCACGGGGATCTGGGCGCTCACCTGATCGACCTCGCGCATTATCTGGTCGGGGATATGCAGGAAGTAATCGGGATGAGCGAGACTTTCATCAAGGAGCGTCCCATTGCCAGCGAGATGACCGGATTAAGCGCAAAAGGAAGCAAAGGCGGCCCCATGGGCCAAGTGACGGTAGACGACGCTACGTTATTCATGACCCGCTTCGAGAATGGGGCGCTGGGCAGCTTCGAGGCAACGCGGTTTGCCGCGGGACATCGCAGCACCAATTCCTTCGAGATCAACGGCAGCTTGGGCAGCGTGAAATTTGATTTTGAACGGATGAACGAACTGGAGGTTTACTTCACGACCGACGATGAGGACGTTCAGGGCTTCCGCCGGGTACTGGCTACCGATCCCGTACACGATTATATGGAAGCATGGTGGCCGCCGGGGCATACGATCGGTTTCGAACATACCTTTACTCATGAATTTCTTGAGTTGTCGAACGCGATTTCGGAGGGACGGCAGCCGGTGCCTAATTTCGCGGACGGCGTAAAATGCCAGGCCGTTCTGGAAGCCGTGGATAAATCGATTGAAGAACGCCGCTGGGTGCAGCTGTCTGAAATGTAATCACAGTCATTCGGCCAGGGCTTGGCCGGACACATAAAAAAGGAGTGCTACGCATGAAAAAGGCTTTAATCGTATGGGGCGGCTGGGACGGACACGAGCCGGAGCAGGTTGCCGGCATTTTCGCGGAATTGCTTCGGGGCGAGCAGTATGAAGTGGAAGTATCCGACACGCTGGATGCATTTAATGATGCAGAGAAGCTGCAGGCTTTGGATCTGATCGTGCCGGTATGGACGATGGGCGAAATATCGAAGCAACAAGTGGAGAACGTATCGCTTGCCGTGCAGAAGGGAACCGGCTTGGCCGGCTGTCATGGCGGGATGTGCGATTCTTTCCGCAATAATGTGGATTGGCAGTTTATGACGGGAGGAAACTGGGTCGCGCATCCGGGCAACGACGGAGTGGAGTACCAGGTGGAGATCAAATCCAGCTCCAGTCCGCTTGTGGAAGGGCTTCAGGATTTCACCGTGGCATCCGAGCAGTATTATTTGCATGTGGATCCGGCCGTCGAAGTGCTGGCCACCACCCGGTTTCCGGTTGCGGCAGGACCGCATCTGCTGAACAAAGCGGTTGACATGCCGGTGGCGTGGACGAAGCGCTGGGGATACGGACGGGTGTACTACAATTCGCTGGGCCATCATGCAGATATCGTCGACATGCCGCAGGTGAAGGAAATGATGCGGAGAGGACTGCTGTGGGCCGCCGAGGGCAAGTCATTGTATGCCGGCTCGGACATGAGTTTCTTTACCGAAGGTCAGGGCTACACAGGCATGGGAGACAGCCAATAAAGGCAGAAGGAGACTGGGATCATGAAGAAGGTAAAGGTAGGCATTATTGGCTGCGGTAAAATCAGCGGCATTTATATGGAAAACTGCCACAAGTTCAACATCCTCGAGCTGACGGCCTGTGCGGATATCGATCGAGCCCGTGCCGAGGAACAGGCCGCCAAATATAATATCCCGAATGTTTATACCACCGAGGAGCTGCTCGCGGACCCGGAAATTGAGCTGGTCATTAATCTGACGATTCCTGCCCTTCACGCGCAAATTATGCTGGATGCATTGCAAGCCGGCAAACATGTGTACGTCGAGAAACCGCTGGGCGTAACCCGGGAAGAGGGCAGAGCGGTGTTGGACATGGCAGCAGCCAAAGGGCTGCTGGTAGGATGCGCGCCCGAGACATTCCTTGGAGCCGGCATCCAAACGGCCCTCAAGCTGATTGAGGATGGACGTATCGGCAAGCCGATCGCAGCAACCGCATTCATGATGAGCCGCGGACATGAGCATTGGCATCCGGATCCGGAATTTTATTATGCCGCCGGCGGCGGTCCGATGTTTGACATGGGGCCTTACTACCTGACGGCACTGGTCCAATTGCTGGGACCGATCCGCGGGATTAGCGGAATGACCGGCGCTGCGCTCGCGGAGCGTACCATTACCAGCGAGAAGAAGCAAGGGCAGAAGATTAAGGTAGACATTCCTACGCATGTAGCCGGACTTATCGATTTTCAGAATGGAGCCATCGGCACGCTGATTACGAGTTTCGATGTTTTTGGAGGCAGCACGCTTCCTAATATTGAAATTTACGGGACCAAGGGTACGCTTCTCATTCCGGATCCCAACACCTTCGGCGGGCCGGTAAAATACCGATTGACCGGTGAAACCGAGTGGACGGAAGAACCGCTGCTTCCAGGGTATAACGAGAATACGAGGGGGATCGGCCCTGCGGATATGGCCTACGCCATCCGGAGCGGAAGAGCTCATCGTGCGAGCGGCGAGCTTGCCTATCATGTGCTTGAAGCCATGTGGGGGTTCCATGATGCTTCCGATGACGGCAAAAGGTATGAGATGTCCAGCACCTGTGCCATCCCGGCACCGCTTCCGCTTGATTTGCCGAAGTATACCCTGGATCAATAATCTTGCGTCACATGTTAATAGCGGCTTACCCCAAGGTCAACCGGACCCGGGTAAGCCGCTTTATACTGTGTCAGAACTCTATTTCGCACTAGCTAACCTTCTCTCTATTCCGAACTGGAACGGAGCGATAAGCGGTTATTCTTTTACGACAAGACCGAATATTTTGGTTAACGGGATGGCTTGGTGAGGCGAAATAATGCAACCTTGAAGATCTTCCAGGGTCGCACCGATATGATGGAATTCCGTTCGGCTTAAATCAATTCCCGCAAGCTTCGTGCCGGAGAACTGCGATTGATCGATCTGGCAGTCCACAAACTCTACCTTGCTTAACTCGGAATGATAAAAATCCGATTTGACGAGCGATGTCGATTGGAAGGATACCTGCTTCATGTTGGCAAACCGGAACGTGGCATAGTCGCCCGTACAATGATCGAATACGACATTACGGATGGTGGCGGCCGTCAGGTCGAGCCCCAATATTTTGCAATGATTAAATTGTACCCGGTACATGATGGCCTCGCTGAGATCAACATTGGACAAGTCGCAGTGGTTGAACACGAGGTCCGTCAGTTCGGCATGATGAAGCGCGACATGCTGGAACGTCACGTTATCGAAGATCATTTGGTCGAACTGAACCTTGTTGGCCGTAACATAGCCAAACGTCTCGTCCTGACAAGCGGATTGAACGAACGAGGATTCGTCGTCAACGCCCGCATCGGACAGGATCACAGGCTCAAGCTGCTTGGGGAGCTTGGGTTTCACGATTTTGATCGGTGCCGATGAACCGGCCGTATTGGGGGGTGCCATGATTTTTTTCCTCCAAACATAGGGATAAGGATTGAAATAATAACTTAACAGAACAAACCGCATAGGTTTGAATAGAAGTATATCATGTCCTTATCCCAATGTCCGGTCCCTCGCATTGATGGCGGCGTCCAGGGTTCCGCCGTGCCGATTCGGGGACCATGCCAGCAGGCTGACACGGCTGTTGCCCGATAGATCAGCAAGGAAAGGCATCGTCTGTTCTCCGGCAGCCCATGGCCCAAAAGATTCTTCCTGCCTGCCGAAGGCCGTTCCCGAGCTGTAAAGGATGAACCACTTCCCTGAAGCAGGTTGAACGAGAACCAAATCTTCCATCCCGTCTCCATCGACATCCCCTAATACCACGGACAGTGGTGAACCCAACATATCCTCGGCGGAATACCAAAGGCCGGCATTCCGAAGCCGTGTACCGCTGCTTAGCCAGACCTGACATGCTCCGGAGCCGGAGTTCCACACCACCAGATCATCCAGGCCATCGCCATTCACATCTCCGATGCACGGTATCCTATCATTGCTCTGTATGGAAACCTCATGCTGTATAAGGGGAGGAGAAAAGCTCCCCCCGGAACTGTAGGCGATGGCGACTTTACCAGTGGCGTGATCCCATAGAAACAAATCATCTCTGCCGTCCCCGTCAAAATCTCCCGTTAAGGATTTCCAATTCAGGGCTCCCGGGTCGGACAGCCATATCCCGTCAGGTGCCATACGGCTGCTGCCGGCACTCAAGGCAACATGGCATACCCCAAGCTCTGCATGCCATACTGCCGCATCGATGAAGCCGTCGCCGTCGAAATCGCCTGTCATCGCTGTACCGTTAGAGTTGGGCGGCCAGTCGGCCAATAGCGGACGTATCGAATGTATGCCATTGTGGATTCTAAGGGGAGACCGGATCCCAATATCCATAGCGTACCAAATGTTGCTGGCCTCGTCCCGAATGATCCATCGGTTCGGGAGCTTGTTTCTTTTGGCGTGCAGAAACTTGGGACGCTTCATGCTCAACCTGTCCAACAGCCGGGTTTCCCTGAAATCCGGTATGAAGGGGACAATGGAGGTTAAGGATACAAACGATTTTCGCTCCCTCTCGAAGAACCGAAGGATCCTTCTGAGCGGCGAATGTTCGTCATAATGCACGGTGCCGTCATCAAGGAATCGGATATAAGGAAATTCAAGATAAGGGTGGTAAAAGAACGAGGCCAGCTCGCGTTCACCCGTGAAATCCTTTAAAGTCTGTTCCATGCGAGCAACTTCGGCTTCGATGTTATGGCCTGAAACATAATAAAGCGGCGTGGGTACATAGATCGTTCCGTTTGTCAACGGATCGTCCGGATTGTGCCGGAGCACGGCTGTCTTCGCATTCGGTTCGTTCGGCGGAGATTCGTACAGGACCCCGTTGCAGATCTCGATGATCTGCCGCTGAACCGGCGATGCGGCATAATGCGGCGTCTCGAACCAGGCCGCGGCAAAACCCGCCGTTTGGAACGCTCGATGCCCCAGCTGAACCCGCCGATAGGCATAGGATTCCTGCAGCTGCAGGAGCGAAGCGGCAGCCTCGGGGGGATCATCCGGCGGACAATCGGCGGTGCATTCCGAATGTGCAAATTCGAATCCGTCGCCGCTTGCCGATCCCCCGTACTGATGCGTATAGCCATGAATGCCAAGCGAGGCGCCGAGCGCTGCCATCGTGCGGAGCAGCCGCACAAACCGAAGGGAAGCTTCATCCTGCAGGTCGGCTAACGATCGGTCCGTATGTTGCGCCGGATCAACGTATCGGGGAATAACGGCCAGATGAAAGGGGATTTGCTGATGGTGCAGGAATCTTGCGACGACAAGCAGCTTCGCTTGTTGTTCTTCCGTCCCGTACCATCCGCCAGGTCCGATATCTTCAAGCCGTATCATTGCATTGTTCATGTACAGGCCCTCCTTTCATGGGCATCCGAGCGCCATGTGATATCCGATACATTTTATTTATGCTAGTTATGGGCTTAGCGTCATCAGGGATGAAGCAATCAATGATAAAAAGAGGATCTTCGAGCCTCTCCGCGAATACCAAGAGATCAAGAGAGGAACAGGAGGGAGTGGAAGACCATGCAGATTCGAATTGCAAATGAGCATGATGCCGAAGGCATTGCTAGCGTACATGTAAACAGCTGGAAAACGACGTATAGGGGGATCGTCGACGATGACTTTTTGCAAAAGCTTTCCGTTGCGGACCGCGTAGAAGGCTGGCGCAGGAAGCTTGCCAATATGCCCGAAGACGAACAGCTACTGGTTATTTCAGACGAACATGGCAAGGTTTACGGGTTTATGTCGTACGGGACGGAGCGAGAGCAGAAGATCTCCCATGAAGGAGAACTCTACGCGATCTATCTCTTGGAAGAAATTCAAGGGCAGGGATGGGGAAAACGGCTATTTGCCAGGTTGAAGGAATTTCTGCAAACGAGAGGATATCGTTCATTGTCAGTTTGGGTGCTGGTAGGCAATAAAGCCGAGCAGTTTTATAGACATATGGGCGCTCAAGAGCTGAAGCAAAAAGAGATTGTCATCGGGGGAAAAAGACATGACGAATTGGCACTGCTTTGGAGTTCCCTTGACCAAATCCGGTCATCTTCCTAAAGGTCTTCGCTTGGTTTTACATTAATGAGAGAATCCACTATGATGGAGATATACCCCGGTGGGTAACCTGATTTTTGATTTTGCCGCACTATAGGAGGTTCGTATTTGAGTATTATTCCGATAGGTCCGTTGATGATCCGAGCCGATATTGTGATATTTCTGATCTGCGCCGCGGCCGGTTTCGTCGCATTACGCATTCGTTTGCGCCAGTTGCCGCAGCGGGAATGGATCCTGGACACCTATGTATCCGTCATTATCATAGGTTTTCTCTCATGGAAATTCGGGATGCTGGTGTTCGATCCGGTCCGCACCCTCCAGCATCCGACCTCGCTGATCTACATGACGGGGGGAGTCAGGGGCATATGGTTGGGGGTTGTTCTCGCTATCGTATACGCTGCACTTCGCTGGAACAGGAAGAGAGGGGAGTCTGGCCTGCTGCTGAAATCGGTGCTGTTATCGGCCTTTGCAAGCGGAACGGCAGGATATCTCTTTCAGTGGCTGTGGGCGGATGGTGTGAGTGTGACGCCTTCTTTATTCTATGCTCTGCTGTTCGGCGTCTTGCTGACGGTCAGCTGGCTTCGCTTTCAGGCACCGCTGCCGCAATTCCTTACGCTGGGATTAGGAAAAAACAGGGCGGTCCTGGTCGTGATGGCGGTTCTCTTCGCGTGGGTCATCTATGATTTCGCTTCGGATAAGGCCAGCGAGCGGGAAGCAGCCGCACCGCTGCATCAAGAGGGAAGCCAGGAAATCGTGGCGGAAGGCTTGAAGCCTGGGCTTCGCGCGCCGGATTTCACGCTGACCGATTCAGAAGGCCGTGAGATTAAGCTGTCCGATTACCGCGGGCAAACCGTACTCCTTAATTTTTGGGCTTCCTGGTGTCCGCCTTGCAAGGTCGAAATGCCTTATATGCAGGATTTTTACGATAAACATCAGGATGACGACGTTATCATACTGGCCGTCAATATGACCCATTTGGAAAAAAGCATGAGCGAGGCACAGTCTTTTGTTGAGAAGAACGGCATCACCTTTCCCGTCCTGTACGACCAGCATGGTGAGAACACCGGGCGGTACGAGGTGGTGGCTTATCCGACCACCTACGTCATTTCGCCTGGCGGCATCGTATCAGAACGGTTTCAAGGCGCGATCGACGAAGATATCATGGTCAGAGCTTACCGCAAGGCTAGCGATTAAGTAAGGTTAATGGCGGAATTTTGAGTGCGTGGACTTCTATCTCTGCCGCCTTCTCCCCAGGAGGAATATAATACACAAACGCTTGGGAGGGGGAGAAGGATTGCAGCCAATACCAATTTCGGCAGAAGGATGCAAAGGTTACGTCGGCAAAACCGTTTGCGCTGTCATGCATGATGGAAGGGAAGTCGTGGGGACGATTCGCGGTGTACACGATCGGGGTCTTGAACTCGAATTTGCGAACCCATCCGCATTTATATTGTCCGCCAAAGGGAAAAAGGGCAGAAAATCTTCGAAGTCGACCAAAGGCGGTGCACAAACGTCCGCATTTGGACCATACGGCTACGGCGGTTTTGGACCATATGGAGGCTACGGTTTCGCAGGCAATGTGCTTGCTTGGGAAGCCATTGCCTTGTTGTTCCTCATTCCGTTTTTATTTATCTAAACCCATATCAGGATATGGATCAAGACCAGCAATTTTCGATGAGACAGTCGGGGAAGGTGCCCCATACTGTCTCTTTTTCTATGTCCAATTTATAAATTTCGCGAGGATTGGGTACGGTTGAAAGGTTCGGCGGATGCATCGGATTGACTGATCAGCCATATCACAGGCGTGAAAGCGACGAGAAAACAGCTGCCCGCCAGAATCGGCAGCAAGGACCATTCCGCCAAGGAGTAACCGAGAAGCGTCTGCCATCCAATGGCGATCAGTCCGAATAAATAGGCGAGACCGCTGATATGAATGATGATCGGTTTGACGGCAGCATTGACGGATTTTCTCATGGACAGCCAGGCCACCAAAGGAATGGCCTGCAATGCATGAAACCCGAGTCCGTGCAGCCATATGATATTGCCGCCGATCCCGGTGAAACGACCCGCGTTGATGGAAATCCAGATGCCTGCCGCAAAAGATACCAGCACCGCGATCATGGCATAACGGATGCCGAGGCCAAGCTCCGGATGGGCCTCTATTGCACGCTTGCGGAAATATTGAGCCCCCAGGATCAGGTAGAACACGATGAGGAGAAGCGCAACGGCAGGAAAAATCATGGAGATGACATGATCGAAGGATGAACCGTTCTGAACGAACCTTGGATCGACGCCGCGGAAATGTTGTACGGTCTCGGCGAAGTAGGAGAACAACACTAGGGGAATGTAACAGCAGCGGTAGATCGATTGGCTTCGTGGCCGCATGCCGGAAACCGGTAAAATGCTTGCGGTTGATAGGATGAATATTCCCAGAGCCGCGTTGAAGGAAAAGGCTTTGGAGACATCTCCGTCCGGTGAGACAGGTCCGCCATGGAGCAGCACCCATACCCCGCAAATTCCGGCCAGCAAAAAGCCGAGCAGACCCGTCAGCATGAGCCATGTCTCCTGTTTATACAGCCGGTATGCCCCGCTGGCCGCTTCACGTGCAAGTTGGTTCATAATGAATACCCTCTTTCGGAAAGATGAATTGTTTCTAATGTACAAGAGAACGGGGGCTGCTTTAACGGGCTGGGGATGTAATGGGCACCGTACCCCGGGATGATTTCATGGCTGGGCTTAAGCCGGGGATGAGATGACTGTTCATCCGCATGGGGAATGAGGAGGTCAGTGCTTTTTTACTAGATCGGGACCTGATGAAAATGAATCCTTCGCTTGATTGTTCCTTTCCTGTATACCTACTAAAATTGAAAAATGTGGTTATTGCTTGGTAGATCGGTTTAATAGTTTATGGAATTGAAATTTGTGGGTAGACTGCCTGAAGAAGCAGGGCGGCGAGACAGAAGGGGCGTCCGTATTTATGTCCAATCGAATATTAGTTACACCCGAGCAGCTGGAGCAGGTATCCGCGCAATTTGCCCAATCAGGGCAACTTAGCGGCGATTTGGTGCAACGGCTTCAGCGAAGGATTCACGAAATGGAAGGTCAGTGGGAAGGGATGACCCGCGAGCGGTTTTACGGGGATTATCAGCAGGCCAGGACCACAATGCTCAAGTTTGTGGAGTGCTTGCAAACGATATCCGCCGAGCTGAAGCAAATATCCGTCAAATTCCGTTCCACGGATGAAATGGTGAACGGTGCTGCAGCTGGAGGAGCCGCAGCAGGCGCGGGCATTATGGCCGGGGCGGCAACCGGAGCGGGAATCGCTGCGGCGGCAGGTGCTGCATCCAAGGCTTCCGGCGTGGCCGCTAAATCCTCAAGCAACCCGCTGGACGCAGCGCTCAAAGGAGTAGAAGTGGAAGGCAGCGTAATCAAGCACGAAGAGAATGGACTTTATGCCAAAGCAATAACAGGCAGTGCGGGAGCAAGCTTATCCGAAGGGGCGCATGCCAGCGGGGCTGTTGTTGAAGCAGGTTATGCGAATGATCATGTCGAAGGATCGGTAAGCCTGATGAAGGCCGAAGTCGAGGCGGCGGTCAAGGACGGTACGCTTAGCGTCGGAGCTGAGGCTACATTAAACAAATATGAGGGCGGCGTGAATATTCCGCTTCCTTGGACGGATAAAGAGCTGCACATCGGAGGTTCCGCTTCACTGGGCGTACTCGGCGCATCCGCGGAGGTGGGCAAGAGCGGCTTGAAGTTCCACATCCCGTTGGGACCGGGAGCAAGCCTCGTCGGAGTCGGCGGAGCGATTACGGTAAAATAGAAGGGGCGCACAGCCGATGAGCGACAGACAAAAACGGTTCAAATACATAATGGTGATTATTGCGATCGTCGGCGTTCTGGGCACGGTGATTCCCAATCTGCTGGACACGAGTTACGCGGCGGCGGAAAAAACCGTCATCTGCCTATCCTTTCTCATTGGAGTACCGCTCGTAGTGTCGATTGTCTATTGGATCGGTAAAAAAATAATGAAGGGTTGATCAACATGGAACAGCATGAGCAAACGGAGCAGAAGCTGCTGCCAATCGGAACTGTAGTCAAGTTCAAGGATTGGGACCAGACGCTGATGATCTATGGCCGAATGCAGAACGACTCCAAGACGCTAAAGCGTTGGGATTACGTTGCCTGCTTCTATCCTCACGGAAATCTGACCGCGGATTCCAACATCTTTTTCAACCATAAGGACATCTCGGAAATCGTATTCACGGGTTACGTCAACGAGGATGAAATTGCATTCCGTGATGCATTGTTGGAAGGAATTGCAAAAGCGGATCAAATGGCGGCCGCGGGTTCCGGCTCTGACCATTCATAAATCAAATATAGCAGCTCGGTTCGAAAAGCAGCTCTGACAAGAGCTGTTTTTTGTTTGTACGGGATTTGCATTGAAAACCAAACAAACAAATACAATATCTTCGATTATTTTTGAAAATACGCTATTCAAAAATAAACGGGCGTGTTAATATGGGAAACAAATGAAAGCAAATTCATATGGTCAATCGGAGGGGAAGCTTCATGGTTCAGAGCTTATGGGAACAATCAAAGGCACAGCAGGCACAAAATACATTGGATGAGCTTGTCTATCGCTCGAATTTGATTGGTGCCGACCGGCGCGTATGCAACTGGGGCGGCGGCAACACATCCAGTAAAACAACGATTCAGGATTTTCGCGGCAACGACGTCGAGGTGATGTACGTAAAAGGCAGCGGATCCGATCTGGCCACCATGAAAGCGGGCAATTTCACAGGCTTGCGCATGGAGGATATCCGGCCGCTGTTCGAACGAGATTCGATGTCGGATGAGGAAATGGTGGCATACCTTGGTCATTGCATGGTAGATGCGAAGCACCCTCGCGCTTCCATTGAAACGCTGCTGCACGCGTTCTTGCCGTTTCGGCATGTGGATCATACGCATCCGGATGCCATTATCAGCTTGTGCTGCGCCCATAACGGCAAAGAATTAGCCCGGGAAATTTTCGGCGACCGATTCGTGTGGGTTCCATATATTCGCCCTGGCTTTACGCTGTCGAAGATGATCGCGGAAGGGGTGCTGGCTAATCCGAACGCCGAGCTTGTGCTCATGGAGAAGCACGGACTTGTAACCTGGGGCGACACCTCGGAAGCTTGTTACGCACAGACGATTCGCATCATAAGTGAAGCGGAAGCGCTCATTGAAGCCCGAGTGAACAACGACAAGCTGTTCGGCGGCCGGAAGCATGCGCCGCTTGCCGCGGAAATCCGCCGGAGCATCGCTGCGGAAGTGATGCCTGCCGTACGCGGAGCCGTCAGCGACGCGAAGAAAATGATCCTGTCCTTCGATGATCAAGACGATGTGCTGGACTTCGTCGGCGGCATCGATTCGCCGAAACTGTCCCAAGTAGGCGCCGCTTGTCCGGATCATCTGGTTCATACCAAGGTTGTTCCCCTCTTCATCGATTGGACGCCGAACGCTGAAGATATCGAAGGCCTGAAGGCAAAGCTCATCGAGGGCATTGCGGCATACAAAGCGCAGTATCAAGCCTATTTTGAACGCAACCATCATGAAGGCGACGTCATGTTCGAAGCGGCTCCGCGCGTCATCCTGATTCCCGGAATCGGAATGATCAACACCGGCAAGAGCTGGGCGATGTCGCAAGTCAGCGGCGCCCTGTATCATCGGGCAATCGCGGTCATGCGCGGCGCAACGGCGCTCGGCGACTTCGTATCCCTGAGTGAGAACGAATCCTACAACGTGGAGTATTGGCCGCTGGAGCTGTATAAATTGAGCCTTGCACCGGCCGAAGCGGAGTTTTCGCGACAGATTGCTTTTATCACCGGGGGAGCCGGGGGGATCGGCAGTGCCGCGGCGCGCAGGCTCGTAGCCGAAGGAGCCCATGTCGTGCTGGCGGACCTAAATCTTGAAGGCGCGCAGCAGGTTGCCGAGGAAATCAATGCAAAGTACGGGGAGAATCGGGCATTTGCTGTTAAAATGGACGTAACCGACGAAGAGGCCGTGCAGCGCGCCTATCGCGAAACCTCCGTAACTTATGGCGGTGTCGATATTATCGTGAACAATGCGGGCCTTGCAACGTCCAGCCCGTTTGACGAGACGTCTCTAAAGGAATGGAACCTGAACATGAACGTGCTGGGCACAGGTTATTTCCTCGTGGCCAGAGAAGCCTTCTCCTTGATGAAGGTACAGGGAATTGGCGGGAGCATGGTGTTTATCGGATCGAAGAACTCCGTTTATGCCGGAAAAAATGTGACCGCATACAGCTCCGCGAAAGCGCTTGAGGCGCATTTGGCCCGCTGCATTGCTGCCGAGGGCGGGGAATACGGCATTCGAGTGAATACGATCCTGCCTGACGCGATATTGCAAGGCTCTGCGATCTGGAACTCGAACTGGAGAAACGAGCGGGCTGCAGCCTACGGGATCGAACCGGATCAGCTGGAAGAGCACTATCGGAAACGCACGACACTGCTCGTGAACATCTACCCGCAGGACATTGCCGAGGGCATTGCTTACTTTGCTTCGTCCAAATCATCGAAGACGACCGGCTGCATGCTGACGATTGACGGGGGAGTACCGGCAGCGTTTACTCGATAATCGAAAGAATGAGTAACCAACCTAACGCAAGGAATCAAGAATTCTTATTAAGATGGGGCGCTGGGTTGATACAACCCGACTATCCTCATTCATAGGGGAGGATATGCGATGAGGCAGGACGTTGCAAGGAACTTTGAGGAAGCTAAACAGCTCTATGGGCAGCATGGCATCGATGTGGACCAAATCTTGACGGAACTTGAGCGCATCAAAATCTCCATCCATTGCTGGCAGGGAGATGATGTTCGCGGATTCCTGTTCCGTGATCAGGACCTGTCCGGCGGCATTTCCGTGACCGGGGAATATCCCGGTGCAGCCGAAACGCCGGACCAGCTGAGAGCCGACCTGGAAAAAGCGTTATCGCTCATTCCCGGATCCCACAAGGTGAATCTCCACGCGATTTATGCGGATACCGACGAGTCCGTTGATTTGGATCAGCTGGAGCCGAGGCACTTCCAGTCCTGGGTGGATTGGGCCAAGGAGCAGGGGATCGGACTCGATTTTAATCCCACCTGCTTTTCCCACGACAAGTCGAAGGACGGGTTTACGTTGAGTCATGCCGACCCGGCGATCCGTCAATTTTGGATTGATCATTGCAAGGCTTCGCGAAGAATCGGAGCTTATTTCGGTGAACAGCTGGGTCAGACCTGCGTGACGAATATTTGGGTTCCGGACGGCTACAAGGATATGCCGGTAGACCGAATGGCACCGAGACAGCGGCTGAAGGATTCGCTGGATGAGATTTTTGCCGAGGAGATCAATCCGGAATGGAATTTGGATGCAGTCGAGAGCAAGCTGTTCGGGCTCGGATCCGAAGCCTACGTTGTGGGTTCGCACGAGTTCTACATGGGGTATGGCATTCGGAACAACAAGCTGATCTGCCTGGATGCGGGTCATTTTCACCCAACCGAGAGCATTGCCGGCAAACTGTCGTCGCTCGCCCTTTTCACCGATGGGCTTCTCCTTCACGTCAGCCGGCCGATGCGCTGGGACAGCGACCATGTCGTCATCATGGACGATGAACTGACCGAGATCGGACGCGAGCTGGTGCGCAATCAACTGCTGGATGTTACCCATATCGGACTGGACTTCTTCGATGCCAGCATTAACCGCATCGCTGCGTGGGTTATCGGAACCCGCAATACGATCAAGGCGCTGCTGCGCGCCAAGCTTGAGCCGGTCGATCGGCTGAAGCAGGCTGAGCTTGAAGGCGATTACACGACCCGCCTGGCGTTGACCGAAGAGTTTAAATCCTATCCGTTCGGAGCGGTGTGGGATTACTACTGTGAACGTTTGGGAGTGCCGGTCAGAGAAGAGTGGCTGTCCGAAGTGAAACAGTATGAACAGGACGTATTGCTGAAGCGTTCGCAGGCATGAGAAGAGATGGAATCGTCATCGGGTTCATGCCCGAACCGTTGATTATGATCTGACAAGGAGGCTGGGGAGCGTTGAGCGTTCTTGCATTTGATTTGGGAGCAAGCAGCGGCAGGGCGATGCTGGGCCAGCTGAACAGCCGCACCATCGGCGTGGAGGAAATCCACCGGTTCCCGAACGATCCCGTTCGAATCGGCGACCGCTTCCAATGGGATATCTTACGGATCTACCATGAGATGAAACAGGGCTTGCTCAAGCTGAAGGGGAAACATCCCTTACCGTCGAGCATCGGCATTGATACTTGGGCGGTGGATTTCGGGCTTCTGGATCGGGGCGGGGAGCTGCTCTTGAATCCGTATCATTATCGGGACACGCACACGGATGGCGTGATGGAACAGGTCTTCCGCGAACTGACGCCTGGAGAAATTTTTGATCGGACGGGAATTCAATTTCTCTCGTTCAATACGATGTACCAGCTTGCTTCGCTCCAACGGAAGAAACCCTATCTGCTTCAAGAGGCTGAGCGATTCTTAATGATCCCCGATTTGCTGCGCTATTTCTTGACGGGCGAGATGGCGAACGAATTCACGAATGCGACCACGACGCAGCTGTATAACCCGCACTTGGCCAGCTGGGATGATCATCTATTGAAATCATTGAAGATCCCTCGTGGGTTATTTCATCCTGTGGTTCAACCCGGTACCCATATCGGGGGGTTAAGGCCTGCCGTAACCGAGGAACTGGGGCTTCCATCCATCCCGCTTTATGCGGTTGCAGAGCATGATACGGCTTCCGCCGTGGTAGCGGTTCCTGCATTGGAGCGGTCGTTCGCCTATTTGAGCTGCGGCACCTGGTCGTTGATGGGGACCGAGGTCGACCAGCCGGTCATTCATGAAAGGGCCCGTGAGCTGAACTTCACGAATGAAGGAGGCGCATACGGCACGTATCGGCTGCTCAAGAACATCATGGGGCTGTGGATCCTGCAGGAATGTCAGCGGACCTGGGAGCGGGAAGGGATGTCGTATTCGTATCCCGAATTGGTTCATATGGCGGAAACGGCGCCGGCATTTGCTTGCTTCATCGATCCGGACGATTCCATGTTCCTTCCTGCGGGAGACATGCCGAAACGGGTAAGGGAATATGCGGCCCGCACGAACCAGGGCGTTCCGCAGAACGAGGGCGCGCTTGTGCGCTGCATTATGGAAAGTTTGGCCATGCAATACCGATATGTGCTGGAGTTGACCGAGGAATTGTCCGGACGGAAATTTCAGGGCTTGCATATGGTAGGCGGTGGCATTCATAATGAAACATTATGCCAGTGGACGGCGAACGCCATTGGGAAGCCGGTATGGGCGGGGCCTGCGGAAGGCAGCGCCATCGGCAATATGGCGGTACAGTTCATTGCGCAGGGCGAGCTGTCCGATATATGGGAAGCGCGCGCAGTCATTAGGGAATCCTTCCCGGTCAAGACCTACGAGCCGCAGGATGCCCCCTTATGGGAGGAAGCTTACGGGGTGTTCGGTCAGTGGACCGGGAAGAGATAGAATATACGAACAGTAAGGATGGGCGGTATGATGCTGGTTGCAGAACGATATGAGAAAATAGTACAGTTGGTCAACGAAAGAGGGAGCATTCGCGTCTCCGAGCTGAGTCAGCTCTGCGGCGTAACGGAGGAAACGATTCGCCGCGACCTTGACAGGCTGGAGCAAGCAGGACGCCTGCGCCGTTCCCACGGGGGAGCGGTTAGCGTGAAGGATCAACCGGAAATTCAGCGGTCTCAGCCGGAAATACCGTATGCCGAACGGGAAATCATGCATGCGCTGGAGAAGCAGCGAATCGCGGAGGAAGCGGTCAAGCGAATCCATCCGAACGACCGCATCCTGCTGGATGCAAGCTCAACCGCGTGGTACATGGCCAAGATCATACCGGACATTCCGATTACCGTGCTGACGAATTCGATTAAGGTGGCCGCTGAGCTGAGCACCAAGGAGCGCGTTCAGGTCATCTCGACGGGCGGGATCCTGGCTCATCGTTCCTTGTCCTTCGTCGGTCCGCTGGCGGAGCGTTCGCTGGAAGCTTACTACGTGGATAAAGCTTTCCTCTCCTGCAAGGGCGTGCACATGGACCGGGGCTTGAGCGAATCCAATGAGCTGCAGGCAAGAATCAAGCAAAAAATGATCGGGATGACGGATGAGACCATTCTGCTTGCCGATGCCAGCAAATTCGGCACGCAGGCTTTTGCGCAGGTGGCCGACCTCGCCGAAGTGAACCTGATCATCACCGACCGGAGATTGACGGAAGAGGAAGCGGCGCCTTATCGGGCGCTGGGTCTTCGAATCGAATCCGTATAGAGCAAGCTGCTGGATCATATCAACATGGAATCCCCCCGTTCCGGTGGGTTCTTGCTAGAGGCCGACTCATCGGCCTATCCTGACGATTAGCGGGGTGAAAAGTTTGAAGATTTCATTGTTTGTCACTTGTCTCAGCGATGCCTTGTTCCCGCGGGTAGCTGAATCGATGGCAAGACTGCTGGCAAGGTACGGCGTGCAGCTGGAATTCCCGGAAATCCAGACCTGCTGCGGCCAACCTGCCTACAACAGCGGTTATTGGGAAGAGGCGCGCATCAGCGCCAGGACGATTTTGGACGCTTTTGACGACAGCGACTTTGTGGTGTCCCCTTCGGGGTCCTGCACGTATATGATTCATCATTATCCGGATTTGTTCAAGGACGATCCCGTTTACCTGGATAAAGCGAAAGCGCTTCAATCCAAATGCTATGAGTTTACGCAATTCCTCGTCGACGTGCTGGGCGTGACCGATGTTGGCGCCGTCTATCCGCACAAGGTAACCTATCATCCTTCCTGCCACGGCAGCCGCCTGCTCGGGGTAAAGGACGAACCGATGAAACTGCTGAGTCACGTCAAAGGGCTGGAGCTCGTCCCCTTGCCGTTTGCCGAGGATTGCTGCGGGTTCGGGGGAACGTTTGCCGTGAAAATGGCGGATATTTCGGGCGCGATGGTAACGGAGAAAAGCGATCATGTGCTGGAAACCGAGGCGTCCGTGCTGGTCGGACTTGACATGGCCTGCCTCATGAACATTGCCGGCAATCTGCGTCACCGGGGCGAGAAGGTTCAGGTCAAGCATTTGGCCGAGCTTTTGTACGAGGGGGTGAGCGTGCATGAGCACAGCTGAGACGAAAGCGCAGACGGTGAAGGAGCGTGCAGGTTACGCTCTGAACAATGAATTTCTGCGCAATGCGGTGAAGTTTACAACAGAACGGCTGCGGCTTGGCAAAAAGCTGGCGTCGGAGGAGCATGGCAACTGGGATGCGTGGAGGGAACGGGGGCGCCAAATCCGGCTCCATACCATTGCGCATTTGGATTATTATTTGAATGAGTTTGCCGAGCAGGCCAGGGCGAACGGAGCGCATGTCCATTTTGCGGAGACGGCAGAAGAAGCGGTTGCGATCTCCCTGCAGATTGCGGAGCATAAGTCGGCTAAATCCGTCGTCAAATCGAAATCGATGGTGTCCGAGGAGCTGCACCTGAACAAGGCACTGGATTCCATCGGGGTGGAGGCCGTGGAAACGGATCTCGGCGAGTACATCATTCAGCTTGCGGATGAAACGCCTTCCCATATTATTATTCCAGCCATCCACAAAAACCGTTATCAGATCGCAGAGCTGCTGTCCGCGGAGGCGGGCGAAGCGCTGCCGCCGGATACGGCGATTATGGCGGGGTTCGTCCGCATGAAGCTGCGCGAGAAATTTCTCGAAGCGGACATTGGCATGACGGGCTGTAATTTTGCCATCGCGGAGACGGGCTCGATGGTCCTGTTCGAGAATGAAGGCAATGCCCGGATGGTGACGACCGTGCCGAAGACGCAGATCACCCTAATGGGCATGGAGCGGATTATTCCCTCATGGTCTGACCTCGAGGTGATGGCTACCTTGCTGCCGCGGTCTGCGACCGGCCAGAAACTGACGGTATACATGTCCGGCATCAGCGGGCCGAAGAGAGAGCTGGATGCCGATGGACCAGACGAAATGCATATTATCATTATCGATAACGGGCGCTCTCTCCAGCTCGGCGATCCGGAATTCCAGGAGCTGCTCAATTGCATACGATGTGGCGCCTGCCTGAATGCTTGTCCGGTATATCGTCATATTGGCGGGCACGCCTATGGAGGTACGTATAGCGGCCCAATCGGTGCCGTATTAACGCCGGCCTTGAACAAGAACGTCGCGGAATGGGACGATATCGCCAACGCATCCAGCCTGTGCGGCGCCTGTTATGAAGCATGCCCGGTCAAGATCCCGCTGCATGACATGCTGGTATCCTTGCGCCGCCGGAAGATTGAAGCCGGACGCGGCGATAAGCTGGAAGCGATGGGGATGAAAGGCTTCTCGGCGGTCATGGGTAATGCCAAGCGTTACCGCAGTGTGGTATCCCTCGGAAAATGGGGCCAGAAGCTGGTGGTGCGGGGCGGGGAGATCCGAACGAGGATCGGTCCTTTGAAGGGATGGAATTCGTACAGGGTGACCCCGAGTCTCCCCAAACATTCCTTCCGTGATCGATGGCCCGAGATGGAGCAGGATATTCGCAGAACCTCGGGGACCATGGATCCTGTAATCGCCGACCGGTTGAGGGAGCGGCTTCGAATGCAGAAGTCCGGAAAGGGGGAGAATGCGCATGACTAACGAAACCGATCGCGGCTGGTTAACCCGACTAGAAGAACAATCCCGCAGGAAGCAGGAGCAGTTCATGGATGGGATCGCCGCGAAGCTGGGTAGAGATCGGATTCGCTCCGCTCCGGAGCACCCTTTCCGCGGTGCCCCGGATTTCTGGAATGAATTTAATTGGCCGCTCGAGGAGAAAATTACGCAGTTTACCGCAAACTTTGAAGCAGCCGGAGGCCATGTGGTCAGACTGAGCCATCGCGAAGAGGTCACCCGGTTTATAAGGGATAAAGCGATGGAGATGAGCGCAGCTACGATTCTTCGTCAGCAGGAGGACGCGCTGGATCGATTGGGTCTGGAAGAGAGTCTGCCGGATGCGCTGGTTCTCTCCTGGAACGAAGCGGCGGACACGGACTGGAGGGCTGTTGCCGCCAGAGCCGACTTCGGCGTTGTCATGGCCGATTACGCTGCGGCTTACACCGGTTCGATTACGGTGAAGTCCGCCCCGCATAAGGGTCGTTCGGTCAGCCTGCTGCCGACCGTGCTGATGGCTATCATTCCAATTGACAGAATGGTTACCCGATTAGGGGAGATTCTCGTTCAGTTCGATCAGGCCGGACGTGAGCAGCTGCCAGCGGGAATCCATTTCATATCGGGTCCGAGCCGTTCCGCCGATATCGAGAACGATCTGACGATTGGCGTTCACGGACCGGGCATCGTATATGCTTTGCTGGTAGATTCCTACGAAACATAATGTTGAGCCCCAAGCCGGGAGCAGTCCATTGGCTACTCCCGGCTCGGGCTCATTTAGATTATAGAGATACATAAGTTTTCAGAGAAACTGAAAACTTGATTCACACCTATTCCGCCTTCTGTTTCCGTCTTTGGTGAAAGTAGATGGAAAGCTGTTTTTCTCGCGTATATACTATTTGCCTTTGCGCGTCAGCTCGGCCAGCCGATCCCACTGCTCATGGGTCACTTCGGCCAGCTCGTTAAACTGCCCTGCCCCCTGCAGCCATTCGCCGCCGTCGATGGTGATCACGTCGCCATTAATATAGCCGGCATAATCGGAAATCAGATAGGCGGCGAGATTAGCCAGCTCCTCAGCATCCCCAACGCGCTTGAGGGGGATGCGGTCGATCATTTTCTGTTCCAGTTCTGGCGTAGGGGATAATCTTGACCAGGCGCCTTCGGTTGGGAACGGACCCGGGGCGATGGCTACCTGGCGTATGCCGTAGGGTGCCCATTCCACGGCCAGGGAGCGAGTCAGCGCAAGCACGCCTGCTTTGGCAGCCGCGGACGGGACCACGTAGCCTGAGCCCGTAGAAGCGTATGTGGTGACGATGTTGAGCATCGTCCCGCCTTTGCCTTGTTCAATCCAGCGTTTGCCGACCTCCAGGGTGGCATAGAAGGTGCCGTGCAGCACGATGTTGAGCACGGCATCCACAGCCCGAGGAGAAAGGCGCTCCGTGGGACTGATAAAGTTCCCGGCCGCATTGTTGACAAGCACATCAATGCCTCCGTAATGCTGCTCTGCCGCTTCAACAAGAGCCGAGATTTGCGCAGGGTCGCGAACATCGCAGCTTTTGTACCATACCTCGCAGCCCTTCTGCTTTAATTCTTCTGCGGTCTGCTGCAGCACTTCTTCCCGGCGTCCGCATATGGCGAGCTTAGCGCCCAGCAGCGCGAATTTCTCTCCCATGGCGCGTCCCAGGCCCGTGGCGCCTCCCGTAATCAAAACGACTTTATCGCGAAGCAAATCGTCGGTGAACGGTCCCATCGAAAGTTCCCCTTTCAGGCAGATATGGATCTTCGGATCCTTTGTCCGCGTTCTTTATAGAACAGGCTGCATACATTCCATGCTTCTTTTCTTGCAACCGCTTACTTTAAGCGTAACATGGTTAGCGAATCCAGTCACCACTTTGTTAGTTCCCTAATTCAGTTTCAGAAGGCCCTTGCTTGGTTAGGTTAATTAGAAATGCTGGTTAAAACGATACATAGTCGTAAATTCTACATCTTATACATCACGCTGCCACCTGACCCTGGGTATATGATTACATCACGAGATGAGGTACCAGACATGATTCTACAATCACTGACGGATCAGCTGATATTAAAAAAGATTACGGGCCGTACTTCCGCGGATATCACGAACCTGGAAACAGATTCAAGAGAAATCCGGCCGGGCGGCATGTTCGTCTGCGTACCGGGATTTCACGTGGACGGCCATGATTATGCCGAACAGGCGATACGGAATGGGGCTGTTGCCATCGTGGCCGAGCGGGAGCTTTGTGGACTGCCAGGAAACGTTACGCAAATAACGGTGCCGGATACAAGAAGAATCCTGCCGATTCTCGCAAACGCTTTTTTTGGCGATCCTACGCGGCGATTGAAATTGATTGGAATTACCGGGACGAACGGCAAAACGACGACGACTCATATGGTAGATCAAATACTTAACGACGCCCGCCGCAAAACAGGGATCATCGGCACCTTGTATATGAAGATTGGCGAGCACGTGGAGAAGACATTGAATACTACGCCGGATACGATCCAGCTCATGCGTTATTTTCACACCATAATCTCGCATGGCGGTGAATACGGCGTTCTGGAAGTATCTTCGCACGGATTGGATATGGGAAGGGTGCGTGGATGCGATTTTCAGACGGTCGTCTTCACGAATTTATCGCATGATCATCTAGACTTCCATCAGACTATGGAGAGCTATCGCAATACGAAAGAGCTGCTGTTTGCCCAGCTGGGTAACAGTAACCGTGACATGCAGAAGAAGGCCGTCTTGAACGCAGACGAAGCCGCATCCTCTTATTACGCTAAACGAACATCCGCACAAATCTTAACCTATGGCATTCAGAATCAGGCGGACGTCCGGGCAACGCAAATTCATCACTCCAGGGAAGGCTGCGCCTTTCATGCAGAAACGCCCTGGGGAAGCAGCGACGTTTATCTGAAGGTGCACGGAGTACACAATATATACAACGCGCTGGCCGCCATGACAACCTGTCTGCTGAAAGGGATACCGCTGAAAGAAATCCGCGCAAGTTTGGAGCAATTTGCAGGGGTTCATGGCCGGTTTCAAGAAATACAAACAGGACGCCGTTTTGGCGTGGTGGTCGATTATGCGCATAATCCGGACGGTCTTAAAGCAACCTTGCAATCCGCCAAGGCCATTACTTCAGGCAAAATGATATGCGTGATGGGCTGCCGGGGCGAGCGGGACCGTTCGAAACGCCCGATCATGGCCGATATTGCAGCCTCGTATTCGGATTATGTATTGTTCACGGCCGACAATCCGTTCTCTGAGGATCCGGAGCAGATCATGGCCGAGATGCTGGGCGGTTTAACTTCCCGCGAATCGGAGAACTGGGAGGTTGTCTTAGACCGTAAAGAAGCAATTCAACGCGCAGTGGAAATGGCCGGTGACGAGGACAGGATCATTATTACCGGAAGAGGGCACGAAACCCGTTATGTTGCGGGCAGTCGGATCGAATCGTTTAGCGATGAGGATATCGTGATGAGTTCTTTGCAGGGCATAGTGCAGGACATCCAGATGATGACACCGAAGCCCTGAATAAACCCGGGAGGTGCTGGATTTGAAACGAAAGATGTTCGGCGTGATGTTTACAGCGGCGCTGCTGTTTCTTGCTGCATGTACAAGCCAGTCGTCCCCTTCGGCTGAAGAAGGAACCCAGGAGGAGAAGCGGGAAGCGACTCCGGATTCTTCCTATCAGGTGCTTGCGGAGCAATTGAGAACGCCTTGGTCCATCGATTTTGACGGTGAGACGATTTATATCAGCGAGCGGGAAGGGAATATCGTTCAGATCAAGGGCGGCACACTGAACAGACAATCGGTACATACCGAAAAGCCGGTTTTGCATCAAGGAGAAGGGGGATTTCTGGGCTTTGCGTTAGCGCCTGATTTTCGGGATTCCGGAAAAGCCTTCGCCTATCACACCTATGATCAGGGTGGAACACTGTTGAACCGGCTGGTTCTGCTGGAGTTGAAGGGAAACCAATGGAGGGAGTCCCAAGTCTTCCTTGAGTCCATTCCCGGCTCCAACGTGCATAATGGCGGCAGAATCGCGATCGGGCCCGATGAGATGCTCTATGTTACGACGGGAGATTCGGGCGAAGGCGAGCTTGCGCAAAATCAGGAGAACCTGGCAGGCAAAATATTGCGATTGACGCTGGACGGGAAAGTCCCGGCGGACAATCCGACGGCAGGTTCTTACGTCTACACGTTAGGGCATCGGAATTCGCAGGGCTTGGCCTGGAATTCGGATGGGGACTTTTACAGCTCGGAGCACGGGCCTTCCGGCACGCCGGGCGGACACGATGAGATTAATGAAATCACGGCCGGCAGCAACTACGGTTGGCCCGAGATTTATGGCGATGATACGTTGGAAGGCATGGAACTCCCGCTGTACCATAGCGGCGAAACGGCAATAGCTCCTTCCGGCATCGCTTTCGACGAGCAGGACCGCTTGTACGTGGCGACCCTTCGGGGACAGAAGCTGTACCGGTTCCAGCCGGAGAAAGCCGCGCTCGAGACCGTACTGGAAGGCGAAGGCCGATTAAGAGACGTTAAGGTCCATAACGGCAAAACCTATGTCATTACCAACAATACCGATGGCCGGGGCGTGCCGTCCGATCAGGATGATCGACTGCTTGTACTGGAATAATTCCAAGAAACATACATGTCTCGTGATTCAAGAGAATAGGATAGGACAAGTGCTATAAGAAAATCGTCTATCGACGTACTTTCTCAGAAGACAGACCTCATATAGCGGAGGTTCTTCTTGCGAGTAAGGTGGGGAAGCCTCGGAAGTTTATACTTTCTTATCTCTTAACAAAAAAAGGGCCCCTTCCCGTATGGAAGGAGCCTGAAGTGGCAATAACAGATATTATGTTTGTTTGGCTTCGGCTTGCTTTCGGATCCGGTACACGCATTTCTTATCGCCTTTGGCAAGACATTCGGTACGTTCCACATCCGCCTCCAGCAAGGATTGAAACAGATCAAGTTCGCAGCGGCATGCATGCTGGTACCGGTTGGCTACCTGGGAAATCGGGCAGTTCAGTTCTTCAAGCACATATTCTTCATCCGCGATTTTTTGGTAATCCACCATGTACCCGTTGTCATTCTGAATCTGGGCAAGGGCCGCGACCCGATCTTCGAGAGTTTCGGCTTTTACCGTCGGCGTGTACTTGTTCAGCAACGTGTCTTTGCGCTTGTCGAACAGCAAAGATATCATTTCGTCGCCGGCCTCGTCCTGGAGCTCGTTAAGCAGATCGAGGGCAAGCGAATGATAGTTCTTAGGGAAAAAATCCTCTGCAGATTCAGTAAGACTGTATAGGGACACGGGTCTGCCCATCGGCTGCTTCACGGTTCGATACGTGATGTACCCTTCATTCTTCAAGCTCTCCAGATGTCGACGGACGGCCATGCCCGTAATGCCCAATGCCTCGGTAATGGATTTCGTGCTGAGTTCACCATTTATTTTCAACATTTGCATGATATACTCGCGGGTGCTGTATGCAACTTCTTGATCCACTATAATCACCGCCTTGTTTCTCGATGAATGCTTCCTTTTGCAACAAAAAAGGTTAAAAAGCAATATGTCTCATCTTATGTCTTTACCTTCTATAAGTCAACCGGAATGGCCGTTTTCAAGGCTGTTCTCTCGCGGTTTGTTGACAACTGGCATGATTAACCACATAATTATGATATATTTTAGTATAAAAAGTATAGAAACCGAGCAAATGAATGAGTAATGGACTTTTTGAAATGATAGCCCGGCGTAGCATTTAGAAGATTCTTATTACACTTGGGAAGGTGGAATCACGGATGTATGTTATTGGCTCAGCTTGTATCGAAGAGAAGGCGGGAGAATGCGTTGACGTTTGCCCAGTGGATTGCATCGAGGAAGGGGACGACCAGTTCTATATCGACACCGATATATGCATTTCCTGCGGTGCCTGCGAAGCGGCGTGTCCGGTAGCGGCCATTTACTATTTTGAGGACCTGCCTGAGGACGAAAAGCATTATTTCGATAAAGCGGTGGAATATTACAAAAACAAGTAGGG
>Ga0209784_100231_pt1 | contig 37209 bp, 41 predicted proteins | sample AraplaCvi_mLB_r2_2_FD_184284 | JGI IMG/M metagenome (GOLD analysis project Ga0209784, IMG submission 184284) | Arabidopsis root microbial communities from North Carolina, USA - plate scrape CL_Cvi_mLB_r2 (SPAdes) (version 2) | ecosystem: Host-associated > Plants > Roots > Endosphere | place: USA...
AAGATGAGATTTCCCATTACGCAAGTAAGTAAGATCCCTCAAAGACGATGAGGTAGATAGGTTCGAGGTGGAAGTGTGGTGACACATGGAGCTGACGAATACTAATCGATCGAGGACTTAACCAAAATGTTTGAAACATTCAATGCACCGTTTATCCAGTTTTGAAAGAATAATTTCTTTTAAATAAATAAGTCTAGTGATGATGGCAAAGAGGTCACACCCGTTCCCATACCGAACACGGAAGTTAAGCTCTTTAGCGCCGATGGTAGTTGGGGGTTTCCCCCTGTGAGAGTAGGACGTCGCTAGGCACAAAGTAGCCACTGAGAAATCAGTGGTTTTTTATTGTTTTAAAAACGCAGTAATAAACCCCTAAAAAATGTTAAAATTAAATTAAACAAATAAAGGGGTGTGTTAAGATGGCAACAGGGTTATACCGTGAAAATATTCAAATTGAGAAAGCAAAGCTACAAGCGTTTATTCAAAATAAAGAGCAATGGGCTGTACTAATACCCGGTTATTTACATCATGAATTTCCAAATGAACAAAATATGATTTGGGTGTTTAAAGGGGATTTTGGCATTATCCAAAAAGCTGTAAAGGTTAATCTTAAGGACAAGGAATCGAACCCTAATCAAGTTATGTTTGATTTGGTAGGCTTATCAGACCCGATAAACGGTGATGGTTATTTTGAAATTACACAGGATCAAAATGGTACATGTCAGCTAATAGGCAATTTAACAATGAAGGCAAGTGGTTTCTTAGCAGGGATGATGAATCCAGTTTTAGAGAAGTTTGTACCACAATTAGTTGAACAGCTTGTACAAGAGATGGCGGTAAAAGCTCGTATGTTGTAGAGAAATTAGAGTTAAGTACATTTTAAAATAGTTAGTATATGTAATATAAAAGAAAGTTGCTATTAGGTGCAATGATCCTTTTATGGTTCATTACCAAAAGTTGCGGATGACATTGTTAATACGTGTGCAGTTGATATAAGCTGATTGGAGAGAAGATTGGGCGACTTCTCTGATAACATTAATGTCACAGAGAGCGAAGGGGCTTATCGGACGCCCCGAGAAAGCGCCCAAGGAAACGGAAATCACTTTATGATGAGGGCTTTAGGGGGAGGAATCATCATGGAACAATGGCTAGGTATTCAAACACTTATTTGGTTATTTCCTATTATGTTTATTCTTCATGATTTTGAAGAGATTATTATGGTTGAAAAGTGGCTAAATAAGAATGCTACTATTTTGTACGAAAGATTGCCGAAAAAAATGGCTGATCGAGTTATGAAACAGTTTTCGATGTCGACTGCGCAGTTTGCGGTAGCAGTCATCGTAATATTCATGTTTGTAAGTAGTTCCACTTTTGTAGCAAATCAGTATGTGAATCATGGGCCATATGGAGAAATCTACTTTTTTACAGTTGTTACGCTAACTTACTTTCTACATGCATTCACTCACCTTGCACAGTCTATTTTTCTTCGTTCCATTACACCAGGTGCACGCACATCTTTGATAATCGTTATTCCATACAGTTTAGTTTTGTATCATTCGTTATTAGTTAATAAAGTCATAACATGGAATATTATTTTCGTATGTTTACCATTTTGTCTTTTACTGATACCTATTGCCTTACTAGCACATTGGATCGGGAAAAAGGTTATATGAATTTCACTTTATTTATAGCCAATCAGCAAATGTTTTTGTACCGTAAGTGTTATAATTAACTGAGAATATAACGGAAATGAGTGTTTTGTTTTGCAAAAGAAAAGGCCGATTGTAGAAGGGTTAGAGCGCTTTCGACAACAACAAAATATTTCCTTTCATGTCCCAGGTCATAAGCATGGAGAACTCTCCCATCTTCCTCAGCCATTTAAAGATGTAATGCGATATGACGTAACAGAGTTATCGGGACTTGATGACTTACATCAGCCAGAGGAAATGATATTAGAGGCAGAAAACTTGTTAGCAGATACATATGGGGCGATGAAAAGTTTCTTTTTAGTAGGTGGATCTACAATTGGAAACTTAGCAATGATTTATGCCACATGTAAAAAAGGGGATAAGATTATTGTCCAACGTAATGCACATAAGTCTATATTTCACGCATTAGAGCTTGTTGGAGCAAAACCTGTATTTGTTTCCCCGCTTTGGGATGAACGTACATTAACTGCAACACATGTTTCTTATAAAGATTTAAAGGATGCAGTTGATAGTTATCCAGAGGCCCGTGCTGTCGTTTTAACATATCCTACTTATTATGGTATGGCATCAAAAGAAATGCAGCAGCAAATTGCGTATTGTCATGAGAAGGGTATTCCTGTTTTAGTGGATGAAGCACATGGAGCCCATTTTAGTGCATGTACTTTATTTCAACCATCAGCATTGACATTTGGTGCAGATATAGTAGTACAGTCTGCACATAAAACATTGCCTGCTATGACTATGGCATCCTTTATGCATGTTAATTCTGATTTAATCGATGTCGACAAAATAAATCACTATTTACGTATGTTACAATCTAGCAGCCCATCTTATCTTTTATTGGCTTCATTAGATGATGCACGCTATTATATACAGACATATATGGAGAGTGACGGTGCATATATAATAGAAAAAAGAGATCAATGGATAGAGGCATTACAGGCTATTGGCTCTTTGGAAGTTATTGAGGTAGACGACCCTATAAAATTATTGTTACGTGTTAATGGTTATAGCGGTTTTCAATTACAAGAGGCATTAGAAGCAAAGCATGTATATGCGGAACTAGCAGATGCCAATCAAGTGTTGCTTGTGCTACCCTTATTGAAACAGGGACATAACTATCCATTTGCAGAAATACGTGTTCGTATTAAGGATGCTATAACATTGTTAGTAAGTACACCAAAGGCAGAGATAATAACGGCTTCACAAACAGCCTATAATTTTGTAGCTATTACGGAACCAGCCTACACATTTGATGAAATTGAAAAGGCTGAAAAAGAATGGTTACCGTATATGCGAACAATAGGACGTATCTCTGCTAATATGATTATTCCTTATCCACCGGGCATTCCATTGCTTGTTCCGGGAGAAAAAATAACAGTAGCAAAGCTAAGTCAGCTAGAGGAATTATTAGCTTGTGGTGCAACGTTCCAAGGAAATCACCGTTTAGAAGAAAAGATGATTGAGATCATTAAGTAGTTGGAGGCAATAACAGCATGAATTGCAATTTATTTATTACATTTGAAGGTCCAGAGGGTGCCGGAAAAACAACAGTTATTCAAAAAATAGCCGAGCGACTTGCAGAGGAAAATATTGATGTATTAGCAACGAGAGAACCTGGTGGTATTGAAATTGCTGAGAAAATTAGGAGCATTATTTTAAACCCTGAACATACAGCCATGGATGAGCGTACAGAAGCATTATTATACGCAGCAGCGAGAAGTCAGCACTTTTTTGAAAAAGTACGACCTGCGTTGGAGGCTAGTAAAACGGTTATTTGCGATCGATTTATCGATTCTTCATTAGCATATCAAGGGTATGCGCGTGGTATCGGCGTTGATGAAGTATTATCTATTAATGAGTTCGCAATCGGTAAGATGTTACCTGATTTGACAATATTATTTGACCTTGCACCAGAGGTTGGTTTGGCACGCATTCATGCTCATGGAGAGCGAGAAGTAAATCGCTTAGATGTTGAAAGTTTAGCTTTTCATAAGAAGGTTCGGGAAGGATATTTACAGTTAGTGGAGCGTTACCCTGAGCGTATACGTGTCGTCAATGCGGATCAAAGTATTGAGCGTGTTGTCGAAGATGTATGGTCATTAATATATGAAGCAATACAGTAAATGCATGAAGTTGTCTACCACAATGTGATATAATGGTAACATCTATAATCATTCAGTAAATGTTTTCTGCGCGAAGCGAAGCGACAATAGCTGAATGCGGATATTGTTCCTATGCAGGAGATATCCAAACACCTACTGAAATAGAGGAACTCTGGCGTATATCATGGAATCGGAAAGGCGTACTTTGTGCAAGTACGAATCCGAACACAATTATGCCTCGGCATAATTGAAAAGGTAATAAAATTTATTTAGTTAAATTTTATCAAAGGGGTGAGTGCGAATGAAGTTAGTCGTAGCTGTAGTGCAAGATCAGGATAGCAGCCGCTTATCGAATGCTTTAACGAAAAATCAGTTTCGTGCAACTAAGTTAGCAAGCACAGGAGGATTTTTACGCTCTGGAAATACGACGTTTCTTATTGGGACGGAAGACTCTCTCATACCCAAAGTTTTAGATATTATTCGTGATAATTGTCGAGCGCGAGAACAAATGGTTGCTCCTGTTTCACCATTAGGCGGGAATACAGATTCCTATATACCGTATCCTGTCGAGGTAGAGGTAGGAGGAGCGACAGTTTTTGTATTACCAATTGAACAGTTTCATCATTTTTAAATAATGCGACGTTAAAAGAAATACAACACATTATATATATTTGATAGCAAGTGAAGGGGCGAACAGCTTGAAGATCAATCAAGATATACGTGTCGGGTTAAATACTAATCGTAAAGAGCCGCTGCATAACAATAATCAAAATAACCGATTTGGAGATATGGTCGTCAAGCAAGGAACCAAATTACAGACTGAACAGCTTACACGATTGCTAGGGGATATTTCTACAGCAGGTGATCGTGTTGCAAGATCACGTAATTTACGAGAACTTGCTCGTTTTAAAATGCTTGTTAAAAGATTTCTACAAGAAACGGTAGAGCATGGTATGGATTTAAAGCAATCACATACTTGGAATCGTTTTGGTGAAGGAAGACGCTTGAAAATAATCGAAACTATTGATACGCGTCTTGTAGAGCTTGCACAAGATATTTTAGATGAAGAAAAGGAAGCAATTGACCTTCTTGATAAAATCGGTGAGATTAAAGGCTTATTAATTAATTTGTATATGTAAAACCCGTGTCTCGTTCTCTTGTAGGCGCGGGCTTTTTTCAAATCTATTCAGCAGCCAAACTTATTTGTTGAATGACATAAAACCAATCTATATGCTCTAAGATATTTCTAAATTTGAGCAATAGGAAACAATTATGCTATGAGTGTAATGTAGGAAGGAATTTAAATATATGGCCAAGAATGTTGAAGAGCTATTCACACTACAACCAGTTGTAATGAAACAGCTTCAAACGATTTTTGACAAAAATAGATTAGCGCATGCATACATTTTTGATGGCGAAAAAGGGACAGGCAAAGTAGATATTATGCAGTTTTTTGTCAAATTAATGCTATGTGAGCAACCAAAGCAAAATGTTCCATGTGAAACATGTCGAAATTGCCGACGTGTTGATTCGGGTAATCATCCAAATATTCATCAAATTTATCCAGAAGGTCAATTTATTAAAATTGATCAAATACGTGAATTAATTGCAGAAATGAAGATGATGGGTGTGGAAGAGGGACGTAAAATTTATGTACTTCATCATGCAGATCGTCTTAATATTGCATCTGCAAACATGATACTTAAATTTTTAGAGGAACCAGAGGGGGAAGTAACGGCAATTTTGTTAACGGAGCAAATGCAGTCAATTTTACCAACGATTCGTTCGCGCTGCCAGCACATTAAATTTCAAAAAATGCCTCGACACATATTATTAAAGCATTTGCAAGATAACAATATTTCTTATTCGATGGCATCTACAGTGAGCATGATGACGAACGAACTCGAAACAGCTATGATTTTAGCAAATGATGAGCAGTTTGCACATGCTCGAAAAACAGTGTTAAAATTAGTAGAGGCAATTCGCCAAAATGTACATGAGGCAATGCTTGTTGTACATGAAGAATGGCTACCACTGTTTAAAGAAAAAAGTGAGATGGAGCAGGCATTAGATTTACTACTATTTGCTTACCGTGATATAGTGTCAATAAAAGCTAATCCCGAAGCAACTTGTACTTACCCAGACATGTTACAAACATTTAAAGAAGCTGCGCTACATTCGACTTATGAACGTCTATCTAGTCAAATGGAGTCTATTTTACAGGCACGTTCATCTTTACAGCGTAACATGAATAGGACGTTAATGATGGAGCAGTTAATGCTAAATCTGCAGGAGGGATATACATTTGTATAATGTAGTGGGAGTCCGTTTTAAAAAAGCGGGTAAAATATATTACTTTGATCCAGCATCATATCTACTTGAGGACAGCCAATATGTCATTGTAGAAACAGCTCGCGGTGTAGAATATGGTAAAGTAGTTGTCCCCCAAAAGGTTGTTGGGGATAATGATGTTGTATTACCACTTAAACAAGTTCTACGACCAGCGGATGAACGTGATCGTATCCAAGTAGAGGAAAATGCAGCCGAATCAAAGCACGCATTTGAACTAGCAAGCGCAAAAATCATTGAGCATAATTTAGAAATGAAGCTCGTTGATGTTGAATATACATTTGATCGTAATAAAATCATCTTTTATTTTACGGCTGAAGGACGCGTTGATTTTAGAGATCTTGTAAAAGATTTGGCTTCAGTTTTTAGAACACGTATCGAACTTCGCCAAATTGGTGTTCGTGATGAGGCGAAGCTGTTAGGTGGAATTGGCCCTTGTGGCCGAATGCTTTGCTGCTCAACGTTTTTAGGAGATTTTGAGCCGGTTTCTATTAAAATGGCTAAAGATCAAAACTTATCTTTAAATCCATCTAAAATTTCAGGTCTGTGCGGTCGTTTAATGTGCTGCTTGAAATATGAAAATGATGAGTATGAGGAAGCAAAAGAGGGCATGCCAGACGTTGGTGATATGACGATGACACCAGATGGCCGCGGTAAAGTTGTCGGTTTAAATGTATTAGAAAGACTCATTCAAGTATATTTACAAGAGCAGGAGCGCACAGTCGAGTATACATTAGAAGAACTGCTAGCATGCGAAAAAAATCTTATTTAAGATAGAGAATTGGACGAGGTGGCTTGGGTGAAGGACCGTAATTTCTTAGATACCGTTATGGAGTTCGAACAACAGCTCGAAGCAATGCAGGAGCAATTTGGTGCATTGAAACAATTTGTAGCGTTAATGATGGAGGAGCATAAGGCACTCGAAACAGAAAATCATCACCTTCGTACACGTCTAGAAGAGTTACTTTCTAATGAAAACATTGTACAGGCTTCTGATGAGAAGAAAGAGAATCCGTTAGATATTGGCGAAGGTTATGATAATCTAGCACGTTTATACCATGAAGGCTTCCATGTTTGTCATGTTCATTTCGGAAGTTCCCGTAAAGGTGAAGACTGTCTGTTTTGTCTATCATTTTTAAATAAACAAAATGTGTAATAGAAGGCTGATTCCCACTATAGTGGTGTCAGTCTTTTGTTTTGTATAGTAGGAGGAAGAAAAATGGAAAATTGGTTGAAGGGTGATGAACGATTAGACTATTTATTAGCTGAGAATTTGCGTATTATTCAAAGTCCCTCCGTCTTTTCGTTTTCATTGGATGCAGTGCTACTTTCTAAATTTGTCAATGTCCCATATCATAAAGGGAAAATTGTTGACTTGTGCTCAGGCAATGGTGTTATCCCACTTTTTCTAAGCGCCAGAACGAAGGGACATATTACAGGAGTAGAAATTCAACCACGTTTATTTGATATGGCTGAGCGAAGTATCCGTTACAATAAGTTAGAAGAACAAATTCATATGGTCCTTGGTGATGTGAAGGAAATTCCTAAGGAGCTTGGTATTGAAAAATATGATGTTGTAACTTGTAATCCACCATATTTTTTAGCACATGAAGCTAGTGATAAAAATTTAAGTGAGCATTACGCTATTGCACGTCATGAACTATATTTAACGTTAGAGGAAGCAATACAATCAGCAAGCAAATTATTAAAGCAGGGCGGAAAGGCAGCTTTTGTTCATCGTCCAGGTCGGTTACTAGATATTGTTACGGCAATGCGTGCAAATCGTTTAGAGCCTAAACGTATGCAACTTATTTACCCGAAAGAAGGTAAAGAAGCCAATACACTATTAATAGAAGGAATTAAAGATGGTAAGCCCGATCTGAAAATATTACCGCCCTTGTATGTTTATAATGCGAATAATGAATATACAGCAGAAGTGAGAGAAATCCTTTATGGAAAAGAGCAATAGCCATTATTTTTATGTGTTAGAGTGTGCCGATCAATCCTTTTACGCTGGCTATACGAATAATGTAGACAGGCGTGTTGATATGCATAATGCTGGTAAGGGAGCAAAATATACGAGAGCGCGAGGTCCAGTGGAATGTATTTATGTAGAGGAATTCGACACAAAACAAGAAGCGATGCGTGCAGAATACGCTTTTAAACAGCTAACACGAAAGCAAAAAATGAAATATATAGGGAGGGATGACGCATGAAATCTCAGAAAAGTACAATGCACGGTCATACAGGTTGTTTATATTTAGTGGCAACGCCTATTGGTAACTTAGAGGATATGAGTGTACGTGCGTTACGTATTTTAAAGGAAGCAGATATTATTGCTGCCGAGGATACACGTAATACAAAGAAGCTATGCAACTATTTTGATATAGAAACACCACTGATCAGCTATCATGAGCATAATTTAGAGGTAGGGGGAGAAAAGCTATTAGCCTTCTTACGTGAAGGTAAAACAGTCGCATTAGTTAGTGATGCTGGTCTACCTTGTATTTCCGATCCTGGTGCAGATATAGTCGAAAAAGCAATCGATCAGGACTTTCCAGTTGTGCCGGTGCCAGGTCCTAATGCTGCAATATCAGCATTAATCGCTTCCGGATTAACACCGCAGCCATTTTTCTTTTATGGATTTTTACATCGAGGAAAAAAGGATCGTCGACAGCAATTAGAACAACTAAAAAAACGTCAGGAAACTATTTTGTTTTATGAGGCTCCTCATCGTTTAAAGGACACTTTAAAAGATATGGAATCCATTCTTGGTAATCGTCGAATCGTATTAGCTCGGGAGTTAACTAAAAAATTTGAAGAGTTTTTACGTGGTACGTTGTCTGAAGCAGTGGAATGGTCACAAACAGAGGAAATTCGAGGGGAATTTTGTCTTGTCCTCGAAGGAAACGAGAATGCCGAGGAAGAAATAAACGAAGAAGCCTATTGGATGACAATGTCTGTCGTTGAACATGTCGATTATATTATGAATGATACAGGCATTACATCAAAAGAGGCGATAAAGGAAGTAGCAAAACTACGTCAAGTAGCTAAGCGAGAAGTCTATAATGAATACCATAGTTAATGGAAAGAAAGAGGTTGCCTTAAAGGGCGACCTCTTTTTTGTATATTTATTTAAATGGAGACTCTTCACCAATAGTCTTCGGGATGATAGTTGTTAAAACAAATGTCATGTGAGGCTGGGCTGCTCCGTGGGGGTTAGCGATAGAGGAGCGCAGGCTAAAACCATCACGCGCCCTGTGATAACGCCTTCGTGACCGATCAACATCGTATTGGACCGAGATCCTGGAGCTAGCAACACGAGTGAAGTGGCTATCGGACGCCCATAGGAAGCTTTGCTTTGCGCGAAAGTGATGCGTCAGTCACAAAAGCGTCAGCAACAAAATGTTTAACTGTGCGAAAGTGCGCGTCAGCAACAACAACAACAAAGCGTGTAGCCAGACGAAAATCAACCCCACATTAGTAGAGAGGAGTCTATAAATCATATAAATTGATAATAATTGTAAAAAATAGTATCCTTATTCATAAAAGGTCTGACATGGACATTATAAGGGGCTCCAAAATTGGGCATATTATAGTTATCTTCTATTAAATGAAGATAACGCCTACTGACCCACTTAAGCAAGGCGAAATTATAAAAAAACACCTAAATCACAGTGCTTGATTTAGGTGAGTATATCAAATTATTTTTTTAAGTTAGATTGAATTTCTTTCACTAACATTTCTGCGCCTTCAGGGCTTAAAATTAATTTGCCTCCAACTAGACGGAAGTTATCATCAGAAACTTCACCAGTTACAGCACATGTCATGTTTGGCATATATTTTTTTAAGATGATTTTGTCATCATCCACATAGATTTCTAAAGCATCTTTTTCTGCAATACCTAGTGTACGGCGAAGTTCGATTGGAATTACTACACGTCCTAATTCATCGACTTTACGAACGATTCCTGTTGATTTCATAATTAATTTTCCTCCTAATGTTTAAAAAGTTATATTGGTATTTCGTCAAATTTCGACATAATTTCCTTGTCTGATAGTTATCATACCAAGTAATGCCATAAACGTCAATTAATTAATACACTAAGATTATTGTTTTTAAAAAATTTTTTGAGGAGAAAACAGATATTTTGGTTATTTTAAAAGGTTTTTATTATATATTTTAATTTCTAGTAAAAAAGCTTCTCATTTAAGACATTAAATGGATTGATTCTATCATTCGACATTTTTCGCGTCCGGCATCGCTTTTGTGCTTTGGCCTGCGTAATGCAGGTCAGTTAGCCGTTAATGATGCGATCGTTTTAGGCTAACTTCTTATATAAAAGCTCTTTTCCGATTCCGTGACATCCACCGGAGACTTGAACTTCTCTGGAGCGAGTGCTTAGACACTCGCTGAAAGAAGTTGAAACGAATTTCGTACTTAGTTAGAATAGATAGTATACTGTGAAACAATGGAGGCAGTTCTTGTGAGCGAACAAAACAAAACATTCTATATAACAACCCCTATTTATTACCCAAGCGGGAAATTCCATATTGGTACAGCGTATACAACTGTAGCATCAGATACAATTGCACGTTATAAACGTTTACGTGGTTATGATGTACGTTTTTTAACTGGAATGGATGAGCATGGGCAAAAAATTCAAGAAAAAGCTGCAGAAGCGGGTAAACATCCCCAAGAATACGTGAATGAAATTGCAGATGCTGCAAAAAAGCTTTGGTCATTAATGGACATTTCATACGATGACTTTATTCAAACGACGCAAGAGCGTCATACGAAAACTGTCGAAAAGATTTTCCAAAAGTTTTTAGATAATGGTGATATTTATAAAGGTGAGTATGAAGGGTCGTACTGTACACCATGTGAATCATTCTTTACTGAGACACAATTAGTAGATGGTAACTGCCCAGACTGTGGTCGTCCAGTACACAAAGTTAAAGAGGAATCCTACTTCTTTAATATGAAGAAATACGCTGATCGTCTATTAGCTTATTATGAAGAGAACGTTGATTTCATTGAGCCTGAATCTCGAAAAAATGAAATGATTAATAACTTTATTAAACCGGGGTTAGAAGATTTATCTGTTTCAAGAACTTCATTTGATTGGGGCATTAAAGTTCCTGGAGATCCTAAACATATCATTTATGTATGGGTAGATGCCTTAACTAACTATATCACGTCATTAGGTTATCTTTCAGAAGATGAAGCATTATTCAATAAGTATTGGCCGGCAGATGTACATGTAGTTGGTAAAGATATTGTTCGATTCCATACTATTTATTGGCCAATTTTCTTAATGGCACTAGATTTACCACTTCCGAAAAAAATATTTGCCCATGGTTTTATCATGATGAAAGACGGTAAAATGTCTAAATCAAAGGGCAATGTTATTTATCCTGAAATGTTAATAGAACGTTATGGGTTAGATGCGACACGATATTTCCTATTACGTGAGTTACCATTCGGATCTGATGGTGTATTTTCACCAGAATCTTTTGTTGAACGTACAAACTTCGACTTAGCAAATGATTTAGGAAATTTATTGAATCGTACTATTTCAATGATAAATAAATATTTCGATGGCATAATTCCAACTGAAAGTCTTCAGTCGACAGAATTTGATGAGGCTTTAAAAGAACAAGCTGAATCGGTACGTATTAAATATGAAGAAAGTATGGAAAAAATGCAGTTTAGTGTCGTATTAGCAGATGTATGGACACTTGTTTCAAGAACGAATAAATATATAGATGAAACTCAACCGTGGGTGCTAGCAAAAGAGGAATCAGATAAGCCAAAATTAGGAGCTGTTATGCGAAATTTGGCGGAGAGTTTACACCAAATTGCTGTCATGTTACAACCATTTATGACATCTACTCCCAAACGAATTATTGAACAATTAGGTTTGGATGACAAATTCTTAGCATGGGAAACAATTGAAACATTCGGCAATACTATTTCAGCAAACATTAAAGTGGTAGAAAAAGGTATTCCGATTTTCCCTCGTTTAGAGAGTGAAGTTGAAATTGCGTATATTCGTGAAGAAATGCGAGGCTCAGTGAAAACTCCACAAGTGGAAGTAACAAAAAATGAGCAAAAAGCTGCAGAAGTTCCAGAAGTTCCAGAAATTCCAGAAATTACTATCGATGATTTTATGAAAGTTGATTTACGAGTAGCTACTGTAACAGCGTGTGAAACAATTCCAAAGGCAGACAAATTATTAAAGCTTCAAGTGGATCTTGGATATGAGCAACGACAAGTAGTTTCAGGTATTGCAAAGTTTTATTCTCCAGAAGAATTGATTGGTCAAAAAGTAATTGTAGTCACAAACTTAAAGCCGGTTAAATTACGCGGTGAATTATCACAAGGAATGATTTTAGCTGGTGAAAAAGATGGGATTTTAAAATTAGCATCGGTTGATCCGAAACTAGAGAATGGCGCAAAAGTAAAGTAATAAATTTTAGAAAGGCCTGCTGAATGTAAAAAGTTCAGTAGGCTTTTAAAATCCATTTCGAAAAGGAGTAGTTTATTATCTCAAAATAATTTATGCATACTATTCATTGAGTTTTTTTAGGTATATAGTAATAGACGAGGTGTTTGAGATTGTGAGTAATGTTATAAAACAAAATTGTTTGTAACAAAATTGTAACACTGCCGAAAAATATGAAATAATAATTTTTAATAAAATCTATGTTAGGAGAATGACGATGTTCATTGATACACATGTACACTTAAATGCAGATCAGTATGAAGAAGACTTACAAGAGGTTATAGATAGAGCTCTTGAAGCCAAAGTAGAAACAATGGTTGTTGTTGGTTTCGACCGCAAAACTATTGAAAAAACAATGCAACTAGTTGAACAGTATGATTTTGTTTATGGTGTTATTGGTTGGCACCCTGTTGACGCCATTGATTGTACAGAAGAGGATTTAAAATGGATTGAGGAATTGGCAGCACATCCGAAAATAGTAGGTATTGGTGAAACTGGATTGGACTATTATTGGGATAAATCCCCGAAAGATGTTCAACAAGCGCTTTTCCGCAAGCAAATTCATTTAGCGCAAAAGCTGAATTTACCAATTATTATTCATAACAGGGATGCTACTGGAGATGTTGTACAAATTTTACGTGAAGAAAACGCGGCTTCCGTGGGAGGCGTTATGCATTGTTATAGTGGCAGTGTGGAAACCGCACAAGCATGTATTGCTATGAATTTTATGATTAGTCTTGGTGGGCCGGTGACATTTAAAAATGCACGAATGCCGAAAGAAGTGGCGACAGAAATACCTTTAGAACATTTAATGATTGAAACTGATGCACCGTATTTAGCACCTCACCCATACCGAGGAAAACGTAATGAGCCAGCTTTAGTGCCATTAGTTGCAGAAGAAATTGCCCGTTTAAAAGGATTAACAATTGAGGAAATTGCACAAGTAACGACAGCCAATGCGAAAAAATTTTTTAGGATTGACAATTAACTAGCTGAGATGCCTCCAATACTGGGTTTGTGGTTGGCTAAAAAGGTAATGTCAATTTTCTTTGAAATACATTCGGGTTGACAGTGCCAAATCTAGTACGTATAATCCAACTTTGTATTAAGGAGGCGTTTTTTCATGTCAAATAATTCCATGAAAAACTTGTTCTTAGGATCATTGAGGAGTAAGCAAACAGTGATAAGCATTATTTCACTTGTCCTGTTTGTATCTGTAATTTCATTTGTACTTTATCAAGGTACTAAAAAGTCCGTAACGCTTGATGCGAACGGAGAAACAATCGAAGTAACAACACATGCCAAAACTGTAGAACAATTATTACAAGATCAAAATATAGACGTAGCAGAGCATGACAAAATATCACCCTCTCTGAACACCAAAATTGTTAATGGATTAGCAATTTCATGGGAACAGGCAAAAGAAGTAACTATTTCAGTTGATGGAAATCAGTCAAAAGTTTGGACAACTGAAACACAAGTGAAGGACATTTTGAAAGAAGCAAATATTGAAGTATCAGAGCATGACTCATTAGTACAAGGTCTAGATACAGAAATAGGAGCAGACAACAAGATCGATATTCAGAAGGCGTTTCAAGTATCGCTTGTCGATGGCGTAAACAAGAGACAAGTTTGGTCCACTTCGACTACGGTCGCTAACTTTTTAAAACAACAAGGAATTCAACTAAATGAATTCGATCGTGTCGAGAATAACCTGAAGGACGTAATCACTCCGCAGAGTAAAATCACAGTAGTTCGCGTAGAAAAGGTTATCGATGTAGTGGAAGAATCTTTAGATTTCGCAATTGAAAAGAAACAGGATGCTTCATTGCAAAAAGGAAAACAAAAAGTTGTAAAAGCTGGCCAAAAAGGTTTAATGACTAAAACGTTTGAAGTTGTGAAAGAGAATGGCCAAGTTGTAGCTAAAAATCTACAATCAGAAAAAGTTGTGAAAGAATCGCAAAAGCAAGTGATTGCAGTAGGTACTAAAACTGTAGTAGCTAGTGCTGCGACTGTATCACGTGGTTCATCAGAGCCAGCTAGTGGTAAAGAATTCTATGTAACGGCAACCGCTTATACACCTAATTGTAACGGCTGCTCGGGGATATCTGCCACTGGAATTAATTTAAAATCAGGATCGGGATTGAAAGTAATAGCTGTAGACCCATCTGTTATTAAGCTTGGCTCAAAAGTTTGGGTTGAAGGCTATGGAACAGCTATTGCAGGAGATACTGGTGGTGCAATTAAGGGTAATCGGATCGACATACTTGTACAATCTGAATCCCAAGCTAGTAATTGGGGAGTAAGGAAAGTGCGTGTAAAAGTATTAAATTAAAAAAATTGTAAAATTAATCAAATATGTTTTTCACTATTATTAGCTTTCCTGTTTTGACTGGCGGGAAAGCCTTTTTATTTTTTTAGTAATTTATTTTGGAGAATCGCCAATAACAAAATCAAAAAGATGAATAGCCGTGTATTTCTGTACAATCGTACAGTGCAGTTGTAAAATGGTCTGAAGATAAGGTAGAAAAGAGGAGCCTTTTTGCAAATAAAAGAAATCATTGTTGTTGAAGGAAAAGATGATACAACAGCTATTAAGCGAGCTGTACAAGCAGATACTATAGAAACAAATGGATCGGCTATTTCAGAGGAAACACTTAAGAGAATTCAACATGCACAGGATAAAAGAGGTGTTATTGTTTTTACTGATCCAGATTATCCAGGACGTCGAATTCGTTCCATTATCGAGGAGCATGTAAAAGGTGTAAAACATGCTTTTTTACCGAAAGCTAAAACAATTGCGAAAAACGGTAAAGGACTAGGCATTGAGCATGCAGCAGATGAAGATATACGCGAGGCACTGCAACATGTCTATACCCCAAATGAGGTTGAACCAACCACAGATGATATTACTCTCGAAGATTTAATGACGGCACATTTAATTGGCCATCCACGGGCGAAGACTCGACGTGATCGTCTTGGAGAAATTTTGAATATTGGTGCAACAAACGGCAAACAACTTCATAAAAGATTGAAAATGTTTCAAATTTCAGAAAAGCAATTTGGTGCGGCAATCGCACAGTTAGATCAGGAGGAAAACGATGCATAAGGATATTGCAACACCAATTAGAACACAGGAAATTTTAAAAAAATACGGATTTTCATTTAAAAAAAGCTTAGGTCAAAATTTTTTAATAGATCCGAACATTTTACGAAATATTGTTAGTCATGCAAATTTAACTGAAAATAGTGGTGCAATCGAAGTTGGTCCTGGCATTGGAGCATTAACAGAGCATTTAGCAAGAAGTGCAAAAAAGGTTGTATCTTTTGAAATCGATCAGCGATTATTACCTGTATTAGAAGATACACTTAGCCCATATAATAATGTAACTATTGTACATTCAGATATTTTAAAGGCGGATGTTGCTAAAGTGATTCAGGAAGAGCTGCCGGGTATTGAGGATATTATGGTTGTAGCGAATTTACCTTATTATGTGACGACACCGATTTTAATGAAATTACTCAATGATCGTTTGCCGATTCGCGGTTTCGTTGTCATGATGCAGAAGGAAGTTGCAGATCGTATTACCGCTAAGCCTGGAACGAAGGAATACGGTTCTTTATCAATTGCGATTCAATATTATGTAAAGGCTGATATTGCCATGACGGTACCGAAGACTGTTTTTATGCCGCAACCAAACGTGGATTCTGCAGTGATCCGTCTTATTAAGCATGATGAACCGCCAGTGAACGTAATTGATGAGGATTTTTTATTCGTTGTTACTCGTGCGTCGTTTGTACAACGACGAAAAACGATCTTCAATAATTTACAATCAGGTTTACAAAATGGGAAGGTACACAAAGAAAAAATTATGGATGCTTTAAAAGCGGTCAATATTGAACCAACACGTCGGGGAGAGACCTTAACCATTCAAGAGTTTGGAAAATTAGCCGATGCACTATACCCTACATTTGCAAAGTAAAAAATTTTGTTAACATTTTTGAGTATAAGTAAAAAAAACATGTCTTTTTTATGAAAAATAAGTTGACAATATTTATTAGAGGCTGATAAAATATTATATTTTGTTGACATTTTTGGGCGAATCGCTTATACTATTTATTAGTGAGGTGTAAGCGAAAATGCCAAAAACTTTAGCGGACATTAAAAAGTCGTTGGATTGTCATTTGGGTAAACGTTTGCAGTTAAGAGCAAACGGAGGTCGCAAGAAAACGGTCGAGTGTGCAGGGGTATTGCGTGAGACATATCGCGCTATCTTTGTAGTTGAGCTTGATCAAGAAGACAATACGTGCAAGCGCGTATCGTATAGCTACACAGATATTTTAACTGAGGCAGTAGAGATTACATTTTTAGACGAAGCAAAAGCTGCTATCGCAAAATAGTTTCTAGTACTTTTTTCTATATTTTGAAACACTCATGTAAAAACTACATGAGTGTTTTGCGTTTTCTGGGGCATACTAAAATCGTCAGTTGTTAAGGAGGAGTTTATATGCCTAGAAAAGGTATCATGTCACCTCGTTTAAAGGAAGAGATCGCTAAAGAGCTTGGATTTTATGATGTTGTGCAACGAGAAGGCTGGGGCGGCATAAAAGCTCGAGACGCCGGTAATATGGTCAAACGTGCCATCGAAATGGCTGAAAGAGCAAGTAGTGGGCAAGAGCATAATAAGTAGCCTCTTTGTGAAAATAGACCACTTATTATTTTGAAACCAATTACAGGGATGAAAACTTCCTGTATACACAACAACACAACTGACGAAAGAGAACCGTTACACCAAATAGGGGTATACGGTTCTTTTTTTCCATTTTCACATGCCCATTATGGTAAAATAAAATGAATAATCTTGTGAAAGATGAATGAAAGTTTATCTTCATTCAGAAAATGTTTTATATAGCGAAGTGAACACCAGCTACAGATGTTTTGTAACAGTTACAGGAGACTCCTACATCTAAAGGCAGAAGAAAGTGTAATTTTTATTGAGGGTGTATTAAAATATCAAACTGATCTGTCAGATATTACGGTTTAAAGGACAAGCTAGAGGCTTACTAACCTGCAAAAATTAGGAGCATTGTTTATCTGTGCGAGGCGAAGTGTCAGCAAATTGCGCTAATGCGTAATTGATAAGTGTAGCTATAAGGAGGAAGAAAGATGCTTTATGTAAAGGCGCCTGCAAAAATAAATTTAACATTAGATGTGCTTTATAAAAGACCAGATAATTTTCATGAGGTAGAGATGGTCATGACAACTGTGGATTTAGCAGATCGTATTTGCCTTGAATCTCGAGAAGATGGCGTAATTGAAATAATTTCTACTGATAATTTCGTGCCAAATGATCACCGAAATTTTGCTTATCAGGCAGCGCGTCTAATTAAAGATACATACGGCATTGGACAAGGTGTATCCATTACTATAGAAAAAGAAATACCAATCGCAGCAGGATTAGCAGGTGGCAGTAGCGACGCGGCTGCTACACTAAAGGGTTTAAATGAGCTGTGGAATTTAGGATTATCTATAGATGAGTTAGCAGCATTAGGTGCAAAAATTGGTTCGGATGTTTCCTTTTGTGTCTATGGTGGCACAGCATTAGCAACGGGGCGTGGAGAAAAAATTCAGGAATTGCCTGCACCACCAAATTGTTGGGTAGTTTTAGCTAAACCTAAAATAGGTGTCTCTACTGCAGAAGTGTATGGAGGATTAAAGGTTGAAGGGTTAGAACATCCAAATACGAAGCAAATGATCCATGCTATTGAAACGGAAGATTATGACCTGCTTTGTGCATCATTAGGGAATGTTTTGGAAACTGTAACTTTTAAGCTACATCCAGAAGTAGTAATGTTAAAGGAACAAATGAGGCGCTTTGGCGCAGATGCAACATTAATGAGTGGAAGCGGTCCGACGGTGTTTGGCTTAGTGGATAGTGAAGCTCGAGTGAGCCGAATTTATAATGGTTTACGTGGTTTTTGTGAAGAAGTATATGCCGTTCGGATTTTGGGCGAGCGAAATACGCTTGCTTAAAACCGCAAATTTATGTTAATTTTACCTATAAATATTCGTGTTTAGGAGAGGGTCGCATGAAATGGAAGCGTAGTGAACGACTAGTTGATATGACGTACTATTTACTAGAACATCCACATCAGCTGATCCCGCTAACTTATTTTTCTGAACTATATCAATCTGCAAAGTCTTCTATTAGTGAAGATTTGACGATTGTAAAAGAAACTTTCGAAGAAAAAGGAATCGGGTTATTGATGACAGTACCGGGCGCTGCAGGGGGAGTTAAGTATATTCCTAAAATGTCCGAAGCTGAGGTCCGTTTAGTTATTGACGATTTAAAAGCGGAGCTTGAGCATTCAGATCGTTTGTTACCAGGCGGTTATTTATTTATGACGGACTTACTCGGCAATCCAGATTTAATTAATCGGGTTGGAAAGGTATTTGCATCCGCGTTTGCGGATCAACAAATTGACGTCATCATGACTGTCGCAACGAAGGGAATTTCTATTGCCCACGCAATTGCAAGACATTTAAATGTACCAGTTGTTGTTGTTAGAAGAGATAGTAAAGTAACTGAAGGCTCTACAGTCAGCATTAACTATGTATCTGGTTCTTCCAGAAGAATTCAGACAATGGTATTATCAAAAAGAAGCATGAAGAGTGGACAACGAGTGCTTATTACTGACGACTTTATGAAGGTCGGTGGTACTATGAATGGCATGAAAAATCTATTAGAGGAATTTGATTGTCAGCTAGCTGGTATTGCAGTGCTTGTAGAGGCTGAGCATGCAGACGAAACTTTAGTAGATGATTATTATTCACTAGTAAAGCTTCATGAGGTCAATGAAAAAGACCGTACAATTGCATTAAGTGAAGGTAACTATTTTTCTAAAAGGGGAAATGACAAATGAAAGTAGTAGCAACAACAAATGCACCAGCAGCAATTGGACCATATTCACAAGGGATTATTGTCAATGGCATGTTTTATAGCTCAGGTCAGATTCCACTAACAGCAACAGGCGAATTAGTGGAAGGCGATATCGCTGTTCAAACAAATCAAGTATTTGCAAATTTAAAAGCAGTTTTAGCTGCTGCTGGATCATCATTGGACAATGTTATTAAAACAACCGTTTTCATGAAGGATATGAACGACTTTGTTGCAATGAACGAAGTATATGCTAGCCACTTTGGTGATCATAAACCAGCTCGTTCAGCAGTAGAGGTTGCACGTCTGCCAAAAGATGTACGTGTAGAAATTGAAGTTATTGCCATCGTTAAATAAGAAGTTTTAAAGCTCACTAGAAGAGAAGCTCTTTTAGTGGGTTTTTTATTTTCGATCAGCAAATATTTGTTGTAACGGGCGAAGGCGAAGCAAGTGGCAATCGCTGATAAAGACAATCTGCTAATAAAACTGAAAAGTACAATTATGTTCAAAGTCAAACCAATCTGAATGGGGGACTGACAAAAAATTGTCAAATTTAAAGTAAATTAAAGGAAATATTATACTGTTGAGTATTCAAATTTTTTAGATAATTTGATAGACTAGAAAAAGGAAAATATTCGGTAATAAAGAATATTATATTTTCATTTAGGCATCTAAGAAGAGAGGTGGTGAGAAAATGGAAGTTACTGATGTAAGGTTACGTCGTGTACAGACGGATGGTCGCATGCGTGCGATTGCTTCCATTACACTCGACAATGAGTTCGTAGTTCATGATATTCGTGTGATTGATGGCAATACAGGTTTGTTTGTTGCTATGCCAAGTAAACGAACGCCAGACGGTGAATTTAGAGATATTGCACATCCTATCAATTCTACTACTCGTAATAAAATTCAGGAAATCATTTTAAACGAGTACCATAATTCAAGCGAGGTAGAAGCAACAGAAAAACCAGAAGAATTAGAAGGAATTGGCGTATAGTTAAAAAGAGCTCTTCATAATTGGAGAGTTCTTTTCTTTTTGAGAATAAGAGAAAATGAGCAGTTTTAGGACATACATATTAACATTCGAGCATAAGGTGCATTTGATTTTGAAATTCATGTTTTTGTCAAGTCAACATGCCTTGAAAATAGATGGATTTTGCTATATAGTCATAAGAGAAAATGAGCGTATTGGAGGACTTACAGATGAGCAACATTTTTGCTGTCATTTTGGCTGCAGGTCAAGGTACACGTATGAAGTCCAAATTATATAAAGTGCTCCATCCAGTATGTGGGAAGCCAATGGTACAACATGTGGTGGATCACATTCAAACGTTAGATGTGAATCGCATTGTAACGGTTGTAGGACATGGTGCAGAAAAGGTGAAACAACAGCTTGGCGATAAAAGCGAGTATGTTTTACAGGCTGAACAGCTAGGGACAGCTCATGCTGTACAACAAGCTGAGGCAATTTTAGGTAGCGAAGAAGGGACAACACTAGTTGTTTGTGGCGATACTCCACTTATTCGCCCTGAAACGATGCAAGCTTTGTTCGAGCATCATCAAGCAAAGAATGCAAAAGCAACAATTTTAACAGCTATTGCTGAAAATCCAACAGGCTATGGTCGTATATTACGTGGCGACAATGGACAAGTGGAACAAATTGTTGAGCAAAAGGATGCTTCTGCAGAGCAACAATTAGTTAAAGAAATTAATACCGGCACATATTGCTTCGATAATAAAGCGTTATTTGAGACATTAAAGCTTGTGAAAAATGACAATGCGCAGGGTGAGTATTATTTACCTGATGTGATTGAAATTTTACAAACACAAGGTGATGTCGTTGAAGCATTTGTAACGGAAGATTTTGAAGAAACACTTGGTGTCAATGATCGTGTTGCGCTGTCTCAAGCAGAGACGCTAATGCGTGCAAGAATTAATGAAAAGCATATGCGTAACGGTGTCACAATTATTAATCCAGAAGCCACATATATTAGCGTGGATGCAATGATTGGTCGTGATACTGTCATCCAACCAGGTTCTATGATTGAAGGTACAACTGTTATCGGTGAAGATTGTATAATCGGGCCTAACACACAAATTGTAGATAGCCGTATTGGTGATCGAACAACTGTGCATTCTTCTGTTGTGCGTGAAAGCGTTGTAGCAGAAGAAACAGCTATTGGACCGTATGCACATATTCGACCACTTTCTGACATTGGTAGCCATGTGAAGATTGGTAACTTTGTAGAAGTGAAGAAAAGTAAACTAGGTAATGACACGAAAGTATCACACTTAAGCTATATTGGCGATGCTGAAATTGGAAGTAATGTCAATATTGGCTGTGGTTCCATTACAGTAAACTATGATGGGAAAAACAAGTTCCAAACAGTTATTGAAGATGATGTATTTGTAGGATGTAATACTAACTTAGTAGCGCCAGTGAAAGTTGGAAAAGGTTCATTTATTGCAGCAGGATCTACAATTACAAAAGAAGTTCCTGAGGATGCACTTGCAATTGCTCGTGCAAGACAAGAAAACAAACCGAATTACGTAAGTAAATTAAATTCAAAATAATTATCAACTAAACAGGAGGCCATCATGCCGTATCATTATGCAAACTCACAATTAAAAATATTTTCACTTAATTCTAATAATCCACTTGCTCAAGAAATTGCTCAAGAAATGGGTGTTGAATTAGGTAAATCTTCTGTTAAGCACTTCAGCGATGGTGAGGTTCAAATTAGCATTGAAGAAAGTATTCGTGGTTGTGATGTGTTTATCGTGCAATCTACTTCTGCACCTGTAAACGAACATTTAATGGAGCTTTTAATTATGGTAGACGCTGTAAAACGCGCATCTGCTCGTACAGTAAACGTTGTAATGCCTTACTATGGCTATGCTCGTCAAGACCGCAAAGCAAAAGCACGCGAGCCAATTACAGCTAAATTAGTAGCAAACTTACTTGAAACAGCTGGTGCAACACGTGTGATCGTTTTAGATTTACATGCACCTCAAATCCAAGGTTTCTTCGATATTTTAATCGACCACTTGATGGCAGTTCCTTTATTATCTGATTACTTTAAAACAAAAGGTATCCCAGAAGATGAAATCGTTATTGTTTCTCCAGACCATGGTGGTGTAACACGTGCTCGTAAAATGGCAGAACGTTTAAAAGCACCTATTGCAATTATTGACAAACGCCGTCCGAAACCAAATGTTGCAGAAGTAATGAACATTGTTGGTAATGTTGATGGTAAAGTGGCAATCTTGATTGATGATATTATTGATACTGCAGGTACGATTACAATTGGCGCGGATGCATTACGTGCAGCTGGTGCGAAAGAAGTTTATGCTTGTTGTTCACACCCAGTATTATCAGGTCCGGCAATCGAGCGTATCGAAAACTCTTCGATTAAAGAATTAGTTGTAACAAATACAATCCAACTTCCTGAAGAGAAAAAATCTCCAAAAATTACAGAGCTTTCAGTCGCTAAATTGATGGCAGATGCAATCTCTCGTGTCTATGAAAATAAATCTGTAAGTACTCTATTTGATTAATATAAAGCAAGTTTACCTTGGCTTAATTGTGTCCGGATTTTGAATTGCGATTCGTGATATTAGCCGGGGGCTTTATCTTCACTTAGCAGATGTGATGGATCACATCCGCATTCAAAGATAAATAAACGCACATGCAGTAAAATGTGGCGTATTAAGGACAAATCTACGTTTGTAAGTAGATTTGTCCTTTTTTATATGTTCAATTTGTGTGAATTTTCTTATAAAAGGGTATAATAGAAACTGTGACTTAATAATATTTACTTTATAAAAAATAGTTTGCCGCCTAAGGTTGGGATATATTTTGTTAAAACGAAACCGACGCCATGGCGATGAACCAAAAAATAAAGGTAAATATTATTATAGCCTTAACAAATGTCATTAATTTAACTTATGTAGCGAAGCAGCAGCTACGAATGTCTTTTGTACCGAAAGCGTACAGAAGTCTCCTACCTCTTTAGGTGGTGAGATGAATGCGGATTTAAGCTGCTTTTCAGAGGGTATTCAAACACCCGCTGAAAGGAGTAATAATTCGAAAGTAGTGACATTCTAATAAGGCGTAAATAATTTTTTCTTGGAAGGGGAAGATAGATATGAGTACAGTATTAAGTGTTAAAAAGCGCGAAGCTGGGCATCGTTCGACATTAACCCAACTTAGAAAAGGGGGAGCCATTCCTGCGGTTATTTACGGCTATAATTTAGATTCGACCCCAATTTCTATTTCAGCGAATGAATTCAGAAAATCCGTTCAAAAAAATGGGCAAAACGGTGTGTTTTTGATGGAGTTAGATGGGAAAAAAGTGAATGTTGTTGTGTCTGAAATTCAACAATGTTCTATGAAAGATGAAGTAAATCATATCGACTTTTTAGCAATTAATATGTCCGAAGCGATAGAGTCTGAGGTTCCTATTAAACTCGTAGGAGAGTCAGTTGGTATTAGCTTAGGTGGCATATTAATGCAGCCTAACTTAGACGTGAAAATTAAAGTAAAGCCAGCAAATATCCCGGAAGCTATTGAAGTTGATATTACTGAGCTTAAAATTGGTGAAACAATTACAGTAGCAGATATTCGAGATACGATTGATTTTGAGATTATCAGTGAAGATGATCATACATTGGTAACAATTATGGCTCCAGTCGCTGCTGTTGAAGAAACGGCAGACATTGCACAGGAACAAGAGTAAAAAGATATGTTAAGGAAAGGCTACTAAGGAAGACTAAAAACTTCTTTAGTAGCCTTTTGAATTTAATGGACGACATTATTCGTATGTTTGCTTTTGTTCTTTGATACGGCATGTATTATTTTACCGATATGTATGGTTAAAGTGTGGATTTCATATAATATCAAGCCATTATTGAACTTTTACTTTCAAAAACTGTACAAACTGCTTTCTTAGCGTATGGTATGGTAAAATAATGACTATTAGATTTGAAAGAAGAGGGGTACTTATGAAAATTATCGTTGGTTTAGGAAATCCGGGTAAGCCTTATGAGCATACAAGACATAATATTGGCTTCGATGTTATTGATGCATTAGCTGAAAAATGGGGTACACCTTTAACTAATTCAAAGTTTAATGGTATGTATGCAACGGTACATCGTCCTGAAGGAAAGGTTCTACTTGTTAAACCTTTAACATATATGAATTTATCGGGGGAATGTGTTGGGCCCCTTATGAACTATTTTGATATTGATGTGGAAGACTTAATTGTTATTTATGACGATTTAGATTTAGAAACAGGAAAATTGCGCCTGCGTCAAAAAGGAAGTGCGGGTGGACATAACGGTATTAAATCATTAATTCAGCATTTAGGTACACAAGAATTTAATCGCATACGTGTTGGGGTTAATCGCCCACCAGCTGGTATGAAGGTAGCAGATTATGTGTTATCAAAATTTTCAAAAGAAGATCAAGCTATTGTTGGCGAAGCGATTGAAAAATGTGTAGATGCAGTAGAAGAATCTCTTTCAAAGCCATTTCTTGATGTGATGAATCGCTTTAACGGGTAATAATAGATTAAAGCGTAGTGTGGATATTACAGTTGGTTTATGCCTAAGGTTGGGGAAAAATAGGTTAAAACTTATGTTATATAAATAAGTTGATCTTCGTTCCGATTGGGTGACTCCTTAGGGATCAGCAATAAAGGAACAAAGGATCACGTCCTGTGATAACGCTTTCGTGTCCGATATCGTGCCGCTGTGCTTTCGTACAGAAGCATTTGCCGCTGTCGCTGCGTTTTCGCACAGTGGACGACCTAAGCGGCTTATCGGACGTCCCTAGGAAAGCGCCCGGTTGGTACGAAAATCAACCCCAAGTTTCTATATCTAAATGGCGTTAAGGCGAAATTGGAAGTGCATAATCTGTTTTACAAATGTCTATACTTTAAGTAGTAAGTTGCTTAAAGGAGGATGATTTGGAGATGTCAGTTCGCTATCGATGTCGTCATTGTGAAGTAGAAATAGGAACACTACCATTTGATGCAGATGATACAATTCGAAAACTACATATTTTCGAAATGGGTGAAGCGGATGATTATGTTGAGAAAGATCAGCATGGTCACACGACGGTGCACTGCATTTGTGAGCAGTGTGAGGATTCACTGAAACAATATCCAGATTATCACGCACTCAATAAATGGATTCAATGATTGGAAGGATGCTTTGGCGCACATCATGTGCGTTCAAAGCTTTTTCCATTTAACTTTTTTCAGCAATTGTTTTATGTACCGAAAGCGTAGCGACAGGTACAGAAGTCTCCCATCTTTATAGGTGGTGTGATGGATGTGGTTTTAAGTCATTTTTCAGCGGGTTCCAAACATCCGCTGAAATAGAGGAACTCAGGATAAGAATGATACATCCTGTGAAAATGCCTGAGTGACCAACATCGTGTTGGCCTAAAGCCTCCGGCGGATGTCAGGGAATCGAAAAGGAGTACTTTGTGCAAGAACAAAGCCGGTTCCGGACGCAATTATGTGGAGGCATAATTGATAAAAAATACAATAAAGATGCATATTATAGTACTAGATTACTAGTAATGGTGAATAGAATTATGCGCTGAAAGGAGCTTTTGACATTGGAAGTTTTACGACAGCTTGTGATGCAGGACAAACATATCGCATCATTTTTACAGGAGATTCAGAGCGGTCATTCTGCAACACAGCTTATAACAGGATTAACAGGAAGCGCGCGCCCAGCAATGGTCGATGCGTTATTTGAATATGTAAAAAAACCTATTTATATTGTATCTCCTAATCTATTGCAGGCACAAAAAATGGTTGACGAGCTGGCGGGACTTTTAGGTGAGGAGCATGTTCATTATTATCCTGCCGATGAGTTTATTGCTGCAGATTTGTCTGTTGCCTCTCCAGAATTACGAGCTGAGCGTATTGCAACGCTTGATTGCCTTGCAAGAGGCGAAAAAGCTGTTTATGTGATACCAGTTGCAGGCTTACGTAAAATGATGCAGCCTAAAGAGCATTGGCAACAATATTTTTTGCAAATTTCAGTAGGTGAAGATATTCAGATTGATGAATGGCTACAAACGTTAGTAGAGATGGGGTACGTGCGTAATTCGATGGTGACAACACCTGGAGAGTTTGCGCTACGTGGAGGGATATTAGACATATATCCACCATATTTAGAAGAGCCGATTCGAATAGAATTATTTGATACGGAAGTTGACTCGATTCGAACATTTTCTGCGGACGATCAACGTTCCATTGATAAATTGCAGAAGGTTCGTATTTTACCAGCGTCAGAAGTTATTTTGACAAAGGAAGAAAGAATGGCATTGGCAGGCCGTTTAGAAGCTGCATTAGCGACAAGTTTAAAGAAGGTCAAAAAGCAGGAGACGAAGGAATTACTGTATCAGCATATTCAATATGATATTGAATTGTTACAACAAGGGAATTTACCGGACTATGTAAATAAATATGGTTCGTTATTATATGAGAAAACATCCTATTTAGGAGATTATTTTGTACAGGATGGCATTGTGCTGTTTGATGAGCTCGGACGTATTCAGGAGGTTATGGATGCCTGGGAGCGTGAAGAGGATGAATGGTTTTTATCATTAATTGAAGAAGGAAAAATGGTGCATGACGTAAAGCCAGCATTCTCCTTGAAAGAAATTTTAGCAATGCTGTCTCAACAAAAACTATATTTCTCATTATTTTCACGAACTTTTGCGGGTGTATCCTTTAATAAGACGACAAACTTTTCTTGCAAGCCAATGCAACAATTTCATGGCCAAATGTCATTATTACAAAGTGAGATTGAACGCTGGCTGCTTGGTAAATTTACAGTACTAATTGTTGCGAGAGATAAAGATCGTGTTAAACGTGTACAGCAAATGCTCGGAGAATACGATATTCATACGACAATTGGTAAGCCGACAGAAGCCGGTATTTATATTGTGGATGGCTCACTATCTAGTGGCTTTGAATTACCACTACAACGCTTGGTGATTGTTACAGAGGATGAGCTATTTAAACAACAGGCGAAGAAAAAGGCGCGTCCTCAAAAAATGACGAACGCAGAACGTATTAAAAGCTATACAGAAATTAAACCGGGCGACTATGTTGTACATGTACATCACGGTATTGGGAAATATATAGGCTTAGAAACATTAGAGGTAAATGGTACACATAAGGATTACTTACACATCCGATACCGTGCAGATGATAAGTTATATGTTCCAGTAGAGCAAATAGATTTAATCCAAAAATATGTAGCATCTGAAGACCGAGAACCGAAGCTACATAAATTAGGTGGAGCAGAGTGGAAAAAAGCTAAAGCAAAGGTATCCTCTGCTGTGCAAGATATTGCTGATGATTTAATTAAGCTGTATGCGAAACGTGAAGCAGAGAAAGGCCATGCATTCGCGATTGACAACGACGATCAGCGTAATTTTGAGGCTTCTTTCCCTTATGAAGAAACAGAGGATCAGCTACGGTCAATTATCGAGGTAAAACGTGATATGGAACGTGAGCGTCCGATGGATCGTCTTGTATGTGGAGACGTAGGGTACGGCAAAACAGAGGTAGCGATCCGCGCAGCATTTAAAGCAATTCAAGATGGCAAGCAAGTAGCTTTCCTTGTGCCGACAACGATATTAGCGCAGCAACATTACGAAACGATTCGTGAGAGATTCCAAGACTTTGCTATTAATGTAGGTCTCTTGTCTCGTTTCCGCACAAAAAAAGAGCAAACAGCGACATTAAAAGGTTTAAAAGAAGGGCAAGTTGATATTGTCGTTGGCACGCATCGGATTTTATCTAAAGATTTAACATTCCAAGACCTTGGACTGCTGATTGTTGATGAGGAGCAACGTTTTGGTGTAACGCATAAGGAAAAAATTAAACAACTAAAGACGAATGTTGATGTATTAACGCTAACGGCAACTCCGATTCCAAGAACACTTCATATGTCGATGGTAGGTGTTCGTGATTTATCGGTAATTGAAACGCCACCAGCGAACCGTTTCCCTGTGCAAACTTATGTAATGGAGCATAGCGGTGCATTAGTGCGGGAAGCTATTGAGAGAGAAATGGCGCGTGGTGGGCAAGTATTCTACTTATACAATCGTGTAGAAGATATGGCTCGTAAGGTTGATGAAATTCAAATGCTTGTCCCAGAAGCGCGTATTGGGCATGCACATGGCAAAATGACGGAATCAGAATTAGAATCTGTTATATTAGCCTTTTTAGAAGGTGACTATGATGTGCTTGTAACGACAACTATTATTGAGACTGGCGTGGATATACCAAACGTTAACACATTGATTGTTCATGATGCGGATCGAATGGGCTTAGCGCAACTTTATCAATTGCGTGGACGTGTTGGGCGTTCTAATAGGGTGGCTTATGCTTACTTTATGTATCAACGTGATAAAGTTCTTACGGATGTAGCTGAGCAAAGATTACAGGCGATTAAAGAATTTACAGAGTTAGGTTCAGGATTTAAAATTGCTATGCGTGACTTATCTATTCGTGGTGCTGGAAATCTACTTGGAGCGCAGCAGCATGGCTTTATTGATTCTGTTGGTTTTGACTTATATTCACAAATGCTGGAAGAGGCGATTGCTGAGCGCCAAACAGGTGTCAAAAAAGAAGAGAAGCCTGACATCGAAATTTTATTGAGTGTGGATGCGTATATCCCGGATGTATACATCCCTGATGGCTATCAAAAAATTCAAATGTATAAACGTATAAAAGCAATGGATCGAGTGGAGGAGTACAGCGAAATCATAGAGGAATTACAGGATCGTTTTGGTGATCTTCCAATTGAAACAGAGCGTTTACTGCGGGTTGCGCGTATGAAGGTATGGGGCTTAAGTACAGGTGTATTGTCTGTAAAAGAAAAGCAAAAAATCATCACAATATTGTTGTCAGAAGAAGGTACAGGGCAAGTTGACGGCGGTAAAATTGTGGAAGAATCTATGAAATTTGAACGTGCTGTCGGGTTTGGTATGGATGGTATGCAATTGAAATTAACGATTGATGAACGAAAGTGTGGGAAATATCAACCCTTTGATATTTTAGAAGAAATGATGCATATTATTGCTGACGCAAAAAAACAACAATAGAAGAAAAGCTGATCTTATCTCTTGGATAATGATCAGCTTTTTATCATTAAAAACAAAAAATTACAAGGGAAACTCTGTGAATGTTGTGGCGCTTTATCTTCATTTGTTAATTTTACTGTAGACTGTGTGGCTCCTGAGAGAGCAATATTACAAATTGAGACTCAGGAGCTAGATAGTAGGGAAAATAAGGGTAAAAGTATCACTTTTTGTTATGGTTCTTTTGTGATAAACATCCTTTTGTCTTATTGACGTAATGGTAAAGGTTGAATTATTATTATTTCTTGTTAAAAATATTTTATAAATTATTTATAAAAATTTGTTTTTGTGGTTAATCTAAGATAAGTTGATTGAAGTTGAAATTCTACAGGTATTTGCTTAGGTTTTAAGGCCTTTTTGAAAATATTGTTGGATGTGAAATCCTTTTTCTTCAGTTTTTGCATAGATTGCTTCATAAAAAACCATACTAAAATTGAAAAAATTTCATTGTAGCGAAAGCGAGGATTATGAATGAAGGCAACAGGAATTGTTCGTCGTATTGATGATTTAGGGCGTGTGGTTATTCCAAAAGAAATTCGTAGAACGTTACGTATTCGTGAGGGAGACCCGCTAGAAATTTATACAGACCGTGAAGGTGAAGTCATTTTAAAGAAATATTCTCCAATTAATGATTTAGGAGAATTTGCAAGGGAATATGTGGAAACGTTATATGAAACGTTAGGTACTCCAGCATTTGTAACTGACCGAGATGAAGTAATTGCTGTCTCAGGGATCGGTAAAAAAGAGTATATTAATCGTCGTATTACATCCTTTGCGGAAGGTTTTATGGACGAACGTTCAACAAAAATAGAAAAAATGGAAACAACTATCGAGATTGTTCCTGGACAATATGAGCAAGTGAAGTCTTATTGTGCAACGCCTATTATGGTAAACGGTGATCCGATCGGCTGTATTATCATTTTGTCTAAAGTACATTTTATCGGTGAAGTTGAAGTGAAAGTTGCTGAAACAGCTGCTAACTTCTTAGCTAAACAAATGAATAGTTGATGAGAATTGAAAGTTATTGCGCTGACCTTTTTAGGCTGAACAATAACTTTTTTTCGTACATAGTAATACGGTAGTGCTACCCACGCGCGTCAAACTTTGGAGATATGCTATACTATTGGCATTGTTAAAGAAGGAAAGAGGGCAATTTATGTCGGAACGTTTTGGCATGAAAAGCTACATGAAGGGAGCGGCCTTACTTACAATTGCTGCTCTTATTGTGAAGGTTCTTAGTGCAATTTATCGTGTGCCTTTTCAAAATCTTGTTGGTGATGAAGGGTTTTATATTTATCAGCAGGTGTATCCGGTTATATCTATTTTTGTCGTATGGACAGCAAGTGGATTTGCAGTCGCTATTTCTAAAATGCTTGCAGATAATGATTGTATTTTAGACCCACTAGAGAGGGATCAAAAACGAAGCGGTATTATGCGTATTGTCTTTCGTTATTTAACAGTACTATCGTTATTGTTTTTTGTCGCTTTATTTAGTGGTGCTGAAATAATTGCGCAGCTTATGGGCGATACGCAGCTTGCGCCTATAATACGGACGGGTTCATTTATAGTACTTGTTATGCCAGCACATGCTATTTTAAAGGGTGGGTTTCAATCAAGAGGCATTATGGAGCCGATTGCTTATGCGCAAGTCCTTGAACAGGCTGTGAGAGTATCAGTCATTTTAGCTGGAACATTTATCATTATGAAGACGACAGAATCACTATATAGTGCTGGACAAATGGCTATCATAGGTACAGTTATTGGCGAAATTGTAGGCTTTGTATTGCTTGCGTTTATTTTTAAAAAACGTTTTGGTTTATTTAATAATAAGAAACAACAGCGGCGTTTCGAAAGTTTCCCCATTATTAAAGAGGTAACATTGCTAAGTTTAAGTGTGAGCATGAGTGGTCTATTGTTACTTGGCTATCAGTTAGTTGATTCCTTTACAATTTATTCGCTCTTAATAGATGGTGGAATGGATCAGATGGTAGCTAAGGCAACAAAAGGCGTTTATGATCGCGGGCAGCCATTGGTACAGCTCGGAGTTGTCATTGCTTCTTCACTTTCACTAGCTATTGTGCCTCTTGTCGCGCATATGTCCAAAAAACAGGAAGGCCGTAGTGCGATTCCGTTTATTCAACTAACGTATAAAGCGGCTGTATTATTTGGCTGGGCGGCATCTTTAGGTTTAATACTCGTGATGCCTTATATTAATGCCATGCTCTTTAAAACAGATGTACTGTCGGAAGTACTTATGGTTTATGTAGTACAAATTGTGCCATTGTCGGTTATTTTAACATTTACAGCTATTTTGCAAGGCTATGGCAAATTAAAAAAGCCAGCTTTATTGTTGATTATAGGTTTTATGTTAAAAATAATATTGAATGTGCTGACAATTGGTTTATTTGGTGTATTAGGTGCAGCTATTGCTAACAATGTGGGTCTTTTATTTACTGCTTTAATGCTTATTTTTTATTTAAAGAGAATGACCGCCATTCAATTAGCGTCAGCCAATTTTTATAAAAAAGTTGGAATGGCATCACTTAGCATGGCAGCTGTAGTGCTAGTTTGGCTGCAGTTTATACCACCGTTGTTAAGCCAATTTTTATCACCTCGATTTGTCGCAGTGGTAGCAGGTTTTTCAGCTGTGTGTTTAGGAGCATTTGTAATGATCACCATAATTGCTAAGTTACGAGTACTAGTCGAAAAAGAGTGGTACTTACTACCATTTGGGCGCAAAATGGCAGTTTATCAATTATGGTTAAATCGAAAAAAGTAGGTGGATTGATTGAATACGTTAACAGTTATAGGTCTAGGTGCGGGTGATTTTAATCAGTTGCAAATGGGTGTCTATAAAAAACTAAAAGCGGCTAAAAAATTATATGTTCGTACAGTGGATCATCCGGTATTAAAAGAATTATCTGCTGAGGGCTTACAATTTGAAAGCTTTGACGCAGTCTATGAAAAACATAATTCGTTCCAGCCTGTGTATGAGGAAATTGCAGAAAAGCTTGTGGCTGCTACAACAAATGAAGATGTCATGTACGCCGTACCGGGGCATCCACTAGTCGCAGAGCAGACTGTACAATTGCTTATTGCTGCTGCGGATGAGGGAAAAGTAAAATTAGTCATTGAAGGTGGGCAAAGCTTTTTAGATCCAATATTTGGCGCGTTAAAAATCGACCCAATTGAGGGTTTTCAACTGCTGGATGGCACTAGCTTTTCTATGCATGACATTAACATGCGTCAACATATTTTAATAGCCCAAGTATATGATACATTTAGTGCATCAGAAGTAAAGCTAACGTTAATGGAGAAATACGATGATGAATACCCTGTTACAGTCGTTACTGCAGCAGGCTCAGCACAGGAAAAATTAGTGACGGTACCACTTTATGAGCTCGACCAAAGCGTTGAGGTAGATAATTTAACTACGGTATATGTGCCGCCTGTGAAATCACAAGAGGAAGCTTTACGAGACTGGACAACCTTCCGTCAAATTATTGCTGTTTTACGAGGTCCGGATGGCTGTCCGTGGGATCAAAAGCAAACACATGAGTCACTGAAAAAATATTTACTAGAAGAAGCACATGAATATTTGGCAGCGGTAGATGCAGAGGATGACTTTGCGATGATCGAGGAGCTTGGAGATGTACTGTTACAAGTGTTCCTTCATGCACAAATCGGAGAAGATCAAGGTTACTTTACGTTGGAAGATGTATTGGCTTCGATAAGTGAAAAAATGATTCGTCGCCACCCGCATGTATTTGGTGATGTATCGGTGGAAGATGCAGAGGGTGTTGTAGCAAACTGGGAAGTTATAAAAGCGGAAGAAAAGGGTATAAGTGATAAGCCACTATTAAAAGAGGAATACCGAGCGTCCTCTGCTCTACAAACAGCCTATAATTATCAAAAAAGAGCTGCGAAGGTAGGATTTGATTGGCCTGATGTAGAGGGCGCATGGGACAAGTTTGCAGAGGAATGGCAGGAATTTCGTAATGAGGTGACGAAAGGTACAAATGCGTCACGTCTTGATGAATTTGGGGATGTCTTGTTCACACTTGTGAATTTAGCGCGTTTCTACAAGCTATCTCCAGAAGAGGCTATGTTACATGCGAATGAGAAGTTTGCGAGACGCTTTGGTTATGTGGAAACAAAGGTAAAGGAAAGTGGAAAGCCATTTTCTGATTATACATTAGAACAATTAGATGCTTTCTGGAATGAAGCGAAGCAGCAAGAAAAGGAGTAAAAATATGCGATTAGATAAATTTTTAAAAGTATCACGTTTAATTAAACGTCGTACATTAGCGAAGGAAGTTGCAGACCAAGGCCGTATTACGATTAATGATAAGGTCGCGAAAGCTAGTAGTGCTGTTAAAGCTGGCGATGAGCTAGCTATTCGTTTTGGACAAAAAATTGTGACCGCGCGTGTAGAGGAATTACGTGATACTGTGAAAAAAGAAGATGCCGCAAAAATGTTTACTATTTTGAAGGAAGAGCGTCTTGAAAAAATTGAACCTGAATTTATTGATGATGAAGATTAATAAATAATAGTGTAGGAGTCTTCTGAAGTTGTCGTTTAGCTTTGGCCATAAACGTGCTGAAGTGGAGATAAAAGTGAAACAACTTTAATAAAGTTGTCATGCTTTTAAGGTTGTCCGCATAAAGTGAACAGAAGCTAGGACGACTAAAGGAGGAAGAAAATGACGCTACATCAAGAAAGTAACCGTTACACAATTCCATCTGGAGAGCATATTTTAACGATTCGTAATCGTAAAAGAATGGACATGACTTCTGTAAAATCGATTGAACGCTTTGATCAGGAAGAATTTTTCATCAAGACGTCCCAAGGGCATTTGTTAATCCGTGGAGAAGAACTGCATATCGTTCACTTAGATGTTGACAAAGGGTTATTGACGCTTGAAGGAACTGTAAAAACCTTGCAGTATGACGAGGAGGAAAGTGGCTTCTCGAAAGGTTTCCTTCATAAACTGTTTGGATGATTGTTAGTGAACAATTTGTTCAGCTATTAGTCATGGTTTTGAGCGGTATAGCAGTTGGGTTCATTATTGATAGTGTAAGACTCATTGTTTTTTCAACTCCAAAAAGGTCAAGCCTTCGAAAGTGGATGATGGTATTTGAACTACTTACCTGGATTTTGCTTGGAGGCCTGACATACTATTTGTTATTTTGGCTAAAAGATGGCGCTTGGCGGGCTTATGACCCGCTAGCGCAAATAGCCGGAATTTTTTTGTATCAAACGTTTTTTCAAACTTTTTTACGTTTCGTCGCAAGGGTTTTTGTGAATATAACATGGAGACCTCTGTGGTTCATTATACGACTAATAAGTGCTATTATTCGACATATTTTTAATTTCCTAATAAGTATTTGTGCGTTTCTTTTAAGACCTTTTGTCAAAATTTATTCGTATTTGTCCAACACTTTTTTTAAAAAAGTTCGATTTATCAAGTATAATAAAAGACAACAATAATTTTCGGAGGTGCGGGCATGACTATACGTCGTTCATCAAAGGATGACCAACAAAACTATACTAAACTTGATAATGACTATGTCCGTAACACGGATAAAGCTATAAATCGTAAAATTCAAGCGCGAAAACGGAAAATGCGCCGTATTGCCTTTTTTGCGATTGTGCCAGTCGTTATTATTGCCTTTCTCTTAAATATACTTTTGAATCAAAATGAAACGCTAGCTGCAAAAGAGCAAAAAAAGATTGAAGCAAAGAAGCATCTTTCTGAATTGAAAGATGAGCGAGATTCGTTAAATCTTAAAATTAAACAGTTAGAGGATGATGAGTATATCGCAAAATTATTACGCAAAGATTATTTTCTATCCGAAAAAGGTGAAATAATTTTCATTATACCGGACGAAAAAGGGCAAAAAGGCGATATACCGGAGGAAAAAGATAAAAAAGATACCATATCAGAAAAGAAAGGTAAAAAAGAAGACTGAAAAGCTATGTATTGTTGACACTCTTTTATTGTTATATATAATGAAAAGAGAAACTTATTGTAGTAAAAAGTTTGATTAAATTGATTACATGACTCAAATGAGTCGCTTAATTTTTAAGGAGGAGCATTTTTTTTATGTCAATTGAAGTAGGCAGCAAGGTACAAGGTAAAGTAACAGGAATCACAAATTTTGGAGCATTCGTTGAGCTGCCAGACGGCAAAACAGGCTTAGTACACATCAGTGAAGTTGCTGACAATTATGTAAAAGATATCAATGAGCATCTAAAAGTTGGAGATGAAGTTGAAGTAAAAGTGATGAATGTTGAAGCGGACGGGAAGATTGGTCTTTCAATCCGTAAAGCAAAGCCTCAAGCAGAGAGACCAGAGCGTCCGGAGCGTCCAGCACGTCCACGTCGCGATAATCGTTCTAATGATCGTAACGATCGTCATCAGCCAAAAGAAAATTTTGAGCAAAAAATGGCACGTTTCTTAAAAGATAGTGATGAACGCCTAGCAACACTTAAACGTGCTACAGAATCAAAACGCGGTGGTCGTGGAGCTAGAAGAGGGTAGTTTGCTGACTGTTTTAATCGTAGAAAAAGTGTATTAAATAGATTTGGGATTAGCTTTTTAATAAAGCTAATCCCTTTTTTTAATAATGTTTGCATACACCTCATTTAGCTATAAGTCATAAAACCCTTCTAGTAGAATCTATGTATCGTCCTACAACGTGGATGTCGGTCTTTTCTTCTTTTTAGGAGCTTGTTCTGTTAGTGTTTCTAATGACTTTTCGGGTGGCTTAACGACCATTTTGACAAGTAAAAACACACCGTAAACACTAACCGCTAATCCGGCGAGGAGTAAAAATGTTTGTACGGCAAATGGTAAATTAATAAGAATGGATATGAGAATAATCATAGAGCCACTTCCACAAATTAAAGCAGCTTTAGTTAATGAACCCAAAGGAAATAAACCTCCTAGTTTATACGCTTTTTTCATTATTAGTATGCCATATTTTTCTCCTTACCACCATAACTTGGGATGATTTCCGTTTCAGCTAGGACCTTCCGAGGGGACGTTAGGAGTAACGAGTATTTTTTATGTGCGAAAGCGAAGCGGCAGCAACAACAAGGTTTTTTGTCTGTGCGAAAGCGAAGCGACAGCAACAACGGGGTATTGTCTGTGCGAAGCGGTAGCGACGTAACAACGGCTACAATAACAAAGGGAAACTGCTCTTGAACCATTATCGCAGGATGTTCCTAAATTGAATGCTCCGGGGTCTCGGGTAGGAAAAAAATATTCGATGTTTCTAGAATCCAATTTTAATGGTTCTAAGTCAAATGTTGGGGTGCTGTAATCTTTCAGCACCTTAACCCAGATGAACACCGATTTCTTTATACTTTAAATTTAATAAGATTTTTGCTCGAAAGTGATCGAAGCGTCGAAAGCCAAAT
>Ga0209784_100232_pt1 | contig 37060 bp, 28 predicted proteins | sample AraplaCvi_mLB_r2_2_FD_184284 | JGI IMG/M metagenome (GOLD analysis project Ga0209784, IMG submission 184284) | Arabidopsis root microbial communities from North Carolina, USA - plate scrape CL_Cvi_mLB_r2 (SPAdes) (version 2) | ecosystem: Host-associated > Plants > Roots > Endosphere | place: USA...
CTTTTTTGGTATTTCAAGCTTAAGGACTCCATCCTTCAGGGAAGCGTCGATTTGGTCCTCGGCTATGTTCTGAACGTAAAATCTGCGCACATACTCGCCGTAACGGCGCTCCTTGCGGACGATGTGCTGGTTCGTATCCTCCACGCTCTGATCTTCCCTGCGCACGGCTTTGATCGTTAAGTAAGGGTCAGCGTAGCTGATTTCGATGTCTTCCTTGCGAAAACCGGGCAGCTCCGCCTCAACCAGATAAGCGTGCTCCGTCTCCTTGACGTCCGTCTTAAACGACATCATCGAACCCTTGAACGGCGCGAATACATCATCAGGAAAAGCGTCGTTAAAGGCATCATGAAATGACTTCATCAGTTGTCCGAAGGCATCCTCTCTGCGTTTGCCGAATGGCATCAATTCAAACATCATGAATTCCCCTTTCTTTGACCTTATTTGACCTTACGCTTTTATTATATGCCCCGAACGTTTAAATGCCAAAACCGATGATGCAGGAAATCGCGTTAAAATAGCTCATTATCGGCCGGTTTGACAAAAGAATTTGTTTGAATCTTTAAATTTGACCTTTTTTGACCTTTAAGGTGATTGATTTAAAATTTCCACCGATCGACTGGAGGCATGAAATAAAAAGGAGTGCCCCTAGGGCACCCTCTTCTCTTACATATTTATATGGAAGATCGATACTGATCGGAGAGCTTGACTGTCTCTGTATAAGCACAATACTGCTCTATTTTATTGCTTTTCCATAATCCGATCGATTTCACTTTTCAACAAAAGGTATCGATGCACGCTTCGCATGATCGGAACCTTAGTCAGCTTATTCTGATCGACATAGATCTTCATTTGATCTTTGGACAGACCTAACAAATGACCTGCCTCAGAAACGGTTAATACCTCCTTGTTACTTGTAGTATTAAACGTTTTTTTCACCTTTTGATTCCAATCTTCGAATGCCTGCATGAAATCTCAACCTTTCTTGTACGCAACGAACGAGACAGGATGGTGATGGGACCGTGAGAACTGCCCTACGACTTCGCGTCCTTGCGCTGATTCTTGCGGTAAAGCTTGATTTGCTGATCCGACGAAACGAGAATCGGCAGGATTTTATTGCTGCTGACCATGGACGACGCGCACTGTGAACAAACGGGAACATCCTTGAACGAGAAGTTGTCTCGGATCCAACCGTTACACCCTTCCTTCGTACAAGACCAGATGGCGGTCATCTCCTCCGGCAGATTTTCCAGCGGTTTATTCCAAGAATAAGACAATGCATTTCCCCCTCAGCTACATATTTTTAACGCTTTCGTTCCTTAAACTGGCAAGCAGAAAAACGTCTATCGACGTACTCTCTAAGAAAACTTTCTGATATCTTAAAAAAAATCCCCAAACGATACGTTTGGGGATCCTTTCACGAGTCTACAGTTTTACAACGTTCTCGGCTTGCTGTCCGCGGTTGCCTTGGACTACGTTAAATTCAACGCGCTGTCCTTCGTCAAGCGACTTGAAGCCGTCACCAGTGATTGCACTGAAGTGTACGAATACGTCTTCGCCGCCTTCAACCTCGATGAAACCAAAGCCTTTTTCTGCGTTAAACCATTTCACTGTTCCTGTTTGCATAGAAACACCTCCTAAATTTATATGATTTTCTCATTTTTGGTTAAAAAACAAAAAATTCACATATTGCACAAGGTTCCTAATCAAAATAATAACCCTCTGCAATATGTGAATCTCAGGTCAAAATCCCAATAAACTTATTATACCTCAATGGATGTGGAATAGCAAACGACGAATGTTTCCCCATTCACAGCCGGAATTTTTAAGAAACCCTAAAAGGTGGCCCGCTCCATGAGCGGCCACCTTCATTATGTTGAAAAGAGAAGCATCGGACATTTACAATTTCATGTATCAATGAATCAAGCTTTTTCCTAAACGGTTTACTTTGCGATGTCCCATAGTGTTTAGATCTAAACCCGTTTAAATTCAATCCACTCGATCTGCAAGCCCGGCTTGACGAAGTCCAGCTTCATCTCGTAATAACCCGCTTCCAGTTCCACTTTGACAAGCTTCTGCCGAATCCATCTGCCGTCGGTGCCATTCGTTTGAATCGTGGTTACCGGCTGATCGTTCAGCGTGACGTTGCAGGCGCTTTGGGCCAGTTCCGATTCCGGCGACATGATGCGCACAATGATTCGGTACTCACCGGATTCCCCCACCTTCATATATATTGATCCCGCAGCAGCCGGCTTCACTTGCGTACTCTCCGATAAGGCTTGTGCTGGTACCGACCCGAGGGAAGGATAGGCTTTAAATGAACCCACGGCTTCCTCGATCACCTTCTTTCTGGAGAAGACCGGCGCATGCATCAGGAATTGGCAGATGTTCATGGCGCTGCGCTGCAGCTCTCCGCGGGTCAGCGTGCCATTTTCCAAGGATGCCAGCGTGTTGTCTTCCCAGGCGTTGATTTCCGCTCCGTAGTTCATGACCACCATGTATAAATCGTTTTGGGCACGGACCATCCAGTTCGTGTTTTTCCGATCGGCCGGGCCTCCGTTTACCACGTCGTTCATAATGGCCCACCAATCCGTCATGACGATACCCTGGAATCCCCACTCTCCGCGCAGAATCGTGGTGTTCAGATCATAATTGGATGCCGCCCAGTGCCCATTGATCGGGTTATACGAGGTCATGATGGAGTTCGCCCCGCCTTGCTTCACCGCGATTTCAAAGCCTTTCAGATAAATTTCCCGAAGGGCCCGTTCGGATACGACGGCGTCGACTTTGCTCCGATGCTTCTCCTGGTTATTACAGGCAAAATGTTTCAGCGTGGCGTTGGAGCCGCCCTTCATAATCCCGCGCGTGCACGCCGCAGCAAAGGCGCCGGAGATGAGCGGATCTTCCGAGAAATACTCGAAATTGCGACCGTTCAGCGGGCTGCGCCGAATGTTGAGACCAGGACCCAGCAGCGCATCGATGTTGTAGCTGAGCAGCTCCCGGCCTTCCATCACGTAGAGCTCTTCAACCAGTTCCGTATTCCACGTAGCGGCAAGCAAGGTTCCAATGGCTACCTGCGTTGCCTGCTGCCCGCTGTCCATCCTAATACCGGACGGTCCGTCCGCGGTACAAGCCACCGGAATGCCGTAGTCGAGCAGGCGGTCGCTCACGCCGCCAAAAGCCGATGCCGTTCCCGGTGTAACCAGCGGACTGCTCATGCCCTCCCCTCTAACGATGACCGCCAGGTCTTGATCGCTAAGCTGGGCGATGAAAGCCTCCATACTGACTTTTCCCTCATGGACGTCCCTTAAGGTATAGCCTCGATTGCCCGTTTGCTCCAAGGTCGGTGGCAGGTTTTGGCGAATGCGCTCTTCCATGGCAATCGTGCGCTTCGGCACCTCCGCAAAAGTAAGCTCGTACGAGCCGTCCTCCCTACGAACGCCCGGCTTCATTCGCGTGAAGCTCTCCGTTGGCGCCATGGCTTCCCGGAGCTGCTCGACAACTTGCAGCGTTTCTACAACATAACCTTCTTGACCATCCAAGCCGATAGGCTGCACATTTCTCACACTGGTTCCCGCGTACAGACGGTACGTTCCGGCCTCCAATACATAGGCTGAACGGTGGCCCGTCACGCCTGCATCGTCATAGGAGGCCATGGCATGAACCGGGAACTGGAGCGTTAGCTGCTGCGATTCCCCCGGCTGGAGCTCCTGCGTCTTCCCGAAAGCGGCCAGAACTTTGGCAGGCTGGCCCAGCCATCCTTGCGGTGCTTCATAATAAACTTGCACAACCTCTTTACCTGCATAGGCGGTCCCGATATTGGTCACCTTCACGCCGATCTCAACTGTTGGCGCTCCCTCTCTGACTGCGAGTTTGGCTTCTTGCGGCTCGATTCGGAACTGCGTATAGGACAATCCAAACCCGAATTCATACTGAACGGCTGCGGGTCGAAACGTTTCGAAAAAACGGTAGCCCACATAAATATCCTCTTGATACAGGTTCATAAGCTCATTGCCATAATTGCGGGTCGATGGATAATCCTCGATGGAATAAGCAATCGTATCCGTCAGTTTGCCGCTGGGCGTCACCTGGCCCGCCAATACGTCTGCAATGGCGTTGCCGCCCTCCATGCCGCCGTGCCAAGCATAAATGACTGCAGAAATCGGGTGCACATAACCTTCATCGAGCAGCCAGCTCATATCGATAATATTGGACACATTCAGCACCACAACGGTTTGCTCGAAGTGCTTGGTTACCTGCCGCAGCATGGCTTTTTCTTCGGACGTTAACTGGTAGCTGCCCGGCTCATTGGCGTTGTCCTGATCTTCTCCGGCCGTCCGTCCGATGACAACGATCGCCTTGTCGGATGCGCGTCTTGCCGTGGAGACCAGCTCATCGGTCAAAGGCATTTCCTTCTGATGCCACGGCTCAGCCGCCCAGCCGCCCCCGCCGTTATCGAAAGGATTCTGCTCGATCCACTGCTCATAAACAGCAGCCAATTCTTCATTGACGGCGATGCCCTTCTTATCCCGAAGACCGCCCAGCAGATTCGTTGTATGGGAAACATGAACGCTGCCTCCAGACCCCGTACCGCTGCGGTAATAATGGATCTGCGTCCTGCCAAAAACGGAAACGGTTTCGTTCGGCTGCAGGGGCAGAGCCTGTCCTTCATTCTTTAACAGTACGGCACCTTCGGCGGCGACTTTTCGGCTGAACTCCGCAAAGCCTTCCAAAGGAGCTCCTACTCTCTGTGTATTCAATATGTTCCCTCCTGTTTGTTTCTCCAAATCACCAAGCCATATGAAGAAAGATTGTAAATGCCTGACGAATTCCAACAATAGGTATTAGGCATCTATGTACTATCATAGTAACAAATTCCGTAGGGGAATACAGTGCAATGTTCGCAGGATGCGATGAAGTTGGCTATAATAATGTAAACATCGATATTCCGCGATCACGGGATATGCGATTGGATGATTTTGAATGAAAGCAGGATCAGTTATGCGTATACGTGTCCATATGATCGCTCCTTATGAAGCGATGGTTCCCATCATACAAGAGTGCATTCCTCTGTTTCCCCAGTTAGACATACAATACGCCGTCGGCGACTTGCAAAAAGGGGCCGAGCTGGCAGCTTCGGCTCAAAACAACGGAGCCGAGGTCATTATCAGCCGCGGCGGAACGGCCCAGCTGATTAAAGCCGCGGTATCGATCCCCGTCATTGACGTCCACCTGTCCGGATACGACATGATCCGTTCCTTGACGCTGGCGAGCCAGTTTAACGGAAAAACCGCCATTGTCGGCTTTTCCAATATAACATCAGGTGCCCAATCGATTATTGATTTAATGGATCTGCCTTTAAAAGTGTATACCATACACAGCTCCGAAGATGTGGCACGGTTATTGCTGGAGCTGAAAGCTGCCGGATACCGCCAGGTTGTCGGGGATGTCATCACCGTCCATACGGCCGAGGCTTACGGGTTAAAGGGACTCCTCATCCATTCCGGCAAGGAATCCATCATGCGAGCCCTGGACGATGCCCAGCTCATCTACCGCTACCTGAGCAACAACCATACCGTCTCAGCCATTCTGAACGATCTGGTTGCCAAAGAGCACCCCAATCTCGTGATCTTTAACGATCAGAATGAAATCGTATACGAGCAATTGGCCGATTTTGAGCACAGCCCTTTGACGGAAAACCATATCTATCTGATCAATACTAACGTGGAATTCCACAAATCCCAAGTGCAGAATGTTTTTACGATGGACGATTACCAGCTTTCGGTCACAGCCTATGAAACCTCATTGGAGAACAGAAGCTATAAAGTATACTCCTTGGAAAAAGGGCGGCCCTATGAATTTGCGCAGTCAGGCATCAAAGCCTACGCTGAACCATTAGCAGAGCCGATGATTGCCGAATCCGCTGCCATGCGCACCACGTTGGCAAGCATCCAAGCTCTGTATCAGCATCATGAGCCCATTCATCTGCTTGGCCGGGAAGATACGGGCAAGTCCTTCATCGTGAAGTATATTCATCAATTGTACTCGGACGGCGGTTTGCTGCTCCAGATCGATCTAGCCCAAGTTTCCCCGGATCAGTTAGGAACCCTACCGCTGTCCAAAGCCAGGACCGTGGAATTCATCCATGTGGAAGAATGCATCCAGGATCCGAATGTGATAGCTTTTGTGGAGTCTTGCCTGCATAAAGAGATTGGCGTATTCATACTTAGCGAACAGGCGCTTGACCAACAGAGAACCCCCAACATGAAGCTGAATACAATCCTCATGCCTTCGCTTTCGGACCGTTTGGAGGATCTGCCTTCGCTTATTCAGCTCTTTTTAAGCCGATACCATCAAAAATACGGGACGGCGGCGGTCAAAATAAAGGAAGAGGCCTTGCAGCTGATAAGGCAGAATGCTTCGCACATGACGATCGGCCAATTAAAGCAGCTCATTAAACAGTCTGCGATGAACGAAACCGACTATGTGATTTCATCTGATACACTAGCACGCTTGCTCGATCATCAGCCTCCAGCCTCAAACCCTATTCCGTTGAAAGGGACTCTTAAAGAGATCGAGAAAGACATTATTCAATACGTACTCCACGAGGAAAAGAATAACCAATCTAGAGCAGCCGAACGATTAGGGATTAATCGGGCCACGCTTTGGCGTAAACTTAAAGAATAAATTTAAGTTTACGCTTTTTTTTCATTTTTAGTGTTGCAATTTTAAACAATTTATTAGATTTATCACATTTACAGAAATTATATGTTGCTAAAATAAACAATTTGAACTAGTATAATTACTGCAAGCGCTTCAATAAAACGATTACACAAGGAGCTAACATTATGAAAATTAAAGCGACATTAGATCGTATCCCTGGCGGTATGATGGTTGTTCCCCTCCTCATCGGAGCGTGCATCAATACATTCGCACCAAACGCTTTGCGGATCGGCGGGTTTACGGAAGCCTTATTCGTGAACAGTTCGAGTACGCTCATCGCCCTTTTCTTATTGATTGCCGGCACGCAAATTACGTTCAAAACAGCGGGTTCGTCGGTCGGAAAAGGCGTCACGCTGCTTGTGTTTAAATGGGCGATCGGCGCATTATTAGGTTTGGTCGCCATCCTGTTTGCGGATTCCAATGGATTATTCCTGGGTCTTGCCCCACTTGCCATTATCGCAGCGATGACTAATTCAAACGGCGGACTGTATATTGCTTTAGCCGGACAATACGGAAAAGAGGATGACAAAGCAGCCTATCCTTTCCTGGCATTAAGCGACGGACCGTTCCTGACGATGGTGGCGCTCTCAATCTTCGGCGCCATGGGTTTTGCCAACGGCATGTTCTCGCCAATATCCTTCGTTGCCGTACTGCTTCCGCTGCTGGTCGGTGTCGTGATCGGAAACCTGGACCGGAGTATGGCCGATTGGCTGCATAAAGGCAGTGACAAGCTGGTTCCGTTCTTCGCCTTCTCGCTCGGTATGGGCATCAATTTCTCATCCATCATTCAAGGCGGACTAAGCGGTATTCTGCTTGGCGTGCTGACGGTCCTGCTCACGGGCGGCATTGGTTTTCTGCTGTTCAAGGCAATCGGCTGGAATCCGATTGTCGGTGCTTCCGAGGGCTCCACAGCGGGTAATGCGGTAGGCACGCCGGCTGCGATCGTCGCCGCGAATGCTTCCTTCGCGCCGATTGCCGAAATCGCGACCGTGCAAATCGCCGCGAGCGTCGTGACGACCGCCATACTGCTGCCTGTCTTTATTGGTTTCCTGTCCAAGCGACTGGAGAAATCAGGCGGCGTCGAAAAATACAACAACCCTGCAGCATAGAGGTTATCCCTAACCCCTCGAATGCATCGTTTTTCTCAAGGAGGAGGTAAACTGCATGAAATTAGCCATCATTGCAGATGATTTGACTGGCGCCAATGACAGCGGGGTCCAACTCGCTCGTCATGGCCTTAAAACAAGCGTTCTGTTCGATATGGACAAAGACAATATTCGTCATTACGATGCCGTTGTTTTTGATACGGACAGCCGTTCCATAACACCCGAAGAAGCTTATCAGCGAGTAAGCCGGGCCGCTCGATTTTTAACGGATGCCGGGTTTGATACGATTTTCAAAAAAATGGACTCCACCATGCGCGGCAATATCGGGACCGAAATTGATGCGTTGTATGATGTGGTGAAGCCGGACTTTATGATGATCGCTCCGGGCTATCCCAAGAACAATCGAACCATTCTCAACGCTACCCATTACTTGAATGGAGTACCGTTAGCCGAAACCGAGATTGCCCATGATCCCAAAACGCCTGTCACCCACTCCTATCTTCCCGACTTGCTGAAGCTGCAAACCAAGTATGCCGTCGGCGAGATCTCAGTCCGTGATCTGGAGGCTGGAGCAGGCCGTATTGAAGGCAAAATAAAAGAGTTTCAAGAACATAACATACCGTATGTGCTGATCGATTCCACGGAAGAAGCTCATCTGGAGTTCATCCTGCACATCACCGGGCAGCTTCCATACAAGTTCGCATGGGCCGGCTCTGCAGGCATCGCCAATTATCTGCCCGCCCATTACCATATTTCGTCCAAACCGAGGGAGCTTGCGATCGCGCAGAATCAGGGACCCATCCTTACCGTGGTCGGCAGCGTGAACAAGAACTCCCGTGCCCAGCTGAAGCTTTTGCTTGAGCATACCGACGTGGTTCCCGTGCAATTCGTGTCTTATAAGGCTGTGTCGGATTCAGCGGAGCGCACGGAAGAAATGGATCGCGTCTATCAAGAAGTCAAGCTGCACGCACTGGAAGGCAAAGATATCGTAATCTATTCGACGGCGGAGTCTTCCGACATCGAACGGGCCCGTGCCGTAGGCGAAGCCCGCGGGCTCAATCACACCGAGGTCAGTAACGAGATTGTCCGTGCCATGGGAGAAATCTGTGCCCAGCTGCTGGAGCAAGGTTATTTCAAGGGCGTATCCATGACAGGCGGAGACACGGCCAAACAAATCTGCATGCAATGGAGCATTAGCGGCTTCGAATTGCTGGACGAGCTGGAAATCGGCGTGCCGATCTCGAAATTTATAGGGATTGACGATCTGTATGTGGTCACCAAGGCAGGCGGATTCGGCAAGCCGGACGTATTTATCCATGCGATTCAAACGATAAAAGGAGGTAATCCAGCATGAAACCGACGGTTGGAATTACGATGGGCGATGCGGCAGGCATCGGACCCGAAATCATTATGAAGGCCTTATCCCATCAGGAGATGTACGATAACTGCAACCCGCTCGTAATCGGCGACGCCAAAATATTAGAACGCGTGCTGCCGATTATCGGCTCAAGCCTGAAGGTGAACGCCATTCCAGAGCCCTCCGAGGCAAAATACGAGTTTGGCACCGTAGACGTCATCGATCTGGACCTCGTGCCGGCTGACCTTGCATTCGGGGAGGTATCGGCCGTCGCGGGAGATGCCGCTTTTCAGTTTCTGGCCAGAGCCATCGATCTGGCGAAGCAGCGGAAGATCCATTCCATCTGCACGGCTCCGCTGAACAAGGAAGCTCTGCATCAAGGCGGACATATGTATCCGGGTCACACCGAAATTTTGGCTGATCTCACGGATACCAAGGATTTCTCGATGATGCTGACGACCCCGAACCTGCGGGTCATTCATCTGACGACGCATATGGGATTGATCGAGGCCATTCAGAGCATCAACCCGGAAAGAACGTATACCGTCGTCAAACTGGCCCACGATACCTTGAAAAAGGCCGGTTTCGACAATCCAAGAGTCGCGGTCTGCGGAATCAACCCGCATGCGGGCGAGAACGGACTGTTTGGCAACGGAGAAGAAGAGGAGAAACTGTTCCCGGGCATCGAGCGTGCCCAGCGGGAAGGCATTAACGTGGTCGGCCCCCTCCCTGCGGATACGTTGTTCTTCAGAGCCGGCCGAGGCGATTTCGATATCGTCGTGGCCTGCTACCATGACCAGGGACATGCCCCGATCAAGGTCATGGGCATCGAAGAGGGCGTGAACATTACGGTCGGACTGAAAGGCGGCATTATCCGCACCTCGGTCGACCATGGCACCGCCTTCGATATTGCAGGGAAGAACATCGCCGATGACAAGAGCATGCTCGCTGCGATTCGTTCTGCCATTGAACTTGCCCCGAAGGATCAAATATAATCGTTTGATGATCGAAGATGTCATATGTAGAAGACCCGGCTTCCGCCGGGTCTTTTTTTCTATGCCTGAGAGAACAAATCCAGGCCCTCGTTCAAGCCAAAGCTGTAGTTACGAATAGCTGCATGACCGCCAGCACATAATAAACATCACAATCGATTCCAGTAAATAAGGAGGACCTTTCCATTGAGCACGAACCAACCGGACAAGAACCTGATCAACACGGTGGAACAACTGGCAGAGACACCCGTGAACAGCCATGAGGCCCAGCAACAGCAGCAAGCCCGCAATGATCGCCGGAAACAGGCTCTGCATGACAGCGACGGCAAATATAAGGAGAATGAGTCCAAGAACTATCACTAGGGCAGTAACTTCGTAGAAAAGCGACCGATTACGGTCGCTTTTCTACTATTTTTCCCATCCGATAGTTAACCTAAGAATGCAATAGAACGCTTTACTTTTCTTGCAAATGCAATGGGATCATCGACGGACTCCCAGTGAACATACATCAGGCGGGGATTTTCAAACAGCCAGTGATTGTGGACGGCCGTTACTTTAATCCCGTTCTTGCGAAGATTCGACAGCAATCGATTCACTTGTCCTTGGAAGAGAGCCGTTTCTCCCAAACAAAGCGCGCGACCGGAACTGTCCAGCGATTCAAACGAGAAGAGTTGGTAACGGATCAAAGGAGAAGTGGTACGTCTGCCTAAGATAGATGCGTTTACTCTTCTATTTCTGGAGACAAAGCAAACCGGGCCTTTTGTAATTTCATGCTCCGTTCCGCCTAAAATACTTGAGAATTGGTCACATAATCTTCTAAAGCGAGGACTTGCTTGCACTTCCGCCATACGTAATCATCCTCTCATGAAATGATAGAAATATGAGCGATATGACTCAACCGCATTAACCTAAGAATGCAATGGATTCTTTTGTTTTTCTGGCAAACGCAACCGGATTGTCAATCGATTCCCAATGCATATACATTAAACGAGGCTGTTCTTTGAGCCAGTGATTATGGAGCGCCGTTACTTTAATCCCCCGTTTGCGGAGATTCGACATCAATCGATTTACCTGGTTTTGATGCACGGCAGTCTCACCCAAACAAAGCGCGCGGCCCGACTGATCAAGCGATTCAAACGAAAACATTTGCATTTGAACCAAAGGGGAACGCGTTCTTCTTCCCAAAATCGTCTCTCTTAAGTTCGTCATCCGCGTGACAAAACAAACCGGACCTTCTTCAATTTCCGATTCGCCGCCTAGGATTCTTCCAAATTGGTCGCAAAGCCTTTTGAATTGCGGGCTCACTCTAACCTGTTCAGCCATGATAAGTCCTCCTTTAATCATATTCTAGGTATCATATGATCGAGGGAGAAAATAGTATTGGACCAATAACTTATTTATAAGAATAAAATAGCGGATAGTTTTCCGAGCCTATCACAAGCATTCTGCACGGAACTTGAAACGAAAAAGCAGGCCTCACAGGGAGGGACTTAGTCACACAAACTGCATCTTAGGAGCAATGCATGCTTCTCAAGGTACGAGTTTGAAGACGACAGCCTTATGAGGCTGTCGCCTTCTTTCAAGATACCTTACAAGTATTTGCAAACCATAGACCAAGTGCTAATCCCCCATTACTAATTGATAAAGAACATACGTTCCTGTATACTATATATATTTAAACTTTGCAGACCACTTTGAGGTGATATATGCAAGAACTAACCATTGCTGATTTGCGAGATATAATTTCAGAAGTTATTGAGCCTTCAATTGAATTGTATCGCTCCTTTAAAAAGCAGGTATACGGTGAAAAATACCATCCACCTTCAGGGCCTCCAACAGATCATGAAATCGATGAGCATGCTACGGGAAACCGTCACCTTGATTTTGAAGTGATCAAGGAGATAACAGATCCAGGTTTAATAGGATATGTTGGCAAATCCGTTAGAGTTTCCACGGAGTGGATCAACGAATTTACTCAATGTATCATAAATTGGTCCAAAACTTTCGAATGGTTACGAGGAGACGATTCTGCATTTAACTTCCCACCTCATAGAAACCCTACTCACTCTGATAAATGGAATTCAACTATTGAAAAAGCTCCTCTTTGGCTTGGCAGTTCACCTTCCTGTTTAATCTTAGCAAATGAATTATTAAAGAACGGAAGATTGTTATCTGAAATGAACTGGAGGCAGTTTGAAGAACTTATTGGCGCCCTGCTTGAAAAAGAAGGTTGGAAAGTCACTGTTACAAGAGGATCAAAGGATGGGGGAGTAGACGTTATTGCATTAAAAAACGATGTCGTATTAGGAAATATTAAATCAGTCTGGCAAGCCAAGAAGTATGGTCCAACTAATTATGTAAAACTTAATAATGTGAGGGAACTATCTGCAATTCGGGAAGAAAACAAGGCGTCGAAGGCGTTTGTTGTAACAACTAGCCGATTAACTAGGGACGCAGTTGCTTGGATACACCGGGACACTTATAGACTAGGTTACAAAGATGGTACCCAGCTTGAGAAGTGGATTAATGGGATTATTTACTATTAGTTTTGAAACACTTGAGATTACTTCATATATACTGAAATTAAATCAATCGTTTTACGTGAAAAGTCCACAACCTATTTAAAGTTGTGGACTTTTGTATGAAGGCGAACCGTGACTATTTACAGCCACAATTCGCTGACGCCCCTATTCCTTCCAATCTTCAATTCCGGTTTCAAGCTGCTCAAACCCATGCGGAATCGAAGCTTCCATAATGTCTGAATAATAGTCGTGGTTTACCGGAACATCGGTCCACTTCGGTTCAACCTTGATATCCCAAGGTTTACGATCCAGCAGTTGGTTCAGGATTCGAACAACCTCTAATCTCGTAATCGGCTGATTCGGATGGAAGGTCTCCTCCGTGAAATCGAACAGCACACCTTGCTCCTGAGCCGTTGCAATGGCTTTTTCAGCCCAGTGTCCCGCTGCGTCCGTGTATGTGCTCTCCTGGACAGCGTCCCATTTATACAAATTCATGAGAATCTGTGCAAATTCCGCCCGCGTGATCTGTTTCTTCGGTTTGAATGTATTGTCGCCGAAACCGACCATCCATTTATTGTTGGTTGCGGTCGTAATCGCGTTCGTTGCCCAATGTTTCGCACTCACATCCGAATACGATACTTTCTTCGAGCTCGCTGCGGATGTATACAAACGGGACAGGATCGCAGCCATTTCGGACCGGACAATGCCACGATCCGCTTGGAACGTGCCGTCAGGATATCCGACCATGTATGCGCGATGATCGCCTGCGGCCTTCACTTTCGGCTCCTGGGAGAAGCTGAATTTCACGATCGTGTCGCCGACGTGGATGACTCCGTCCTTAATATAACTGTCAGCGCCAAAGCGCTCTTCACGCTTATCGGTACGGCTGTCAAAAACAACGTATCCGTTCTTCTCGCCCAAGAAGTAGTAATCGCCATTGGCGTAAACCATCCAGCCATATTGACCGCTGTCTGAGCTCATTTGCGGGTTATGGTTCTTGTTGGGTGCAAAATCCGGAAGCTCAGGCAAATGGACAAGCGTTCCCGGCACTCTGCCTTTGGAACGATTCAGCTCCGTATCGGCCCAATACAATTGCATCTTCACGCCTGCAACAGGCTGTTCCGTCACCTTATCGAGAATCGTGCCATATGGATCGACTAGATCAACCGATAACTTGGCATTTCCATTGTTATCGACGCTCAGCTTGCCGGCAGGACCAGCCAGCTTCTCCCCGTTAGGCGCGATCACGTTCAGCGACAACGTATATTGGCCTGGTGCAACTTTTGGAAGCGTAAAGCTGCCGTCCTGATTCATGACGATATTCGGCAGATTCAATTCTTGACCGTTTGCTGATTTTATTTTCCCCGATACTTTCAGACTGTCTCCGACGAGCTTCGTAATTTTGTCCTGAACGACCTTGCCCCCGTTGGCTTGATCGGAAACAACAACGTCCGTTTTCATAGTAGGTGCAGGTTGCTGAACGACGTTTGTATTCCCTGCAGGCGGATTTTCTACCGGTACCGCAGGCGCGTTTGGCTTGATGCTAACCACATTGGACAAACCTGCATGTGGACCGGATTCGACGTTTAACCGGAAATGGTAGGTTTCACGGCTCGATAAACCGGCTATGGTTGCACTCGTGGAACCGGCATCCAAGGTCTCCACTGGATTGACCGGCGTGAACGTGGTGCCGTCCGTAGATTTTTCCACAATGATGTTCGTTGCCCCCGTTAAAGCAGGGAAATTCAATGTCACTTGTCCAACGCCCGCAACGGCCGACAACGTGGTGATCGGTTCCGAAGGGGAAGCCTGAACCACATTGGACAAGCCAGCATATGGACCCGATGTGACGTTCAATCGGTAATGATAGGTCTCGCCGTTCGTCAATCCGGTTACGGTTGCACTTGTAGAAGCAGCATCTAATGTCTCCAACGGGCTAACCGCAGTATACGCGGTGCCGTCCGTAGATTGTTCAACCACAATGCTCGTTGCCCCTGTTAATGCCGGGAAAGTCAATGTCACTTGCCCATTGCCTGTATCGGCCGATAACGTGGTTAACGATTTCGACGGCGAGGCTTGGACTACGTTGGATACGCCGTCATATAGTCCGGATTCGACGTTCAGTCGGAAATAGTAGGTTTCACCGTTCGTTAATCCGGTTACGGTTGCGCTTGTTGAAGACGCATCCAGCGTCTCCAATGGTCTTACCTGCGTAAAGTTGGTACCGTCGGTAGACTGTTCAACCACGATGTTTGTTGCCCCTCTGAGAACAGGGAAATTCAATGTCGCTTGCCCATTGCCCGCAACAGCGCTCAATGTGCTTAAAGGAGCCGGATCTGCGGCAAGAACATAGACGGTAAACGTCTTCTCGCTTGTCAGCCCGTCTTTGGTGATGGTTGCTGTCAAGGTCACATAAGTTCCCGACTGGTTCGTAACCGGTCTCGTCACGGTTCCATCAGGTGCAATGACCGACGGCTGGTCGGAGGACCAGACGGTGGTGACGTCATCGTCTTGCTTCAATGTTAAATTGTTTTTCACCGAATTTTTCGTGTCGGCAAAATGGTACTCGATATCGGTTTTGTCCTCTGCCGTTTCAATGGCTTGAATGGCTTCTTTATAATCGGAAACAAGCTGATCCGCGATACGATTCGCAATTTCTTGAATGATGTCGTCGGTGGATTTGTCGGAATCGACATGCAGTCCGCCTTCGTTCAGGCCGCGGATAAAATCATCGTTGGTGTCCGTATAAGTCGACTCCGTAACGCCGATATACTGTGTGCCTTTGTTATTGAACGACTCCGTCAGCTTGGATTGGTTCGTTCCCTGATCCAAATCCCCGCGCGGGTCATCGTTAATGTTCACGACATAACGCAGCGGCGACGTCCCCCACAGGATATTATCGACCGCTACATCCAACGGCTTGCTCGAAGTTGAATACAATTTCATATTGTCGAACGAAAAAATCGAAATGATCTCGCAGCCATGGCCTATGTGGCTTACGATCGGACCAAATTCATCTCCGTAAACGTCCGGGAGGGCTAGATTACGAATGATTTGGTCGCCATTATCCCACATGCTCAGCGTTGTATCCGTTACGACGATTTTAATGCTGTGGTGGGTGGATGCCCCTTTCGGAAAACTTCCGATGGAGGTAACGCCTGACATGGAACTCAAAGGACTCCACGTTTCATTGTGCAGAGCGGCTGCGTCTACGCCATCGATCTTATATACATTAATGGAACCTTGAACATATAAAATCGCATACCCGCTTAATTTCCCGCTGACGTCGATTTGGGTATTAAATAGAAAACCGCCGCCTTCCATGCTGTGGTAATCCACTTTGGATTCATCCATGTCGAAGGTAATGATCTTCTTGCCTGAAGGGCTTCCCTGCGTCAGCATGAAATCCTTATACGCAGGCGAGGTATAACCATAGAAGGTTAACGTGTTGCCGCCGTTGGAAGCTTGAACGTGATTGTAATCGGCAGTTTCAACCGCCGGGGGAATCGCATAGCCAAATTGATTTATATACCAGCTGTCATATCCGGCATGCACATACGTCGTATCCGTTACCGTTGTCCGGTCTGCGCTCGCGTCCATGATGGACACATATTTAGGATTTACGCCTTGTGCGCTCAACCGGGCTTTAATTGCATCATTCAACTGGCTCTCAAAATCACTGGAATCATAGATGCTCGTTCCGGCATTATAGTAAACCTCTGCTACCGGCGAGAGCGCATATGCCATTGGCATATTCGTAACAATTAACAGCGTTGCCACGATCATTGAAATTATCTTTTTCTTCAACTATTTCACCCATCCTGTAAGTTAGTAATCGTATGACATCCAACAACGACCCTTGACCCCTTGTCCCATTCAGATATAAATTTGTGCGGATAACTCCCTCCAACGAATCAGATTGTAAAAATTGTTAATTTCAACATATCAGAAGCATCTCTCAAAAATCTCTCAAATTTCGACTATTATCGACAGGTAGATTTTTGAGAGATCTTTGCCATATGATAGAGTCCATAAGGGTGTGACTATACATGAAGAAATGGATGGGTTATCTGGGTGCAATTTGCGCCTTAATCGCCATTCTCTATATGATTTTTAGCGACCGGGACACGGGTGCCGTCCATATCAAAGCCGTAGACGGCGTGCTTGACTTGCGAGAGCTCAAGGATTCGCCGTTTGTATCGCTAGCCGGCGATTGGAAATTCACCGCCGAATCTTTTGTCGACCCGGCCGACTTTTCAAGCGAAACCGATTATCTTTCGGTACCCGGTCCCTGGGCATCGGATGTCGAGTGGGGATCCTATCAGTTAATCGTCTACCTGCCGGACCATTGGACCGATGAGATCGGTCTCCGTGTTCGGAATATCTGGTCTGCCCATACTATCTATATTGATGGCGTGCCCCTATCGAAAATAGGGACTGTGGCAGCAACCAAACAAGCGACAACCCCGGACAATCCTGCCTATGAAGCGTATTTTAAACCGGAGGGCCGGCAGCTGCTGATTACCATTCATGCCTCCAATTTCTATAACACGAGAGGCGGCATCGTCCTGCCGATCGATTTCGGCGACGCCGAGCAGATGAAGGAAGACGTGCAGCGGGATCTTTCCCTGGAATGGACGGCTACCTTATGTTTGCTGCTGTTCAGCATGTTCCATATTACGATCTACATGCTGCGAACGAAGGACGAGGCCTTCTTGTACAGCGGTCTGCACTTTCTGCTATTGGCATGGGTCATCGTGCTGCGAGGAGAGCGGCTGTTCATTCGGGAGTTTCCGTCATTTCCCTTTGAGCTCTATTTTCGCCTGCAGGACAGCTTGACCTTCTTGGCCTCCACCTTGCTGATTGTCTTTTTCGTCAAAATGATTCCATCCATCATGAGCCGAAAGACGATGTATCTGCTGTTTCTGCCGATCCTGGCCTACGCGTTCTTTAATGCGGTTCTCCCGGCCAGAACCATATCGGTTACGCAGTATCCGCTCTTTTATTACAACGATGGATTAATCCTAGGCATTATTATTCGCATCTTCTATCTGACGATGAAGAAACGAATCAACATCCGTAAGAATGAAGCCGTCATCCTCATGTCGATGCTTCTGTTTCTAGCCGTATTCGCGATAAGCGCTTCATCGGACAGCTTGTTCTTCACCGGGCGCAACTATATGAACCGAATCGGGCTGGTCGGGTTTGTCATGACGATGAATGTTTTTCTGGGCATACGCCTCATGAACCGGGCCGAGGAATCGGAGCAGCTCAGCACGAGGCTGCAGAAGGCTAACGATGCGAAGGATGCCTTCTTGAAGGTCACGACGCAGGACCTGCAGAGGCCTCTGCACGATGCCGTTCATCTGGTGGGGGCCATCAACCGGGAGCCCCATCGCGAGAAGCAAGGCGAGCAACTGTACTTGGCTGAACAGCTGATGGGGAACATGGTGTATTTATTGAGGGATCTGCATGATTTCACCCGCATTCGGTTTGATGATTACGCGATCCAGCTCAAATCCACCAATGTTCGGATGGTCATGCTCCATGTCATTCAGCTGATGCAGTTTACCTTCACGAAGAAAAAGATCGCAATCAACGAACAGATTCCGAAGCAGCTTTACGTATGGGCGGATGAGCAGCGCCTGACGCAGGTATTCATCCGAATCATGACCGAGATCTCTCACGATACCGCAGATGATCAGCTGAGCATTGAAGTCGTACAGGTGGGCACGGAAGTCCTGCTTCGAGTGACGTCAAGCAGCGAATCCATGGCAGCGAATCGGGAACGCCCGCATTCTTCGGGGCTTATGATGACGGAAGAACTCGTCCAACAGATGAATGGAAGCATCGCATATGAACGCCTGCAGCGCGGCATTCGCTTTACGGTCACCCTGGCTTTCAGCGAATGTAAAGAGCCGGTTAACGCAGCGGAGCATGAATACGATCTACAGTCTGCGGCGCACGCAGAAGATCGGACGTTAGGAACGCTCCTGATTGTGGATGATGACGTGATGCATGCGGAAGTCATGAGGGATATGCTGGGGGACGCTTACAAGGTACGAATCGCTTATTCGGCTCAAGAAGCGCTTGACTACTACAGGAATCATCCGGAAATCGCGATAATGATCATGGATGACATCATTCCAGGCGACATGGATAGTCTGGAATTGCTTCGGCAAATCCGTACACAGGCATCCTTAATGGACCTGACGATTTTAATGATGATTTCTTCCGAATATCCCAGACATGTTGAAATGATTTTTGCAGCCGGTGCCAATGATTATTTGCTGAAGCCTTTTTCCAAAGAGACCTTGATGGCCCGCTTGAACGCTGCGGAACAAACGAAGCAGTCGATGCTGAAGGCGATTGAGTATGAAATGGCATTTCTGCAGACCCAAATTAAACCGCATTTTCTATACAACGCACTTAGCAACATCATTGCCTTTTGTTATACGGATGGGGAGCGTGCAGCCTATCTTCTAACCATGCTCAGTTCTTTCCTGCGTTATATCTTTGAGACGAGCCGGGATGGGCAATTCTCCGCCCTGCAGAAGGAGCTGGAAATTATCGAGGCCTATGTCGAGGTGGAAAAAGCCAGATTCGGCGAACGGTTAACCTTCGCTTATGACATCGATCCGTCCATTGCCGCGGAGCATGTTCGGATTCCTAGCCTGCTCCTGCAGCCTTTAGTCGAGAATGCGATACGCCACGGCCTATTCGACAAGGAAGGTCCCGGACATGTCCAGGTCACCATTTCCTTGCACGCATCCTGCTTGAACATACGCGTCGCTGATGATGGCGTAGGCATGTCGGCCGCGCAGTGCGCTCAGTTGATGGGGGGAACGGCCGCCAATGCCGGGATCGGGTTCACGAATGTACGCCGGCGCGTACATGATCTTACCCAAGGAAGCCTGGAGCTTCACTCGTCGCCGGGCAACGGAACAACCATTCAAATAACGATTCCCGTGAAGGAGGGACAAGGGTAATGTGGAAGATCATTATCGTGGAGGATGAAAAACCGATTCTGGGCCTGCATGCCCGTTTGCTTGAAACGCACGGCCCGTTTCAGGTTGTAGGCTGCTACGAATCGCCGTTCGATGCGCTGCAGGAAATACCGAAGCTGGATCTGGACGCACTCGTGCTCGACATTGAAATGCCGAGAATGACGGGACTTCAGCTGGCTCAGAACTTGGTGGAGAACGGGATCGACGTGCCTGTGATCTTCACGACCGCTCACCAGCAATATGCCGTGCAAGCCTTTCGCGTGCAAGCCCTGGATTATCTCTTAAAACCGATGACCATCAATATGGTGAAGCAGCTGGATGAACGCCTTCAGAAGTATTACGGCCAGAGACCAAAGCAGGCCCAGAAGAAGGAACTCGACGTCCAGTTATATGGGGAAGCTTCCGTTATGAAAGGCGAGCAGCTTGTAAAATGGCCTACCCGCATCACCGAGGAGCTGTTTTACTATTTGCTGCTGCATGAGAATAAATTGTGCCCGAAGTGGAGAATCCTCGATGATCTCTGGGCGAACGTGGAGGAAAAACGAGCGCTTTCCAACCTGTACAATACGATTTACCGGATGCGCCAGCTGTTTATGGAGCTCGATATTCCCATCGTCATCGAACGACTGAATGATGGTTATATCATAAATGCGAACAACAGCATCGTCATGAAGCCGAAAGAAAGGCCGGAGGCCCTTCTATTGGAATCGAAGGGATATCTGTGGGCCTACGCTTTCGAATCGGGCCGTTAGAACAGCAAGAGTCCATTCTTAATAGTAAACGAAAACCACATCCTCATGCGGATGTGGTTTTTTGTTTAGATACTATCGCTTGCGGAATGCAGAGGTTTCGCTAATACCCTCTCCTACCGCTTACAAGTTCGGAATCTGCCAATCCACTTCCTGAAGCCCCATACTGCGTAGAAATTCGTTAGCGCGAGAAAACGGCTTGCTGCCAAAAAAGCCTCGATGCGCAGACAACGGACTCGGATGCGGCGAACGAATCAGTTTATGCTGCCGGTTCGTGATGAGCTCTGCCTTCTTCTGGGCGTGGCTTCCCCATAACAGGAACACGACAGGTTCATTTTTCCGGTTGATCGTCTCAATAACCTTATCCGTAAAGCTTTCCCATCCCCTGTTTTTATGAGAATTCGCTTCATGAGCCCTTACGGTGAGCACCGTATTTAGAAGCAGTACCCCCTGCTTCGCCCATGTTATCAGATGGCCGTTATTGGGAATGAAGCAGCCCAGATCATCCTGAAGCTCCTTGTACATATTTTGCAAGGAAGGAGGGGTGCTGACGCCCTCTTTGACAGAGAAGCTTAGGCCATGGGCCTGTCCCGGTCCATGATAAGGATCCTGGCCCAAAATGACCACCTTGGTGTCGGCCAGCGGCGTATAGTGCAGCGCGTTAAAAATATCGTATTTATCGGGAAAAATGGTCCTCGTCCGATATTCCTCAATAAGAAATTCCCGCAGCTGTAGGTAGTATGGCTTCGTAAACTCCTGCTCTAAATATGTCGCCCAGTCATTCTTCAATATCGCCATCGGGTGCGTTCCTCCTGCCATGGTCATAAGAATAAGAAATAACTAGATTATATCATATGGATGATTTCCGGTATTTGCCTGACACCTATCCCTCACGAAGACGCAAAAAAAGCGACCGATTGCACGAGTCGCTTTTTCACCCTTGATTCCCCCTAAGTCAAGTCATGATGACCGGCTCAATCTTGCCATTGCCGATCCGCATCCGATCTATGCATAACTGGCGATGGCCCGGCTCGGTGTCCCCAATGATTCGGCGGTGGTACACGATAAGCCATTCATCTCTCTCCTGCAAATGCAAGTAGCCGTGGTGGCCGGGTCCTTCGGCAATCGGCTCCTGACGCTCCAGAATCGTGCCTTCATTCTTGAATGGACCGAGCAGGCTGTCGCTTACGCCATAGGCTACGCGATAGGTTCCATTCGTCCATCCGCCCATGGACCACATCAGATAATAAAGTCCATCCTTCTTAATCATACAAGGACCTTCCACGTATCCCTCCGGCGTAATGGAGCGGAAAATTTCATTGTCGTCGTCGGCCAATGGAACGAATCCCGTCATCTCTTCGTTCATCCGCGCAACGTTGCAATGCCCCCATCCGCCATAATACAGATAAATCGTTCCGTCTTCGTCCTTGAATAGATGCGCATCGATCGGCTGTGCCTGATGAATGAACTTATCCACGAGCGGCTTCCCCAAGTAGCCTCTATACGGCCCCTCCGGACGGTCCGCAACGGCAATTTCCAAGCCGCCGGTTTCCTCGTTCGATTGGATATCATTTGATGCAAACACGAGATAATATTTCCCTTGGTGCTCGATATGGGTCGGCGCCCAAACCGCCCTCCATATCCATGGGAAATCCGCCATCTCGATAATGCCTTCATGTTTCTCCCAATGGATCAGATCTTCGGAACTGAATGCGTCCAGATTCATCTGCATCGTATATTCCGTGAAGGACCGCGTCGCATAAATCCAGTGCTTCCCCTCATACGTTCTGGCTTCGGGATCTGCATACCAGCCGGGTATGATCGGATTGTTGATGTTCAATGGTAGACACTCCTTTCCTGTGCTGGGCATGTCGAGTACGAGCGAGAGGGCATCGCCCGCCGACCAATGGCGCTTGATTGACGACAGCCTCGTTCTACCATTGCTTCTACACCGGATAGCCAATCTCCTCCCGCGTGAAATCCTTGTAACTCGTTCAACTACCCTCTGAATCGTTCTCAATAACCCCGGGAATATTCCGGGCTTTCTTTGAGATGGACGATGTCGTGGCCGGTTGGATTTTGGAAGGCACGAAGCCCGAAGGTCGGCGCGACGGCAAAGATATGGTCAAAGATATCCGCTTGAATCGATTCATACACACCCCAATTGGTATCATTGCTGAACGCATAGATTTCCAAGGGCAGTCCGTTATCTCCCGGCGCTAACTGCCTGACAATCAGCGTCATATCCTTATGGATTTTCGGATGATTCCGCAGGTATTGATGGATATATTCCCTGAACACGCCCACATTCGTAAGCTGTCTGCCGTTCACGTTGCTTTCCGTATTGATCTGATTCTCGATGTTGTATGCGTTAATTTCGTGTAATCGGGTCGTGACATAATCGGAAAGGTAGTGAATCTTCCGGAATTCCTCAATCATTTCCTGGGTACAAAAACAGATGCTCGTCGTATCGACATAAAAACTTCGCTTGATCCTTCTGCCCCCGGATGCTTGCATGCCCCTCCAATTTTTGAACGAGTCGGAAATGAGCGCATAGCTTGGAATCATGGTGATTGTCTTATCGAAATTCATCACCTTCACCGTGTTTAAGGTAATGTCGATGACGTCGCCGTTCGCATCGTATTTCGGCATTTCAATCCAGTCGCCGACGCGCACCATATCATTCGATGATAATTGAACGCCTGCCACCAAGCCCAGAATGGAATCTTTGAAAACCAGCATCAGAACGGCCGATAGAGCACCAAGCCCGCTGAGAATGATCAAAGGATTCTGCCCGATGAGGTTCGAGATCACCACAATGCCGCCAATGATGAACAGAACGATTTTCACCACCTGAATGTATCCCTTAATCGGTCGGATCTTGGAAACTTCAAATGAACGATAAATGTCATCAAAAGCATTAAGCAGCGCATTCAACACCGTGATGGTGACGATAATCATGTACGTCATGGCCGCTTTTTCAATCAGAATTTGGTACGCCGGAAAGATGGACGCCGAAAAATAAATAATGATTGCCGGCACAAGATGCGACAGCTTGTGGAATACTTTTTTCTCCACGATGATATTGTCCCATGTGTACCGATTGTTGTTGACGATATGAATGATCGTCTTCAGCACGATTTTTTTGGTAATAAAATTGGCAAGTATGGAGACCACCGCGATAAAAACGACCATGATCATATTCGAGAGATATCCAATGGTTTGTTCGCTCATGCCATATCCGTCTAGTTGATTTTTGATAAAGTCCATTGTTTCCTCCTGACGCAGTTTAAGATTAGCCTATTATTATAGAGGAGATTCTAGTACTGCGCAAAGTTCAGAATCAGACATCGCTGGGTTGATTTGGAAGATGCTTGGTGTAAGACGGTCTGTTTGAAACACAAAAAAAGAGCACCGAAAGGGTGCTCTCTTGGTCTGATTCGATCAGATCTATTTCGTTTCCTTTCCGTTACGACTGATCAACCCTCGCAGGCGCTTCAGGACAGAATGAATTTCGGTATCGGTCAACAAATAATACGTACTCACTGTCCAGGTCTCTCTGCTGTTCAAATGAAAAATCAGCACAGGAAATTTCGGAAGCAGCCACTTCCGAATGGAAGGGCCGCTATAGCTGATACTTGTAATCTCCGTCCAGGCCACGGTCCGCGTACCGTCTGAAATGGAATGTTGATCGTAGATCAACAGCTGCGTGTCTGATTTCAGCGCCTTTGGCAAGCTGACAACCAAATATCCTCCAAAAAACGGAATCCCTATTATGGCTGATGTGATGCAAAAAAACTGACGAATAAAGGAAGTATCCATAAAAAAGGCCGCGTACATCAGAAACAGGCAGGCCAGCACAAACAGTAAACTGCCAAGTGCTTTGCCCCATGCCACGGATTTTCGATAAGATATCGCGTTCATGATTCAGCGCCTTTCTAAAATTATTTGAACAGTCCTTTAACCAGCTAACTCCACTTTCGACTGCTTGAGCTGTGCCGTGGTGATACCTCTATTGTATCAAAGAGCCGTTTCTTTTACTTTCAATATATAATGATGAAGCTCTATCTTGTTTACTTCTCTAAACTAGCATTCTCATGCTCCATCACTTGTGATTAAAAGCACAAGGGTAATGAAAATTCATTGAACAAAGAAAGATAATTCCACTTCTTCGAAAAGTCTTTCTCCAACTTACCTCTGTATTCCAGGTATTTCCTGCACGCTGTCTAATCCAAACTGTCTCCCCTCCTAACCTAATCACGGCCGCTTTTATATCGGTATGAGAGAGGCGAGGGATCTTAACCCTGTCCGAAGACGACACCACATAGGCCACAGATTTAATGTCGGCAACATGAATGAGCGCGTGACGATTTCTGCATAGACTTCGGTCGGTCAAAACAACAATTCTAAGCCTTTACTTAGTGCCTCCTTTTTTCAATTGACGATGTCTGTATTTAGCTATAAAGATACGCCAGCTAAGCTTCATAAGATTTGGAACAGCGTGTGCGTTTTCTTTGAGAAAGGACAGTGCAGAACGGTTTCCTCGTTTCGTATTGCATTCGCTGCATGAAGCGATCAGGTTGTGCGGAAGATCCGAGCCGCCTTTGCTTGAGGGGATCATATGGTCCACTGTCGTGGCGGGTCGTCCGCACCACAAACAAGTGTGATGATCTCGTTTCAGTGCAGCTTTGCGATAGTCCCGAAATAAGAACGGATTATAAAGCAATTGGATCGTCTGCTCATCAACCCAGACAGCCCGCGATCGCTCAACTTCCCGCCAAGCCCGATGGGGCAAACATGGTGTCAGTTGTTGACCATCCATATTGAGTACCGCTATCAATGGTTCCTCTCCATCACGGCTACGACTCATCGATTTCACTCCATCTGTACGACATAATTTAACCTATAGTATTAATATAAAACAAAAACACCATCCTCATGCGGATGATGTTCATCATGGTGAAGGCGAGGGGAGTCGAACCCCTGCCCGAAGATAACGACAACACACAAGCTTCTACGGGTTTACCTAGAGTTCTTGTTAGCAAGTGTCTGCTGAGAATGAGTTGCCCTTTTTTCACTCAATCCCAAGGAAGACGAACAAAGCCCCCTAATCATCTAGAGGACTTCTTTTCCATTAATAGGTGAAAGTTGGTTTGAAAATATTATACTATCCATTACTTCATCTTTCAATGTTCTGGACTCCAAAAAATAACAGTGCAGATTGGAGAATCAAAATCAAGAGCAGCAACAACCTGCTTCTTCTAGCCCGCGTCTCTTCACACAATCGCCCCTTGGGCATACAGCATCTCCCTGAGCTGCGATGCATCGACTTCCGCCGCGGTGATTCCCGCCTTGCAGGCCAGGGCCGCCGCTGTCCCTGCCGCTTCTCCCGTAGCCATGCAGCTTGGCGTTAAGCGCGTGGTCGCCAGTGCTTCATGCGTGGTGGAAATGCACCGCCCCGCCGCGAGCAGATTTACAGGCCCTCGGGCCACCAGGCAGCGGTAAGGAATGCTGTAGGAACCGTCATTCTCGATGGTTGCCTCCATGATGCCTTTGCCTGACGGATCATGCAAGTCAACCGGATAACCGCTCCTCGCAATGCCGTCTTCAAAATGTCGTCCCGTCACCACGTCCTCCATCGTTAACCGATACAGACCGTCGATTCGGCGCGATTCCCTAATTCCGATCTGGGGAGCAACCGAGGAAATGGAGGCCTCGGCAAATCCGGGCACCTGCGATTTCAAAAATTCCGCCATCATCAGCACCTGCTTGCGCCCTTCCTCCTCCGCCAAAGTCAGTTCCTCGACATCGGTCGCGCTTAAGCCTTGTACCCGCGTACAGTTAATCAGCACCTCATCCTTCTCCGGTCCGATAAACAACAGAACCTGATCGCGGTTGATCGGGACCTCCGCAGCCTTCCACTCCTTATAAAAGCCGGAAACCCCCGTGAGCGGAATAAGCTCCTTCTCTAGCTCGGCAAACGGCGTCTTGTGATAAAAGTTGTCGGGATCAGCAAGCATCGCCTTCCGAATCGCCTCGACGTCAACACCCCGCATCCGGAATTTCATCGTCATCGGCTGCGACAGCCCGTCGCTTTCGCGCCCCTGAAGCGTCGGCGCTCCCGCCAGATAAGCGACGTCCGCATCCCCGGACGCATCGACGAACATCTTCCCGTCCACCTTGATTCGCCCCGATTTTCCAGTAAGGGTCACGGACTGGATGTATTCGCCTTCACGTCCCACTTCGTCAACGAAGCTGTGCGAGACGAGTTTCACCCCCGCTTCGCGCAGCATATCGACGGCAAGCACCTTATATATCTCTGGATGGTACGGCGTCAGCGTATGCACGAAACCGACGGTATCGCGAAGATGGCCGGGCGAGCCCCCGCGCTCCATCAGGCGCTCCACAATTTCCTGTGCAATGCCGCCGATGACCCGTTCCCCTTGCTGTGTATGAAACGTCATCCAAGGATAAACTCCGGCAGCCGTAGACATCCCGCCGACAAATCCGTACCGTTCAATCAGGATGACGCTTGCCCCCTGCCTGCCGGCGGCAATGGCGGCGGCAATGCCCGCCGGCCCCGCACCTATAACTACCACGTCCGCCTCCATGATCCTTTTCCTGCTGTCCATCTCTTGTTACTCCTCCTTTTAAGCGTGATTTACCCTATTCCTTGAGACCCGTCATGGATACCCCTTCGACAAACTGCTTCTGTGCAAAGAAAAACACAATGAGCAGTGGCAATGTCGCCATAACCGAAGCGCTCATCAGCAGATGCCACGATGTTCCCGACTCGTCGGTAAACAGCGATAATCCCAGCGGCAAGGTCATCAGCTTACGGTCATTAATAAAGATCAGCGGATCAAAAAAATCGTTCCAGCTCGTCAAAAACGTGAAAATGATCAGCGTGGCGATCGCGGGTTTTGCTAACGGCAACATGATGGTGGAATAAATCCGCAGCCGCGAGCAGCCGTCGATCATCGCCGCCTCCTCCAGCTCCTTCGGAATCCCCAGAAAAAATTGCCGCATCACAAACACCCCGAACACGCCGCCCGCGCCGAATATAGGCAAAATTATCAGCGGTAAATGCGTATTGATCCAACCCAGCTCACGCATAAACAGAAACATCGGAATGGCTATGACCTCGTTCGGAATCATCATCGTGCTCAGCAGCATCAGAAACACCAGGCTTCTCCCCCAAAAAGGAATTCGTGCGAAAGAATACCCCGCCATGGAAGAGAAAAGCACGGTGCCCACGGTAACCAGAAGGGCGATATAGACGCTGTTGCCATAAAATAGATGGAACGGGATCGTCTCCAGCACTTCCGCATAATTTGCCCATCGGATCGGCGACGGAATCAGCTGCGGCGGAAAAACAAACACATCAGCCGGCTGTTTGAGCGAAGTAGAGACCATCCACACAAACGGGGTCATCATGACCACCGAAACGGCAAGCAGCAGCAGATAATGGAACAGGTTCCCGCCTGCCGGGTTGCCCCTTTTAGCAAATAGACTAGCTTTCATTCAGAACCCACCTTTTTCTCATCTGCCATTGTGCCAGCGTAAGCAGCAGGGTGATGATAAACAGCACATAAGCAAGCGCAGAAGCATATCCGAACTCGAACAGCTTAAAGGCTCGTTCCCAAATGTTGTAGACGAGCACCTTCGTGCTTCCGGAAGGCCCCCCTTGGGTCATCACGTAAATTTGTCCGAACACCTTCAGCGAACCGATAATGGTCATCATCAGGGTCAAAAAAATCGTCGGCGTGATCATGGGTACGGTAATTCGGAAAAAAATCCGCATTCTCCCTGCGCCATCGATCCTGGCCGCCTCGTAGAGCTGCGCCGGAACCTGCTGCAGCGCCGCAATGAACAACACCATATTCAAACCGACATTTTTCAGGAGACTGGTCACAATCACAACGGGCATGGCAAGCCGGGTATCGTACAGCCAGGCCGGTCCGGTAATGCCGATCATACGCAGCAACTGGTTAATGAACCCGGAATCCGTGGCAAACATATACTTCCAGACAATCGACCAGACCACCAGCGAGGTCATAACCGGAATAAAGATCAATGTCCGGAAAAATCCGGCTCCGCGAATATTTTTGGATAACGGGATTGCAAGCAGCAATGCCAAAATAATGTTCAGCGGAACAAGTCCGGCGGCAAAATAAAGCGTATTGCCCAGCACGCGCCAAAATTCTGCGTCCCCCGCAATCGTGCGGTAATTCTCGAATCCGATGAGCTTGGCCTCACCCAGCAGCGGCCAATCCGTAAAACTCATATAAAGCGCCATCATGAGCGGGACAAGCAGCAGCAGAACGAACCCCAGCACCATCGGCAGCACAAACAGCCAACCCGCCAAATGGTCTCCGCGGTTTAAAGACCTGGTTTTCCTTGCCTTCCTTCGGAATGGACGGCCGGGCCCTTCAGATTTTATCGTTTCAAGTGTGGTCATGTCGCTTTCCTCCTTGTGGGGCACCTCTACAGACGATCGATTGCATTCCGTAAAGCGGCAACCTCCCTAAGGATGCCTTCCGCTTCATTGCCCGTGACCACCGCTCCGACCAACAGCACCTTGACGCCGCTATCGGCCAAGGCCGGGATATCCTCCGGGCCGATTTTACGCTGCGTTGGCACAATGACCGGCAAACCGCCGTGTGCCGCCAGCCAGCGGTAATGAAGCAGATCGGCAAGGGTAAGCCTGGTACCATATTCATGACCGGGAACGATGGAAGCCTCAAGCGCGCTGATGCCGAAGGTCCGGCCTCCTTCCACGAGGTCCCGGTCGAACTCGCTATCGATTGCAAACGTTCTTGCCAATCCCGGAGCCTGCAGCAGAGAAGCAGGATGATGAAAGGCATAAATCGAGTAGAAATCGACGCCAAGCTCAGGAAGCCGGGTGATTTCCTCCGCGTTTACCTCTTCCACCGAGCCTCCGGGCACAATTCCAAGGGGGCCGTTAAAGCGGGAGCGAATGTCCTTGAACATGTCGGCATAGCTGTCCAGCGTGCCGAAGCGATTGCCGCTGGCCCGGTGCCCTACGTTGATATGGACTTTCAAACCGTCGGCGCCCGAAGCCAAGGCTGCCTCTGCAAGCTTGATGTCATTGGCCGGGAGGCTGACGAACAGCTGCAGCCCCGGCGCTTCGTTTAATGCTTTATCCAAACGATTCATGCCCGTTCCTCCTAACGTAACTGCCTCTATTTGCTCAGCAGAGCATCCACCTTGCTTTTTACCTCATCCTGAATTTTCTGCGGTTCGCCCCGCCCGGCAAATAATTCGTCAAAGCCCGTCAAAATCTCCGTGTCGATGTTTTGCCAGCGGATATGTCCCGGCTGCACAACCGCTTTAGGCATTTCGTCGATGACCGCCTGCTTGATGTGCCCCGCATCCGGATTGCCCTCCACGCTCAGGAACTCATCCGAGTTCAACACCGATTGGCGCGGCGGCACAAAGAAGGCCGACGTTTTCTGCACACCCTCTTTGCCGGCAAGGAATTTCAGCAGTTCCTTGGCTTCCTCCGGATGTTTTCCCTCTTTAAATAGCACGTAACCCGCCTGACCCATCATCGGAACGCTGCCTTTCGAGCCCGATGGCATTGGCGCAATGCTCCATTTGAAATTTTGGATCTCCCTGGCTTTGGATACAAAGCTATAGTTGTCGAAAATCATGCCGATTTGCCCGGATTCAAAATTAACCTGCTCTCCCGCCTTCGGATGCGAGCCTTCCGTAAACATCATGCGCTTCAGCATGTCCAAGGTTTCAACCCCGTATTGATCATTCCAAGTGTATTCCGTCATCTCTGGATTAAATGGTCCGCTCCCGTTTGACCAAGAATACGAAGCGAGAATAATCCATGTCTTCCAGTCGCGGAAAAAGTTAGCCCCGTAAACGTTCGATGAAGCAGCGCTCGTCTTGATCGTTTTTGCGGCTTCTTCGAACGTTTCCCACGTCCATTCTCCTTTTTCCGCAAGCTCATTCGGCGTACTTAAGCCCGCTTGCTTGAACAAATCTTCGTTGTAGAACACCACGCTGGGCGGAGTGGAAAACGGCAGTCCATATAGCTTGTCGTCCTGGCGAAACAGTTCAAGCGTCGAAGGTATAATGTCATCGATGTCAAAAGCATCATCCTGAACGATATCCGTGACATCAGCCAGAATGTCGTTGGCCATAAATTGCGGTACCATCCGCTCCGATACCCAGGCAATGTCGGGCAGCTCCTGGCCTGCCGCCAGTACGGACATTTTTTGCTGATAGTCCGCAAACGGGATCGTGTCAATTTGCACCTCAATATTCGGATGCTCCTGTGTGAAAGCGTCGGTCAGCCCTTTGTACAGCTCAAGCTGCGCCGGATTTCCCCATGTCGCGAATTTGAGCAGTACCTTCTCGCCACTGGCTTCGCCTGGCGTATGATTCGGCTGTTCTTTCCCGGCGCAGCCCATGAGCCCCACACCAAGTGTTAATGCCAACAAACCGGTCAACCATTTTTTCATATACCGCTTCCCCCTCTGCATTGTTCAAGTTAAGGTTGTGATGAGGTTAATTATATTTACATATGGTCATATAAAAAATCACTAAACATTCAGAAAAGGTACGATTTTTTTAGGTTATTTCCGTTTTAGTCCATAAAAAAGAACTACATAACATAATTTGTTATGTAGTATTACACACTATATTGTTCCCGGTAGGTTCCCGGCGTCATTCCGGTATGCTGTTTAAATACCAGCATAAAATGCTTCGGACTCTGATATCCTGATAAACGGGCGATGTCGTACACCTTCAAGTTCGTCGTCTCCAGCAGCTTGCAGGCTCGCCGGATGCGCGTTTCGGCGATATAATCGGACAAATTGCCGCCCCCTTCCTGCTTAAAGAGCTGGCTTAGATAGGAAGGATTTAAATGCACCATCTCCGCTAACGTCTGCAGACGCAAATCACCGTCGGGGTTTTCAGCGATATACGCTTTCAGCTTCCGGATCATCCTGCGCCCCTCGCTGGATGGCGGCCCCCCGTCCGCCTCGCTATGCGGCTCAGCCCCACCCGCATATCGATTTGAAGAATTCAAGGTTAGCCGAATCTTGTCCAACGCAACCGTAAAATCCTTACGGTCTATGGGCTTCAGCAGGTAATCGGCGATCCCGAATTGCAGCGCTTTTTTGGCGTATACAAAATCTCCATAACCGCTGATAATGACAATCGGCATCCCATGGCCTGCGGTCCGCAGCTTTTCCACCATCTGAAGCCCGTCCATCTCCCGCATTCGAATATCCGTAATGAGCACATCCACCACATTGCGTTCCAGATAAGTCAGCGCTTCTTTGCCGTGAGCGGCTTCGTATACAACCTCAAAATCTGGAGCCACACGACCGATCAAATCGCGGATGCCTTTACGGATAATGTCCTCGTCCTCTACCAACATGAGCTTGATCATGGATGACCTCCTACTTTTCTTGTTTCGCGAACGGCAGCGTCACGGTAAAAGCCGTACCTTGTCCCAAGCTTCCATCGATTTCGAAGTCGCAGTCCCGGCCGTAAATCAAACGCAACCGCTGATTAATATTTTTTAGCGCCACGCCATGACCGCGTAATGGCATCGCCGGCGTTTTTGCTGCCACATCATCCCCGGCCTCTTCCAAAGAAGCTTGCAAAGCCGCCAATTCATCCTCCGACAAGCCCCGCCCGTCATCCCGAATGGTCAACAGCACCTCATCCTCAAATCGCGCCACCGTAACGTATACCGTGCCCCCTTGCTCGCGGTCTCCAATCCCGTGCATAATCGCATTTTCAATGATTGGCTGGAGCAGCAGCTTCGGGACCAGGCAATCGTCCAACCCTTCTTCGATATCGAACATAGCCTGCAGCCTGGAACCATGGCGCATTTTTTGGATGCGGATATAGGACTCCGCCGTCTCAAGCTCCTCGCCAAGCCGGATGAGGCTTCGGTCCTGCTCCACTGCGCTGCGGATCAGTCGTCCCAAAGCCGTGGCCATTTCCGAGACGTCCTCATTATTGCGCTGCCGGGCAAGCATGCTGATCGACTCCAGTGTATTATATATAAAATGAGGTTGGATCTGGCTTTGCAGTGCGGCTAGCTCCGCCTCTCTTTCCCTCATGCCGAGCACGTATACTTCATGGACGAGCCGGTCGATTTCCTCTACCATCCGGTTGAAGCCGGAACCGAGCCGACCGATTTCATCCTCAGTTACCGGCACGCTCTGTTTGAAATCGCCGAGCTCCACAAGTCGCATTTTTCGTACCAGCGTCCCGAGAGGTTGGGTCAGCCGGTAAGAGAAGTAGATGGCTAAGGCTCCGGCCAAAACGAGACATATCAGGCCGGCTAGAAGCGTAAAATTGCGAAGTTCCTTGGTCTCCACAAGCAGGGATGCCACCGGAATATAGCTGACGATATTAATATCGGAATATCGGGAATAGTTGGAGACAACCAAATACTTGCTGCCCTCCATATGCAGAATCTCGCTGGCCGTTTCCGAACGCCCTGAAAGGCCGAGAATCCGATCCGAAAGCAGCTTGGACGCCTCCGTATCCCCATCTGCGGTCGCCGTGTAGAAAAGTTCTTCCCGGCTATTTTGCACGACGATGCCGCCGTTCTCTTCCAGCTTGACATTTTCGACAAGCTGCTTGAACAAGGTCTGCTTCAAATCGATTTTGACTAACCCGAGCGTCCGGTTGGTATTGGGCTCACGGATCAGCCGGGCTACGGAAAAATAGCTTTGATTGCCGTCCAGATAGTAAGAAGGCCGATGCGGCGGAAGCAGCACCCAAGCCCCTCTCGCTTCCACCACGCTAGGGTACCAGGGCTGCCGCTCCACGTCCGTATAGGCAGCGATCGCGCTAGGAGCCAGGCTCGAGAAGGTGTAACCGCTTCCGGCGAAAATCTGGATACTGTCAATCTCTGGCCTGTCGAAGGTCATGCTGGCGATATAAAGCTGCATTTTGGAGCGTTCTTCCACCGTAGGCTGCTGATGTAGACTATCCTCCTCCCTGTACTTGCGCAAGATCGACAATACCCCCGAATCGTATAAAGGCATCAACGTCAATCTCTGCATCTCCATCAGGGTCCTGTCCAAATTCCGGTTGATTTGGTCCACCAATTGAGCGGTATAATCGGAGGTTCTTCGTTCAACGGAATTGGAGAAACCCACGTAGGTCGCCACGCCTTGCAGGCTGAGCGGAATCGAAATGAGCAGCAGGAAGATCAGCAAAATTTTAGCGCGAAGACTCCAGGATTTAAGCGGTTTGAACCTGAAAGACACGCTGGCCACACCCCTTCCGCCAGTCCCGTTTATTTTCACTTCATTGTACAGGAACATGGTGGGGATGACTATGGGGTACTAAATCGAATCCCGAAGTTGGCTAGAGTTAGACTGTGAGTATCGATTTCATAATTGTATAATTGTTATAACGAATCTTTATGAATAGGGTGGCTCTGATGGAACGAAAAGTGACCAAATTCGGCAACAGTTTAGGTATAACCATGACTGACGCTTTGAAGCAAATTGGATTGGATCAAGGTGACACCGTCAGCATTGATGTTAGCCAGGAAACAGGAGAAATTATAATTAAGAAGTCAACTAGAGTTTCATTACCTGAAGGAATTAGTGCAGATTTCATGGATACTTTAACAAATGTTATTGAGGAGTACGATCAAACACTGCAAGGACTAAAAGATAGATGATATCACCTCGTTATCTATCATAAATACGAGTTTCCCGACTTAGCAGCTACCATTCAGAAGCATGGTGTCCCAATAACCAAATCAACAGATAAAATATAAAAAGCGACCGAATCACGGTCGCTTTTTATATTCGTATGAGAGACGCGCGGGAGCACAAACCTGTCCTGCTCTACTCCAATTCCATATAAAAGAGATTGGTCGTATGATCTTTTGTAATCGTATGCGCTCCTGGAGCAAGTGGCACACTGACCATACCATTCGTCATGGGATAACTCGTTCCATCAATCTTGATCTTGGTTCCGTCTGCCGAATTAAACACTAATGTTAATGTAGCGGTTTCCGTAGAGGTAAAGGTAATGCGGGTTGAACTCTCGATTTTCAAACATTGGGTTAGCGTTAAGCCGTTATACGCCGCAGTTCCCTTGGTTGTGGAGAGATTCCCTACAATATGAAAGAAATCGCTTGCCAATCCGGACGTTGTAAAGTTGTGAACTTGTTCTCCGGTGGACGGCTCTGGTTCTGGTTCAGGTTCCGGCTCCGCCCCGGTTGAATTCCCGCCTACGGATACAAGCCCGCTGGTGTAGCTGCTTATTTTAGCCATAAGAGCTGTATTGAGGGCATAGGATGTGTCGTCAACGGCATCATTGAATTCCCAAGTGAAGTCCCCGTTATTCAGGCGTCCGGCTTGTGCGGTTACAATCTGTTCCACATCGCTCACGTTATCGATGTCGGCGCTATCTACTCCCATATCGACGGTTGTATCGAAGTTATTATAAGCCGTTCCTCCCACGAATGCTTTGTATGAGCTTGGTACGGTTTCAATTCTTGACGAAGCCAAGTATGCATCGAATGAGGTTGCATTTGCCGGAGCTGTTCCGGTATTGGAATTTGCATAAATCAGGCTATCCGCATCTACGATCCTATTGTTATAGGCCTTAATCACGCCTCCGTCTTCGCCCGAAAATGTCCCTTCCCCTAAAGCATCCGTACCTTGCAAGGAACTCAACATCGGGTACTTGGCATGTCTAAAGTAATTGGATTCCACGAAGGCCGAAGCTCCCGTTGTCACACCCACCCCATATTTTGAGACTCCGTCATAGAAGTTATTGTAGATGTGAACCGATGCCAATCGGATTCGCGGATGGCGGGAGTCCGAGTGATCAAACCAGTTATGGTGGAAGGTGACAAAGAATTCCTCCGATTCACTCAAACCGACCAAAGCAGCCTTGCCGGAATCCCAGTAGTGATTGTAAGAGAGGGTAATATAGGTTGATCCTTTTTTCAGGTCTGTTGAACCATCGCCCTTGGCCTGGTCGGCATCTCCTCCTGCGGTTCCATAAAATAGATCGTTATGATGCACCCACACGTTGACGTTTCCTGTATCCATGGAAATCCCGTCATCAGGGAACAACATGAACCCCAGGTTTCTTACTTCCACATTCCCGACATATCTAAGGAGCAATCCCCACCCATAAGCATAAGCGTCGTCTCCGATCCCTTCGATCGTCACATTCATTTCCGAATCATCATTTTTGCCTTTTACTTGCAGGTAGCCGCTGCTATTCAGTTGTCCGCTCATGTCGTCATCGGTAACTTTTCCAATAAACCGGATGGCAAGAGGGGTTGTATCATAGCCTTTTTGCCTTAGCGTCAATATTTCGCCAATCCCCACGCCCGTTTGAACCCGGCCCGAGCTATTGATTTTCACATCAAGGGTCATGGTTCGCGCCGTCTCGGAGGTCACATAAATAACTTGTGCACCATTCTTAAGTGTTCCGTCATCATTATAGGCACCCGAGCCTGTCCCGTAGGGCGAGTCTGAGGAAAAAGCAAACCCGGATCGATCGTGCGACGCTACGGACAGGTTATTCGAAACGGCACTTACCGTTGAGCCATCCGTCAGCCTGGCTTCAACCTTCATCACATAATTTCCTGCTGCAAGTCCAACGGCATCTGCTCTCCAATAGGAAGGGTATTGCCGGATCAGCTCATTATCGATTTGTTGATAGCTGGAATCCGGGGAGCCTGCGTGTTTAACATATACATTGTATCCCTCCGCATTACTCACGGGTGACCATTCTATATATGCCGTTTCATTCCAGCCCCCACCGCCGATGATCGAAAGACCGGCAGCATGGACCGTTGTCGTATTCGCCCACCCTCCCGCTATGAAAGATAGTGCCAGAGAAAACAACAACACCATGCCGGTTACCTTTGCAACGCTGTTCTTCATTTCATCTCCTCCTTTTTTTATTGGCCTGGAATTTTGTAACCGCTTGCAATTCATTGGACCTTTCTTATCAGCCTCCTTTGCTTATGGACCATGTCTTTCAGAACCAATGTCCTTATTAAAAAAACAAATTCTGGAATTTCACCCACAGCATATCAGCCGGGAAAGCAGTTCCGAAATAATCATTTTCTCATACTTTGCACATTCCGTGATATTCTGAGTTAATGATTATAGGTCAGGGGAATGACACCTTACTCTTGGAGCACATCCTTGTCGCATGGTCGTAAACGGCTGAAAGCTGCAGATACAAGGCATAGATCGGGCTATATTTCAGGCTTAAACTGGACGCAAAAACGAAAAAGCGACCGGTTAAGGTCGCTTTGGGGAGAGCCTCTAAAGCTCTCTATGGGCTGGCTGCATCATCCCTTGAGTGGGATGATCCTCTGGGTACTCGTAATATTGGGACTGAACGGGCGCATGGATTTGTGCTTCCATCGGCGGCACGGACGGCTGCTGATAGGGCTCATCCACATACATGATTCTGCGCAGAATTTGCATAAGCCCATTCACAACACGCAGCGCAACCCAAAACAGGATAAGGCCTAAGCCTACGTACAGCAGGTATTGCTGATTATAGGTCCAATCGATATGAAAATAACTGAACAAGCTATTCTCCAA